>Ga0180434_10008345_pt1 | contig 11441 bp, 11 predicted proteins | sample SS_ome_7_FD_132453 | JGI IMG/M metagenome (GOLD analysis project Ga0180434, IMG submission 132453) | Hypersaline lake sediment archaeal communities from the Salton Sea, California, USA - SS_1_D_2 metaG | ecosystem: Environmental > Aquatic > Non-marine Saline and Alkaline > Hypersaline >... | reverse complement strand
GTTAAACTATGCTCTAATTATATGGCATGAATGATTTATTGGTCAACCGTAGATCTGTCAGTGGTAAGTGAGCACTTACCTAAAAAATAAGGCCGGCTGTAGCAGCCTGGCAGATTCCAAAAATCTCCCACTTGTCGGAATCCTGACAGCAACGATTGATCAGCTATGCCTCTAAGACGAAAGACTTCGTGGCTGAATTCATTGGCAGTGTTGTACCAATTTTGATAGGCACTGGTCGTTGTGTCTTGGTAAAACCAGTAGAATTCAGGATGCGAGATTAGGTTATTGGTTTTGTTTACCTGCCAGGTATCTAAATCCCAGTTGGGATATATGATAGACTTGATGATGTTTTCATAGAGGTTTTTTTCTGTCTGACTCTGATTTTTTCTTGCCAGATTCAGATATTGAGGATGTTGTTCAAACCAACGTTTGATCATGTGAGCTTGTTTGACCAAAATATCTATAGCATCCGGGTCCCAAAAAAAGCACACATCTTGTTCGTCATCTGATAGATGCGAACGATTCTGCATGAGCTGTGTGTGCATTGGTATGTCAAAAAAAACAAAATACCAATTATTGTTTTCGAGAAACACCTTGGGTTTGTCTAGTGCGGTAATTTTTGCTGTTTTTTGTCGGCTGTGATCATTGAAAATTTCACTGTGCATTTTGGCAGGAGCCAATGGATTGAGATAATTGGTGTTATCTATATGCAATCTCTGAGTCGACCAGAACTGTATCGCATGTTCCATAGCGTCAAAAAAATTAAATTTGACCCTAGGATCTTTTTCTACCAGTAATTTGATCTGAGGCAAGGCAGCAAACGCAGTTTCGTTGATTTGATTTTCTTCACAACGAGATTGATCATTGCGTGTCACATTCTTGTAGCTACTTCGATGCCAAAGTTCGTTGAGCAGTATTTTGTTGTCAACGAAGCTTTCTGCTACAGTGTGGCTATCACTGCCTCCAGAGTACCACAATATGAGACGATCGTATTTTTCTCGGAGAGATCGGGCTCTTGATGCATACAACTCAGTGATACTTTCAGCTGGCTCAACTGACCAATCTTGCTGAGCGAATTTGTCTTCGAAAAAATTCCAATGAGGGCACCATCCATTGGGTATAGCATACTCAAAGGCCTTGAACTTGTTGTAAAATTGGCGCCCAGCTACTTCGTAGTAGCCGTAGACTGACTGATCGTTCACTGTTTGGTCACAGACAAGGTCTGCCGTATTACCTGTTCGAGATACTGTCGATTTCTCTCTTCGGATTGATCTGATACCCTGAGTACGGTGCGGTTTTGATCGGCCAATTCTTTGCCCACTTCCGTGATGATCTGATTGATTTCCTGCCGTTGCGACTCACTGAGATTATTTGCCAGCACACCGTACACACCATTGAACTGATTCAACAACGGATTGATCTGGGAGAACAGTTTCGTAAAGGCATGCTCTTGTGCAGAGTCGGTAGTGGCCACACATTTCAGTTTGCCTTCGGTCACTGCAGATCGCACCGACAGACTGCTGGTTAATCCGAAATCAATGTCACCACTGAGTATAGCCAAGGTCACTGCTCCGGAATTTTTATAACCCCCCACGGGCTTGTGATTCACGCCGTAGTGATGATTCAATGCCTGGGTCCAATATCGATGGGGGTTGTTGCTGTCGTTGAACCCTATCTTCAGCTGTTTGTCACGCAAAAGATCGCCGACTTCTAGCCCACTGTCACTGCGGGTGCAGAGTTCTATGGTGTACTCATAAGAAGAAATAGCCGGAGTACGATCCAGGTCAACCACACACTGATCTTCACCTCGGTTCAAGCTGCCCCAGACACGCCCGGCGAACACGATGCCTAGAGCAGCGCCTTGATCTTTAACAAATAGATCACGTCCGGCACAGCTCATACCTCCACGATATGTCACTTGATACCCTCGTTGTTCCAGTGCCTTGATCCAGGATTCGGTAATCACTGCTCCGGGATTTCCTTTGCTATTCATGTCATACACAGTGATTGACGCGGCCTGGACTGCCGCTGAACACAACACAGTGATCATGGCTAAAAAAACATTTTTCATTTGATAAATCTCCTTTAAGAAAGTTGCAAGAATCCGTAAAAAGATTCTGCACTGCTGTCAAAAATCAAAAAACTTAACAGCAACGGGTGTGTGGGATATTTCTGTAACCAAAATCCCAATGGTAACAACAATAAGAAAGTAGCGAGGTCTAAAATAAGTCGATACTCAGAGATGCCTTGCCAGATCATGATTGAGATCATGATCGTTATGACGGACAAAAAGATTGCTCGAGAGTTGGTGATCACGAGCACAGCCAGATGCCTGGCCATGCGCCAACATATCGCTAATGAAATCACTGCGCTGACAACCAGAGTCGCATAGATCCACCACAGTCTCGAAACGCCATCATCAACATTCTGCATGAACCAATGCATACCGATCACATGGTTGGACTCGGCCAGTATATTCACTAGCACAGCTTCGCTGGCGGTGATTGGTATACCAAAGCATATCAAAGGCACTAGGCTAGAAACTGCCGCAGAGTTGTTGGAACTTTCGGCAGCTACTAATCCGGCTCTGGGCGAAGTTGAAATTTTTCGTTCGATAGCGTATGCAGTATTGCCCACTATCACGGTGCCTATGCCCGGTATCAATCCTATGACTGTACCCGAAAGCACACTGCGTATCCAGCTCCATTTCGACATCCACCATTTGCCGATCACGGTCATCGTCGACACACCGCGGTTGGTTTTCAATGGAAATCCTGATATGTTTCCGACGCTGTTCCACAGCACTGGTACCACAAAAATCGCCATCATTACCGGAAGCAAAGATAGACCACCGGATAAAAAATCCATACCAAGCATGGTAGTCTCGCCCCAAATGTCACTGTATCCTACTACTGCCAGCAGTGAGCCCAGGACAACCTGAGATAGTCCCCGTGATTGCAGGATCAACAGAACATAAACGCAAGAAAAAACCGCTACCTTCACGTAGGTACTGTAGATCCAGGTCTGATCACTGAGAAAATCTATGCCCATGATCAACAAAATCACAGAGGCCAATGCAGCCGTTGCACTGCCTAGAGCGGTCAGTGCCAGGGCATACTCACCGATACCGTGACGGGTATACCGGAACCCCAGTTGGCTACTGACGATGGCATTGTTTTCTCCGGGCACACCAAACAGTATACCCGTCACGCTGCCACTGAAGTTGGCAGCAGTGATCATGGACACATAGAAACAGATCACAGCCAATGGATCTTGTCCTATCAACAGTGGATAGGTCATCAACATGGTCAGGAAAGGACCGATCGTGGGTATCAGCCCTACCGCTATGCCTAACACGAGGCCAATCACAGATAACAGGAAAAGTTCCATTGTATAATTTTATTTGTGATTGCTGGCCTTGTCAAGGCTACGGTCGGCGTTCTGTGATCTATCACAGTAAAGACATTGGTATGTCAAGCGTCGAGTTAAGGGTCCGGCGTCGATTTTAACGGCGCTGCGTTTTTATTTATAAGATTTGGCTTCCGGAGTCAAGAAATCAAATCCAGGATTCTGGCTTTTCCTCACAATGATGTCAGGATTGCTGCTACAAGTGGCTTTGCTACAGACAGTGTGTGAATTTGGAAAATTGATCTCAAGATCCTTGATGTTGCCAATGGCACCGTCGTTGGCACAATAACCTCGATATATGGTGCCATCGAACTCTACGTAGATCTGATCTATGCCAGCCCAGCAAGCCCACCCCTTGAACACGGTGAGATCGCGAGTAAGCAAATCATCGCTGTTCCCTTCGACATAGCTACCATCTTCAAACCAAACTCCTAGATTTTGATACCAAACGTCGGGTATGTTTTCGTGCAACCAGTTCAGTTCTGATTCTGAGTAATAATCGGTATAGAGCTGGCTTAGTCGTTCACTTCTAAGAGTTTTGTAAACATTTTTTTTGTCAGCTTGTTGTGATATCGGCATCAGTGCATATGTTTTGTTTTTAAGACGTTGGTGAGGTCTATACAAGTTGCCGTTTTCGTCGAAGTTAGGTCGTACGCGCCTCAACACATACTTGACCAGATTTTGATCCAGAATCTTTTTGACATACTGCATCCGATCAAACTCTGTGGCAACACATAAGAGATTGACATTGATAAATTTTTCTTTTTGCTGATTAAGTTGGATGATGGTATCAATCACGCGGTCGATTTCGTGTTGAGGTCTTTCTAAATGGATGCTGATTGTGAGATTTGTGACCCATTCCAGTGCATCCAGATACAGTTTCAAAGGTAAGCTGCCGTTGGTACATACTGTGAGTTGTTCTGAACACGACTGTACCGATCTAATGGACGACAGGATTTCTAATATGTCCGGGTTGACAAAAGGTTCACCGCCGGTGAGGTTGAACTGTATGGTTTTAGAGTTTGCGCGAGCCCACTGATCCAGCAAAGGCAAAAAATTTTTCACTGAGTCCAGACTGAGGTGTGGACTGATAGAATCGTGTATGTGTGGACTGCAATAACTACAGTCGTAGTTGCAACGGCGCCCTAGATTCCAAGTAACATGTAAAATAGTGGGTGGAATATGAGCAGCATGATGCGCAGATTGTAATGATCTGATAGCTATGGGTTGACTATTAGGATAGTTTGGCTTCATGTGATGTGATAAAATTACGGGGGACTGGCCCCCGGGCATGTTGGATCACAAGGCCTGCCTGCCCCGTCTAACCTAAGCGGCTAGAGCAAACACCTCGTCATTGGCGTTTATAGATTTGCTTGATTTAGGGTCATCGCCTACCCCGCTGTCCACTTGGCTACTCCTTGCCCTGTCGAAACCAGGTCCGGCCCATCATAAGCATACTGTTCTTGATTAGATCAAGTGCCTTCGTTAGGGTCTGCAACAATATGCTTATGGTGGACCGGGCGGGAATCGAACCCGCGTCCAGAACACATTTTACTTCGCTTCATACAGCGATATGGTATTTATTCGCCCTTTTCTTCCTGCGGCGGCCGTTCTTTACGATCGATATTCTGCGGCTTGGAGAGGTACTCTCTACCTACCAGTCCGGCTTCTATTTCACGCAAGGCAGTGACCACAACACCATTTTGGCTGTTGATTTTCGGACGCCATCCGCGGTTCAGTTCTCGGGCGCGCCTTGCACCGATCAAGATCATGTCATAACGGCTGCCTATCTGTTGTGCTGCTAATTCGCTGGTTTTTCCGTGCATGCGTTTACTCCTTGTGATTGATCATTATACTGCAATTTTGTCGTTGTGTCAATAGATTTGATTCATAATTACTATGGTCGCTGAGCGTGTAAAACATCAATTGAGCCAGATCTGCCGCGGGCACATCAGTCCGCCTTAGCTCTCTCATCACAAGCTCTTGCAACCATTCGCCGGATCTCATGTGACGACGGTTGAACTCGAATCGATCACGATGCTGATGCCACAGTTCTACACAGCGTTCGGTATCACGCAACAGGTCTTGATTGCATTCTACGGCCATGCGCAGTCTGCGCTCAGGATCCGATTCTCTTTGATAGGCATGATCTACTATGTCATAGAATGGGTCAAACCCTAGATCGGCCATGGTATCGGCTGCAGCCCAACTGCCTACCCAGATTGGAATGGTACCGGCCTCCCATGCCCACACAGTTTTTTCCGAAACAAAAAAAGCCTGTTCATGCCATGCCGGCTCGGTCACAAGACTGATTACAGTGGGTTCGAATACCTGTGACTTTAACCATGCCTGATAGATCTCCACATTGCTGACATTGCCGTTGAGTATCTGATCTTCTGTGACAGTCATATCGGGATTGATCCAACATCGGCGTTGATAGCTGCCGCGATCCGGCCAGGGCATAGAGTAGTATTCAGTGTCAATGCCCAGCTCATTGAGTTGATCCACTAGGTGTACGCGATTGGGCCTGGGCTTGTTGACCATGAAATTGAACGCTGCTGACTTTGGTGCCCATGCATCAGCCGGTACAAATCTAGCCAAGGTCTGGCACACAAACCAAGTCTGAATGGGCCAACAGATCACTCGACTGTTCTGTTGAGTGATCTCATCTGCTCGAGCATACTCTATGGCTACAGTGGCACCGGGACTCTGATTTTCTAACAGATCTAAAAATCGGTCTTGAGCTGTGTCAGGTCCATCGCCACTGCCGATGTGATCTTGGACAAAGACCACATGATCATCGGGGAATCGTTCTATCGAATTTAACTCAAGACCAGTGAACAGCACCACTCCGGCGGGTGTGTGTACACCATTCATTTCACCAAGCCTTGGCTGCCTGGCCTAGCAGGATAGGCGCTACGACCTTCTTTGAGATCTTGTACGCAATCCAGTTGCATGCGATTGTGCAGGATCAGCATCCATACATTGCGTTGTTCTTGGCAGTCTTCCAGCGAAAAACTTTCGTTTAGTATGGTGAAATTGCTGGTAGTTCCAATCCAAGCCACAAGTAACCAGGTTTTTAGCATCGTGATTGAATTATATTAAAATACTGCATTGATGTCAATATATAAAGGCATGACACGTATATATCTCTGCTGGTTTCCACAGTTCCCCTTAGATCAGATACGACCAGAATTGACACTTGTGTCCTTGTTGGAACAAGCCAACCGAGGTGACGAGTCTGCGTTGGCTAGATTGGTCAAGGTAAACTGGATCGTCCAGGACCTAGGTACAAATCGCATAAGGAAACCGCTGGTGTTGGATCACGCTCGACGCACTATCGTGGGAGATAATCGCCTCATGGCCTTGTCTTTGCGATCAGAACAAATCACGGTCCCGGTCCTGATACAGTCGCAACAGCCACTGGGCCAGGTGATACAAGATCTAGAGCAGATTCCTGTGCTTACAGAACTCACTGACCATCCACAGATATCCTGGAGTCCGGCATGGTGTGATCCACTGCAAGAACCGGTGCATTGGTTTGACATTGGAGATCGCAGCACTGTGCATCATCCCATGGATCGTGCATGGTGTACAACAGTCATGACTCGATATCTAGAAGCAAATCCTGGTGTCAAGTTTGACGCTGATTGGTGCCGGTCGCCAATTGACTGGAACCAGTACTGCTAGATCACAGATGCTATCTGAGTCAATACTGTGCCTTGTTGTGTGACCCATTGGTCCTGCAAAGCATATAGCAATCTCTGATTGTGCTCGGCTGCTGCCGCGGCACGATGCTGTATGGCATTCCAGTTGTCCAACTGGAAGTTTTCGCTCCAGGCCCGGATCATGCCCGAAAGGTGCACGATCTTGTCGTCGTTCATGCGAGCGCCGTCATAGGCTGCATGATCGATCACATCGTCCATGACATCAAAACCTAGTTGTCGCAGGCGTGCTACGGTCCAGGTACCCGACAGCACGATCCAGGGACGTGGCAAGCACAGAGCTTGGAATATTTTTTCACTCACACACACAGTATGATCACTGCAATAGGTCTCTACCACTACCTGTAGTGCACCGGCCTGGCACACAGCATCGTGCTCAAGATCATGGTTGCGCAAAGGCATGCGTGGTATAAGATCGTCGCGACTTCTCTGATATTTGCTGCCGTACCATTCTACCACATCGGTACTGAATTTCTCCCAGCGTTCTCGGCGTTGCTGGTCGCTCTGCTCTGGCCCTTGTGAACGGTCCACACAGTTAAAATTCACCAGTCCCTGATCCAAGACCTGATCAAAATACAGGCGCATGATCAAGAAAGTGCGATTGTAATCGATGCGATTTATGGGCAGGCTGAAAGCCTTGATCACAGGCTGTGTCACTTGTGGACTGTGGGCATAGATTCCAAACCAGCTGTCGGGCAGCTGGATCACCCTGCAGTTCAATGGGCGATTTGCTGTAGCATCGGTTATGACCAAATCAGTGGGCGAAAGATCTGCTAGGAAATCCTCGCTGTGAGCATGATTGGCATGCTCGATGTCGTCCACGATGGCCAGGATCACTCGCCGATCCTGTCGCTGCCACACATGCAGACCAGTGTTGTGATATCCACGAGCTTTCAGCATGTGTTCGATCATGTCAATCAGGGCATGTTCCTGCCGCAGGCATTGGCTGAGACGGAATACCTGATTGTTGTAGAATGGTTGGTCCATCATGCCAGTATGTAGCCGGCATTGGCAGTGCGGGTTAAATATGCCTATGCCAGAACTCAATCCCCGGGTATTTCCCATAAAGTCTGATACTGCGTGCCTGCTGAAGTGGGCATGGAGCACAGTGTTCCTGCGACAGGGAACCAGTAGCAGTTGCCATCGCACCGATCAGCGCGAGATACCACCAGATGCTTTCCACACCTTCCATAATCTCCCCAACAAGGTGCGTGCTCGAGAAATGATGCGCCAGGGGGAGTGGCCGCAAGAAGGTTGCCAGTACTGCGAAAAAATCGAAGCAGCAGGCGGCACCAGCGATCGTCAATATCAGATCATGAATGGAATCGATCTAGACCGAACGCCTAGAGAACTGCTGACTGATCCGGATGCCAACGAAGTGGTACCCACTATCCTGGAAGTGTATTTCAACAATACCTGTAACATGAGTTGTTTGTATTGCGGTAGTCATTTCAGTAGCAAATGGGAAGAAGAAAATCGTAAATTTGGAGTGTACGACAATGATCGTGGTGTGGTATTTGGATGGGATCGCAAACAGCCAGATCTCAACTATCAGAAAATGCTAGCAGATTTCTGGCAATATTTACATGACAAAGATCGCTATCTACATCTGCGGCAGTATCAAATCGCTGGTGGAGAACCTTTTTTCCAGCCCGAACTGGATCAGAGCCTGGAGTTTTTTGAACAGCACCCCAATCCCGATCTCACGTTCAATTTCATCACCAATCTCAAGGTGCCACCTCGCCGTTTCCGTGCCTACATAGATCGCATCGGTGACATGGTTAAAGCCGGGGCACTGCAACGCCTCCAGATCAGTTCCAGCCTAGACTGTTGGGGACCACAGCAGGAATATGTGCGTTGGGGGCTGGACCTATCAGAGTGGACAGAAAACTTTGAGTATCTACTAGACAAACCGTTTGTGGTGCAGTGTATCAATTCAGCCATATCCACGCTCACCATCAAGACCTTGCCAGAGCTGATCCGCAGATACAATGTCTGGAACGGCGACCGTAAACCCGACGAGCGCATCAGTTTCAGCTTCATGAGCGTGATGGCACCGCCCTGGATGGATCCGGCTATATTTGGAGCTGGCGTGTACGAAGAGGATTTCCAGGAGATCCTGAGCGTGATGCGCGACGACAGTGATCGTGATCGCAATCATCGCGAACACATGGCTGGCATCGGCCGACAGATAGCTGCTGCTCCCAGGAACACAGTGATGATACAGGGTCTGATTGACTACCTCAACGAGATAGATCGACGACGTGGCACAAACTGGCGTCTGTTGTTTCCCTGGTTAGATCGAGACTGGAACTAAGAGAACCACGGTTGCCATTCAGGAACCACTTCGGTCAGTTTCTTCTTGCTGGCACGATCTTCGATTGAAATGTGCTGTACGAATTGGTCTGTGAGAGTCTGCTGCCAAGGAGTATGATCGATCACGTCCAGCACACGCTGTATGATGCTGACATAGAAATCCGATCGCACTGATGCCATGGCACGGTATTTTTCTTGTCCGGCTTGCAAACGCTCTACGGCCATGGCTCTCAGTTCGGGAGGCAATGCACCCATGCCCAGCTCATCCACCCGGAAAACCGGTGAGATATTGATGTAGCTGACCTGTAGATCTTTGACGCTGTTGGGTCCTACACCGTTGTGATAACACCAATCCACGAAGTCCATGGTCGACAGTACATTGATCGCAGTGAGCACATAGTTGATCACGCAACCAATCTTGGGATGACGTAACAGCTCAAGGCTATTGGCAGCCACTGTGTGCCAATCACATCCACGTCGTTGGTACTCGATCACGTCGCCTACACCGTCGATGCTGACGTTGTAGATCACGCCTTGGAAATGCTGGAATCTTTCATCCAACGCACTGGGGCTGGAGCTGGCATTGGTCAACAGCGTGATCAAGCAGTGCTGTGCGCGACCTCGCTCGATCAAGTGATCCATGATACGGAACACCTGTTTCTGCAACACAGTCTCTCCGCCGGTGAAATTGATGATCTCCACACGATCCAATATGTCCCAAAAATCTGGATCAGCTTCGTTGATCACGATTTTTCCTTCACGTCCCAGGAACTTTACTTCAAAGGTCTGTCGTTGACTGCTGGCGCCTCCAGCGCACATCACGCACTGATAGTTGCAGTAGTTACTAGGGTAATAGTCCAGCGCGATGATGTCCTGCACCGCAAGATCGTTGTCCTGGATTTTGCGAACTTCGTCTACGATGTCGATCTGGAATTTTTCCGAGAAAAACTTGTTGTTCATCTGTCTCGGGCTAGTGGTACCAGACTTCTCGTTGTAACTGCAATCTCTGCAGTCGTGGATGTCATGGAATCGACCCGACAGGAAATCAGCACGCATCTGTTTCCAGGCATCACTGTTGCGAGCATCCGAGATGCTGTTGTCAACGATGTCCCATTTGTCTCGCTCGGCAGCTCTCACGATACTGCAAGGCCGCACCGAGTTAGGCATCGAGCTTTCTGATTTTGGTATCACATTGTTGGTCTGATAGAAAGCACCAAAAAACGGATACAGACAGATGTCAGGGCCTAACTCGCGATATATGCGGTCCAAACTGTTATCGGGCATGCGGTATTTAAACCAATTTCCTTAGCCAACGACTTTTCCACAAACGTGTCACACGCCATTTCACATAGGCCCACCACTCTTTGTAGTGTATCATACAACCTCCCTGTTGAGTCCGCGCCATTTCGAAACACCTTCCACTGGCACTCCATGGTCATCGCGCCAGGCCTCGTTGATCCACCATACACGGCGCCAATTCCATTCACCTACTTCCACTTGATACAACCCATCTCGATCGGGTGAATCTGCGGCATCGCGCCATTCGGTGATCCATGAATCAGGCCATACTGTGTTTTCATCGTAAGGATCTGTTTCAGGATCCTCGCCGATATATTCCAAGCTACATTCCATACCTTTGCCGCGGGTGTCATAGGCATCGGTGCCTTCTACATCTTCGCCATCATAGTTGAGTCCACTCACCAGGCACCAGCCCTCGATGTTGTTGTAGGCCAGTTCGATACGCCGGGGATCAAACGGCTGGCGGATCAAGACTTTGCCTTCGAAAAACGTGCCTTTTTCGATGCTCTGCCCCATGAAACAGGCATTGCCCCGACCAGCATCTCCCGTTTCCATGTCATGGAGGCAGGCAGTGTCGATGCCATGTGACTCAAGTGCTGCCGCACCGAGATTGCACTCAAAGATTTGCTCGCCGGTTGAGTCGTCGGTGACAGTGAGACCACAAATATCGCTGAGTTCCACTCCGCTTTCGTG
>Ga0180434_10008344_pt1 | contig 11442 bp, 9 predicted proteins | sample SS_ome_7_FD_132453 | JGI IMG/M metagenome (GOLD analysis project Ga0180434, IMG submission 132453) | Hypersaline lake sediment archaeal communities from the Salton Sea, California, USA - SS_1_D_2 metaG | ecosystem: Environmental > Aquatic > Non-marine Saline and Alkaline > Hypersaline > Sediment... | reverse complement strand
GAGCAGACCCTTCAGATGGCGCCGCTCCTGCTCGGACAAATACACAGCAGATCGGGTAGACATACTCCCATTTACCAGGTCTGCTCACTCGGTTCAAACAAAAACTAACTGAGTACTAGTCGCATGACACGACCTCGCCATTCTCGCGCGGTCGGATGTGGTTGCCGAGGCGCTGCTTGTCGCGGCGGGCGGTTGGATCGCCGTCGGCGCGGCGACAGACGGCGGCGACGACCTCCTTGTCGCGCGGGGAGAGGTCCGTGTGGATGGCGTAGTGCATCCACTTGCCCTGGCGGTAGTCATTGACGAGGCCGGCTGCTTTGAGCACACCGAGGTGGCGGGAGACGCTGTACTGTGGTATGTCGAGGGAGTCGACGATCTCGCAGACGCAGAGCTCGTCACGTCCCCTCAGAAGGTGGACAATGCGAACCCGCGTGGGATCGGCCAAGGCCTTGAGCAGTCGAACGAGATCTGTCGTCATATGCTTCACCGCGCATATGATACCCATATTTGGCAGGCGATGTCAACGCCGGCGGGTGGTGGTTTGGCGGCGCGGTAGAGGGAATAGATGTGGGGCACGGAGAAGCCTGCGGTGCGCTGGTGGGTGGCGGCGAAAGGCCTGGTGGGTGGCGGCGAAAGGCGTGGGGAAAGGGTGAGTAATTTATGAAAAAAGATGTATGACGCGTGCGTGGAAGGTGTGAGGGGAGAGGGCGCCGAACGTGGCGGTGGCGATCTGCCTTGCGGCTGAATTGACTCGGAATTGGTGGCCGTGCTAGGATGGCGCTTGAAGAGGGGCAGACTGGATACATGCCTCGCCGGCGAAGGGGCCGGCGGAGGAGGAGACGTGCTATGAGAGCAGTGCTCCGGCGCGGCGCGCGCCGCGGGTTTCTCGCGTGCCTTAGCTGTTTTCTCGTCGGAGGCGTTATCGCTGCGCTGCCGTCGTTCGGGGCGCTGGGGAAGAAAGAGCCGACGCCCGAGCAGACCGAATGGTGGGGCAAGTTCTCGAAGGAGGTCCAGCCCGAGAACCTGGAGAGGGAAGTCCGTCGTCTCAGCAGCTTCAGTCCCCGCTTGGCCGGTTACCCCGGGGCGGAGAAGACGTCGGAGTACATCGTCCAGCGGATGGAGGAGCTGGGTCTCAAGGACGTGAGCGAGGGGGGGTTGGATGAGGGGCTTCCCTATCGCGAGTCGTACTGGGTGACGGTGCCGTGGGTGGAGGGGCAGCCGACGCTCGAGGTGGTTTCGGGCGACACGGTCCTGGCGACGTATCCCGTCTATCCTCTCTGGCCGAACCTCGTGAGGACATCGCAGCTTCCGGAGGATGGCCAGAGGTATCACATGATCGACGGGGGCGACGGCCGCCTGGCGACCTTCAACGGCAAAGACATGGCGGGCACGGCCGTTTTGATGGATTTCAACTGCGGGCTTGACTGGCTGAACGCTCCTCGGCTGGGTGCGAGCGCGCTGATCTTCGTGGAGCCGGAGGAGACGACACGCGGGGAGGCGGAGGCGAAGTTCCTGCGGATTCCGATCAACATCCCGCGTTTCTGGATTGGCCGAAGTGATGCCTATCACCTCCAGGCCCGGCTGAAGGCCGAGTCGGACGTGCAAATACGGCTCAAGTGCCGGATGAGCTGGCAGCGGAAGAAGGCGTGGAACGTCGTCGCGGAGATTCCGGGGACGGATCCGGAGCTGAGCGAGCAGACGATCTACCTGACGGCCTACTACGACGCGATGTCGGTGGTGCCGCAGCTGGCGCCGGGTGCGGAGAGCGCGGCGGGTGCGGCGGCGCTGCTGGAGATAACGCGAGTCCTGGCGAAGTACCCGCCCAAGCGAACGGTGCGGGTGATCTTCAACGGGGCGCACTTCCTGGGGCTGGCCGGGGTTCGCAACTGGGTGGCGAACCACATCGACGAGCTGATCGACGGGACGCCGGTGAAGAAGGATGCGAAGCTCCTGGGGCTGATCCCCTATAAGAAGACGGTGCGGGAAAAGCTTCCGGTGAATCTCTTCCTGGCCTTGGATCTGTCCACGCAGAGCGGGCGCGTGGGCGTTTTCTATAAGGGGATGTTCTACGATCAGCGTGAGGACACGGACATCAGCCGGAAGTTCTCCGACTTGGGGCGTACGCTGCGAGAGAACGCGGCGCTCATGGCGGACTGGGGGACGACGGCGGGATTCAACGGTGAGTTCGCGGACGGTATCAACCCGATCTACGGGAAGCCTTGGCGGACGTTCATCTTCGGGAAGATCGCCCTGGATAACGAGCCGATTACGCTCGGCGGCGGGCGGGGAGCGGCCTTCCTGACCACGGACGACGCGCGTCACTTGGTGGATACGCCGTTCGATACGGTGGAGCACGTGAACTTCCGGAACCTGTACGAGCAGACGGCGTTCCTCTCGGCGGCCCTGTGGGATGTTGTGAACGACCCGAAGATGCCGGTCGACAAGGAGCCGACCTTCAACCGGATGAGTGTTTCGGGCGGTTTCGCGGAGCTTTCGGTGCGGGCGCTGGCGTTCGACCCGACTCGCAGCATCGTGGCGGACAAGGTGATTCCGGGGTCGATGGTGGTGGCCCGGATGTCGGATTCGACGCTGATGGGGACCCGGGGCGACCTCGTCGAGATCGTGGACGAGAACGGACGGGTGCATTTCTGGGGATACCCGACGATCAACGCGTACGGGTGGCGCAAGCCGACGTATATCGAGGGCTACCACACGAACGTGGATACCGGCGACATCGATTTCGCCCCCGACTGGGGCCCGATGGGGAACCGGCAACATCCGCGGGACCCGACGCAGTTCTTTATCACGTCGGGGAAGAAGGAATTCACGCTCGTCGTGTTCGACTGCGTGCCGATTGCGCTCTACGACCTGGTGGACCCGCAGAGCTTGACGACGCTGCGGTATATCAAGGTCTACGATGGGATGACGGATGCGGAGCCGAGGCGGTATGGGCTGACGGTCCCGCACCCGGAGCCGTGGCGCGGGCATGTCGAGGACGTGGCCCTGGTGTTCGCGGACAAAGGACAGCGGGTCAAGGTGATGATGGGTTTGGGGGCAGGCTCGGTCGGATGCTGCTGCTGAACTCGGATACGGTAGACAAGGAGAATCGCAGCGGGCTTGGTTACCTCGCAGACAAGCCTTTTGCGCTCTCGCACACGCCTCTGCGCGTGACGCGGGATATGTGGGCGCTGGACCAGTTGCGGATGGAGAAGTTGGAGGGGTTCCGGATCGTCAACGACATCGTATGGAATCTCCACAACACCGCGGGCGGCCTCATGGAAGAGGCACAGGAGGCGCTCGACAAAAAGGACTACGAGCTGGCGGATGCGAAGGCTCGGGCGGCCTGGGGATATGAAGCGCGGGCCTATCCTGCAGTTCTGTCGACCATGAACGACGTCGTGAAGGGGGTGCTGTTCTACCTGGCGTTGATGCTGCCGTTCGCCTTCTTCACGGAGCGGCTGGTCTTCGCCTTCCCGAATCTGCGAACTCAGATTGTGGGGTTCGTGGGCATCTTCGCGGCGATCTGTTTGGTTTTCAGCTTCATCCACCCGGCGTTCGAGATCACGACCAATCCGTGGATCGTGCCACTGGCCTTCATCATGGTGGCGCTGAGCGTGTTGGTCATCACGCTGGTGGCGATGAAGTTCGAGTCGCAGCTCAAGGCGCTCCAGATGAAGGTTTCCGGGGTGCACCGAGCTGATATCGGGCGCATGAGCGTGGCGGCGGCGGCTTTCTCGCTGGGGATCAGCAACATGAGGAAGCGCCGCGCCCGGACGGTGTTCACGTGCCTGACGCTCGTTCTGCTGACGTTTACGGTTCTGTCGTTCACGTCGGTGAAGACGAGGACGCAGTACAACGAGCGGAAGGCGACGGGGAAGCCGACCTATCAGGGCCTGCTGGTGCGGAATGCGATGTGGCAGCCGCTGGAGGAATCGGCCTATCGGATCCTCAACGATGAGTTCGGGCGGGATCGAGCGGTTGCGCCGCGTGCCTGGTTCTTCACCTCGAAGACGGAGGAGCAGTCTTTCATTCGGGTGAGCACGGATGCGAGCGATGCGACGTACGACGCCCGGGCGGTGACGGGATTGAGTCCGGCTGAGGCGGAGGTGACTGGAATCGACCAGGCGCTGACGGCGGGGCGGTGGTTCAGGCCGGGCGATGTGCACGCTGCCATCATCCCGACGCGGATGGCGGAGGCGTTCCACATCCGTCCGGCAGACGTGGGGAAGGTCAATGTCTTCCTAGGCGGCGTGCCCTATGAGGTGATCGGCATCATCAGTTCCGGGCAGGCGAAGCGGCGAGTGGACCTGGACCAGGAGCCGCTCACTCCGGTAGACTGGATTCAGATGCAGCGCATGTCCCGGCAGGGGGGCGGGCAGCAGGGCGGGCAGGGGGGGCAGAAGTCGGGCTTCCAGGAGTACTTGCACCTCTCGCCCGACCAGACGGTATTCGTGCCGTTCGATACGGTGCTGAACCTGGGCGGGGAGGTGGCGTCGGTCGCGGTGAGCTTCGTGACATCGGAGGAGGTGAAGACGACGCTGAAGGCGCTCATGCCGCGCCTGGGATTCAACCTCTATGCCGGCACGGGCGACTTGATCCGCAAGTGGAGTGCGATCGGGCGAACGTCGATTACCGGGATGAGCGACGTGCTCATACCGATCCTGATCGCGGCGCTGATCGTCTTGAACACGATGCTCGGGGCGGTGTACGAGCGAGTGCGGGAGATCCACATCTTCAGCTCCATCGGCCTGGCGCCGAGCCACATCGCCATGCTGTTCATGGCGGAGTCGTTCGTGTACGCGATTCTGGGAGCGATCTTCGGGTATCTGGTGGGGCAGGGAATGGCCAAGGTGATCACGATATTCGATCTCTTGCCCGGACTCTATCTGAACTACTCGTCCGTGGCCGCGGTGGCCTCGACGAGCGTCGTGATCGGTGTGGTATTGCTGTCGACGCTCTATCCGGCACGCAAGGCGTCGGAGGTGGCGACTCCTGCTATCGAGCGGAGCTGGCACCTTCCGGATCCGGAAGGTGATAAGTGGGTCATCCCGATGCCGTTCGCGGTGACCGGAGAGCAGGCGACGGCGCTGACGGGATTCATGACGGAGTGGTTCGAGGCGTACGAGGAGTACTCCATCGGTGACTTCGTGACACAGGACGTGTCGAGTCACGAGGAGCAGACGGAGTACGGCATGAGCTATGTGATCGAGCTGATGTCTTGGGTGGCGCCGTTCGATCTGGGCGTCAGCCAGAAGGTGAGGCTGCGCACGCTGCCGACGGACATGGAGGACGTGTTCGAGATTCAGCTTCAGTTGGAGCGGGTGAGCGGAGACGTGTCCTCCTGGCGGCGGGTGAATCGCCGGTTCCTGAACACGCTGCGGAAGCAGTTCCTGATCTGGCGGACCCTGGGCTCCGAGGAAAGAGACAAGTACCTGGGCTATGCGACCTCGGGCGAGGTTGCGGCGGAGGGCGCGCCGGCAGGCGGGGCGTAATTGACGGAGCTTTGAGCTTTCAGAGAGAGGTGACCGGTGGCGGAGCAAACTGAGCGGGGCGAGGACGCGCCGCAAGAGGAACCAGAAGACGCTGGGCAGTGGTATACCGAGCGGCGGCCCGAGTTCGAACCGAAGGAGTTCAGCGACGGGTTCACTCTGAAGACGATGTTCGGAGCGCTCTTCGTCGCTGTGCTGATGATGCCAGGTGCCATTTACCTGGGGCTCCTGGTGGGTCAGAACCTGGGCCCGGCCGGACAGTGGACGACGATCATTCTCTTCACCGAGGTGGCTCGCCGTTCGTTCACGGTCCTGACCCGCCAAGAGCTGTACATGATCTACTACATGGCGGGGAGCGTCAACTACATGGCGGGCGGCCTGATGCTGGCAGGAGGCGCCTTCGCCTGGCTGATCTGGGCGCAGTACCTCGTGCAATCTCCTGCGGCCGCGAACTTCGGGATAGCTCAGGATATCCCGACGTGGTACGCTCCGCCTCTGGGTTCGGAGGCGTACGTCAAGCGAACCTTCGTGCACCCTGACTGGCTCGCACCCATCGGCCTGATGCTGGCGGGGCTCGTGCTGTCTCGGATGCAGTGGCTCGGGCTGGGGTATTTCCTGTTCCGCACGACCTCGGACGTAGAGCGGCTGCCGTTCCCGATGGCGCCGATTGCGGCGCAGGGCGCGACGGCGCTGGCCGAGGTGTCGGGTGAGCAGGAAGGCTGGCGGTGGCCGGTGTTCAGCGTCGGCACGATGATCGGGCTGGTCTACGGCTTCTTCTACGTCGCCATCCCGGTCATCACGAGCGGGTTCCTGGCGGATCCGTTGACGCTCGTGCCGATCCCGTTCATCGACCTGATGAGGAATACGGAGGATGTGTTCCCGGCGGGTCGCATCGGGGTTGGCACGGAATTGGGGGCGATCCTGTGGGGGTTCGTAATCCCCTTCCCGATCGTGGTCGGCCAGTTCATAGGATCGATGTTTACGAACTTCATCTTCGCTCCGATGCTCTATCGGATGAACCCAGGCATCTCCCCGACATGGGCGAAGGGGATAAACCTAATTCAGAGCGAGATGACACTGCAGTTCGATATGTTCATGAGCATCGGCATCGGCATCGCGCTCGCCATTGCAGTCATCGGGATTCACGCTGTCGTGGCCACGACACTGAAAGCCAGGGTGCGGCGGGCGGCGGGACTGGAGACCCACGGCTACGCCAACGTGCCCGAGGGGCGAGGCGACTTTCCGATCTGGATAGCGCTTTTTGCGTGGTCTCTCGGCACCTTGGGGTATATCATCATCGCCCACACGTTGGTGCCCGACTTCCCGCTGATCTTCCTGCTCATGTTCGCTTTCCTGTGGACGCCGCTGACGTCGTATATGTCGGCTCGGATGCTGGGGCTTACGGGACGTCCGCTGGAGATCCCGTACGTCCAGCAGGCGACCTTCATTCTGAGCGGATACAAGGGCATCGACATCTGGTTTGCGCCGATGCCCTTCGCCGATGTCGGCTGGGCGGCGCAGATGTTCCGGGAGGTGGAGCTGACGGGGACGAAGATGGTCACGGTGATCAAGGCCGAGATCTTCCTCCTCGTGCTCATGCTCGTGTTCAGCTTCACCTACTGGTCGTTCTTCTGGAGGTCGAGCCAGATTCCGTCGTCGCAATACCCGTACGCTCAGACCTTCTGGCCGCTGTACGCCTTCTATCAGTCGCTGTGGGCTACGGCGACGTTGGATCAGCCAGGGGGTCAGCCGACTTTCCTGCTGCAGGCATTGAAGTTCCCGGTGATCGGATATGCGGGTGTCAGTGCGCTGGCGGCGTATCTGGTGTTCGCGGCATTGAAGATTCCGTCGCTGTGGTTCTATGGCTTGGCGGCCGGAATCCCCTACTCCTGTTGGTGGTCGGTCCCGATGTTCATCGGCGCGATACTGGGGCGGTATTACTTCGCGCCACGCTTCGGGGCGCGGACGTGGATGCGGTACACGCCGGTGCTTGCGGCCGGCTATACGTGCGGGATCGGCTTGATCGGCATGGTGTCGATTGGCCTGACGATCATATTCAAGGCGGTGAGGTCGCTGCCATTCTGATGCAGGCGCGGATGGTAGCTTGAGGCAAGAAGCTGCTGACAGGACGTTTGTTGGATGGCACGGCGTTTCGGCTCGCGTGCCGTCGGAGTGGACCCTGGCGGCGGTCGGAGGAGATCGGAGATCCGGCTACGTGCGGGTCGATTACGAGCGGATGCCGCGGCTGCAGGTGAAGTGGTCGCGGAAGCATACGGACCTGGAGCGGAAGCGAGAGGAATACGTCAAGCGGCTGACTGTGGGCAAGCGTCGCAGGCCGACGGGGCTGGAGGTGAGCACCGATGTGAAGGTGCTCAGCAAGCGGTCGAAGCCGAAGAAAGATCTGCTGACGTTTGCGTGGCGAGGGGCGCATTCCGGGATGGGGCTGCTCTGGAACTGCGAGACGTGCGGCCGGTCGGTGATCGCTCAGGTTGGGTGGCCGATAGAGGAAGAGGGACGCGAGGTGGCACAAGAGGTGCTCGAATCCCTCGACGATCACGGGATAGGGGGATGGGACACGTGGGGCGTGGACGGACTGGTGTTTCTGGCGCCGACCGAGTTTGAGCTGTCCGGGTGGAAGCGGATGACGCGCTACGTCGACCTGAAGCTCGTTCGGAACCAGGAGAAGCTGATGGTTGCACGGTGGGGGATGGTGCCGCTGGTGTTGGGCGATCGAAGCGTACGGGCCTGGTTCGAGGAGGAGAACCGGCGGCGGCGGGATGTGTCGTGGCAGACGGCGGAGGCGACGATTCGGGGCCATGAAGGGGTGATTGCGCGTGGCGAACGGAAGCGGTTGGCGGGCAGTCTGCGGACGCGTGTGGCGCGGGCGTTGAGGCGCTCGCCGGCAGTGGAGTTCGAAGCGCGGGCATGGCATTGCCGGGAATCGAATCGACTCTATCTGGTGGAATCGCTGCATGGCGGCAAGGGAGAGGCGCTGGAGGGAACGGTCGCGTCGGTCCTCTGTCACGAGGAATCGTGAGGATGCGACTCGGACTGTGGCGGCGGAGGCCGCGGGTGACGCCCGAGCAGGTTCTCGGGTCTCGGCCGGTCCGCAACGAGAATCTGAGCGTGGAGGAAGCGGAGGGCGGTGGGCTGCGGATCGCGGCGCGGCGCCGGGAGGATTGGTGGATCAGGCTGCTCAATGTCGTCCTTCCGATCCCGAGAGAGCGGCGGATCGAGCTGGATGTGGTGGGCCGGCAGGTGTGGGAGCTATGTGATGGCGAACACACACTGAGAGATATGATCGAGGTGTTCCAGGAGCGGCACAAGCTTACGCGGATGGAGGCGGAGTGGTCGCTGCGGAACTACCTGAAGGATCTGGGCAAGCGACATCTAGTGGGATTCGTTGTGGAGAAGCGAGAGGAATGAGCGAGAACGAGCGCAAGGAAGGCGTGCTTGAGGGAGTCTCCGGCAGGCGAGGCATCGAGAAGCAGATAGTCCTGCCGTGGTCGAAGGCGCTGGAGATGACGCGGGAGAATATCTTCGTGCGCCTGGGGCGATCCGCCATCACTGCGTCGGGGATCTTCCTGGGGATCGCCTTCCTCTCGGCAGTGCTGTTCGGGGCCTCGGCCTCTCGGCTTATGGCGGAGCTCGATCTGGAGCGGATCGGTCTGGAGCACGAGGCCGGGGAGCTTCAGGCCCGCATCATCTGGCTGGCGGGTATGTCGCTGGTGGTGGCGACGGTAGGCATCGTCAACTCGATGCTGATGTCGGTGACGGAGCGCTACAAGGAGATCGGCACGATGAAGTGTCTGGGGGCGCTCGACACGTTCATCGTGCGGCTGTTCCTTCTCGAGGCGGGTCTCTTGGGCATCCTGGGCTCTGCGCTGGGTGCGCTCGCAGGCGCCGGGGTGATGATGCTGGTTTACATCGGTCGTCTGGGGGGCGGAGGGGTTGCGAAGGCCTGGGTGACGCCGGCCGTGCACCTCGGCGGCGGAGACGTTCCTCTGTGGGTGTCGATCGTGGCGAGCGTATTGATCGGGGGGATCCTGTCGATATTGGCAGCGCTCTACCCGGCGTGGCGGGCGGCCAAGATGCCGCCGGCGGCGGCGCTGCGTTCTGAGTTCTAGCGAGGAAGGAAGGGAGACCGCGTATGTCTGTTTACGAGTATATCGTCAGAACGAAGGATCTCTCGAAGATCTACACGCTCGGAGGCACCGAGGTCCGCGCTCTCGATGACGTGGCGTTGGATATACGTCGGGGCGAGTACGTGTCGATCATGGGGCCGTCCGGGTCGGGCAAATCGACGCTGTTCAACATGATCGGCGGTCTCGATAAGCCGTCGAAGGGGACGGTCTTCATCGATGAGGTGGACATGGCGCAGCTGACGGCGTCGGAGCTGGCCTTCCTCCGCTGCCGCAAGATAGGCTACATATTCCAGACGTTCAATCTGATCCCGGTGATGACGGCGCTGGAGAACGTGACGCTTCCGATGGTGTTCGCCGGTCTGGCGACGGACGACGCGCTCGACAAGGGGATGGAGCTTCTGAAGATCGTCGGGCTGGGCGAGCGGCACGACCATAAGCCGACGGAGCTCTCGGGCGGCCAGCAGCAGCGGGTGGCGATTGCGCGCGCCTTTGCGAATGACCCGGCGATCATCCTGGCGGACGAGCCGACCGGGAACCTGGACCTGAAGACGGGCAAGGAGATCATCACGCTCCTGAAGCGCATGAACGAGGAGAAGAAGGTAACCGTCATCTCGGCAACGCACGATCTGAAGATGATCGATGTCTCCGACCGGGTGGTGTGGATTCGTGACGGGAAGATCGAGCGGATCGAAGAGCGCGAGGATATCGAGCTCCAGGTCGGCCAGATGGAGGGGGAGGATCAATAGGCGGCGCCGGCTCAGAGCTGCGTATCTCTTCGCCCCCGCGGTCGCGGGGGCGAACGTTTTTTCCGACCGGTGGGCGGCCGAGCCGCGGCCTGAGAGTGTGACCCTTCTGCTGGGGGCCCTGTCGGGCAGGACAGTGGCCACGTGGGGAAGGCACACTTCTCGCTTGACTGAACCGGCCCCATCTTCCGGTGTCCTCTGCGTCGGCACGGGGCTTGAGGTCGCGCCCCTGAGTTGAGGATTTCTTGACAGGGGCCGGCCAATCACTTATGATCAGGCCGGGATCGGCTCGACCTAGGATTCGTTGGATGGGGCGATGAGAAGCCAGTCAGGGTACGGTGGTTTTCCCGCTATTCTGCTGACGTTTTCGTTGCTGTTGCTCGTGCTTGCCGTCGGTTTCGTCGTGGGCCGAGTGGTGGTGGCGCGCGCCTACCTGGACAAAGCTCCGAAGTTCGATGTGCAGGCGGCGAGCGCCCCGGAGATGCCGTCGGAGCTGGGGCGGGAGCGGTCGGCGGTGCCTGGTCGAGTATATGTGCCGCCGCCTGCGCCGCCTCGCACGGCGCCGGATGAGGTCGAGGGAATCGAGGCGTACGGCAGCGGCGAGGCGCCGGAAGCGATATCGGAGTCGGCCCCGGCCCCGGCGGAGGCTGCTCCAGCCGATGCCGGCGAGCCGAGGAGAACGACAGACCCGCCTGCCGCTGCTGCGGCGCGGGGGAACGAGCCGAGGCCGGGGGGTGAGGCGCGGGAACGGGGGCCGGCGGCACAGCCGCGGGAGACTGCGCGAGAGCAGGATGTGCCCGAGGCGCGCACGTATTCGATTCAGGTGGGGGTCTTCACGTCACGGGCGGGGGCGCGGCAGGTGGTGGAGGCGCTTGCGCGCGCCGGATATCCTGCGAGCATCAGCCCCGAGAAGAGCGGATCGCAGGAGCTGTATCGCGTCGTGACGGGGCGGTATCGGAGCGAGTACGCCGCCAGGAAAGCAGTTGAGGAGCTACGTAAGGAGGGGTTCGAGGGGTTCTTGGTACAGCAGTGAGGGCGACGCCGCCGTGGGAGTGTGGGGGAAAG
>Ga0180434_10008343_pt1 | contig 11442 bp, 10 predicted proteins | sample SS_ome_7_FD_132453 | JGI IMG/M metagenome (GOLD analysis project Ga0180434, IMG submission 132453) | Hypersaline lake sediment archaeal communities from the Salton Sea, California, USA - SS_1_D_2 metaG | ecosystem: Environmental > Aquatic > Non-marine Saline and Alkaline > Hypersaline >... | reverse complement strand
TGGCAGAGCGGGAGAACCTGACGAGAGATCAGATACGGGGAATCGTGCAGGAATACACGAGAAGGATGACCGGGGGAGCGGGAGAGAACCGGCTCAGCGTAACGCGGGGAGCCCTCTATACCTGCCGGCTCGTCGACCGGGAGAAGACGCCGTACCCCGAAGGGGAGGTGATCGTCGACTGCGGGTTCGATGTGTGGCGGAGTGTTGTCGTCAGGAATCCGGGTCAATTCGATGAATCAGAGATTTACAGGAGCGTGAAGAGGAAAGGCATCTATCATCTTGAAAAGGCGGGCAAGGATACCAATATGCTCTATAGTTATCGGTGCTTCATCCAAGAGGTCATCGACGGCGATACCGTATGGGCGGTCATCGACCTGGGATTCGATACCCGGACGCGGCAGAAGCTCAGGCTGCGGGGAATCGATGCGCCGGAGCCTGATACCGGGGAGGGGAGGCGGGCGAAAAGTTATGTTGAAAAGAAAGTGAGGGAGAATCCCGAGGTGGTCATAAAAACCTACAAGTCCGATAAATACGACCGGTACCTCACCGATATATTCTATCTGAGCGGAGAGACCGATAGTTATCGGTTGGCCCGGGAGGGGGTATTTCTCAATCAGGAGCTCCTCGATAAGGGGCTTGCGCGGAGGTTTTGAGGTGCGGCGGAGGGAGCGAGGATGTTGAAATGTCCCGGAGCAGTGAAAAAAGTATATTATACAAATTATCATATAACTTATCATAAAAATTCAAAATCCCAACCGGTTGGGATTTTGCCGTGCTGCACATATTCCCTCCTGCAAACCGTGACGGGTTCTCTCGGAGCAGATCCTTTATCGAATGCTCATCCCGCTTCTCACCCGCCTTCTTCAGCCTGACAGCCTCTTTGAGCGCTTCCTGTTGCAATGGGCGTGAAGCCGGCAGCGCGCTCTTGTTCTCCGAACGGTATTATTCCTTGACGGGAGGGGGAATTCTGAATACAAATGGTTATCAATCAAATTTCGATGTGTATACGTCTGGCTCTATGGTATATGCGAATTATCGATTAACGAGGAGGATGATATGAGGTCTTTAGCGGTGCTGTTCACCTCGCTCTTGCTTGTCGCAGGGCTGTTCATCGGTTGCAGCGAAACGAAATCGGTTAGCGGCACCTGGGTCTGCAAGGAACATTATGTGAGCTCAATGGTGGATAAGATTAAGCTCGAGTTCAAGGATGATGGGACGGTGACCATGGTGCCCATGGGTATCGAGGGAACCTACGAGCTGAAAGGTGATGTGGTCCTGGTGAAGAGCGCACTTTTCAAGGACGGGCTGAAGCTGGAACTGGACGGGAACACCATGACGGCCAGGAGCTCAGCCGGTGACGTGGTATACGTTAAAGAGTGACAGCTCTTTATTGACGCGCCGTACGTCTCGGATTACTGAAATCGGAAGAGGGGGGGAACCCCCTCTTTTCTTTATCACGGCGGGACTGTCAGCGGTTCTGTTCAGGGAGCGCACGGCAGTTCCCGTATTCCGTCGACCGGTTGCCCGGCTCAGGTTATTCTGAAGGCGATAATGGTTATATCATCATCCTGTGCGGCGGTGCCGATGAATGTTTGCAGTGCCTGCACAACCGCATCAATCATCTCCTGTGGTGATTTCCCGTCGTTGTCCCGCAGCGTCCGGTAGAATCGATCGAGCCCGAATTCGATGCCCTCGGCATCGACTGATTCGTTCACGCCGTCGGTGAACTGAACGAAAGTGTCCCCCCGCTGGAGCTGCTTTCTCCGGACATCGGTGAGCTTCGAAAACAGCTCCTCGGAGGCGACCCCCAGGGCAATCCCTCCGGAGGGGAGCTCCTGCAACTGCCCGTCCCGCAGCAGTATCCCCTGATTGTGGCCGGCGCTCGAATAGGTGAGCTGGAGCGTATCCAGGTTCAGAATGCCGTAGAACATGGTCACGAAGTAATTGCTGGCCGTATTCTCCTTGAGGTAGGTATTTATTTTTTCAAGGGTTGCTTTCGTGTTACCGTTCTCCCGGCAGTAAATATGCAGGAGCGTTCTGGTTATCGCCATCACCAGCCCTGAACCGACTCCGTGACCGGATACGTCGGCAATGGCAATGCCGATCCGATTGTTCCCCAGATCGATGAAGTCGTAATAATCGCCTCCCGACTCGGTCTGTGCGGAATAGTACGCGCCGAATGACATGCCGGCACTATCCGGAAGCTTCCCGGGGAGGAGGGCGGCCTGTATCTGCTGCGCCGTTATCAGCTCGTTCTCCATCCGGTATTTTTCGATTTTCCATTCCTGCGCCTTCTTCAGATTGACCGTCATGACATTGAAGACATCTGCGAGCCTGCCGAGCTCATCCGTTCCCCTGATTTCTATTCTCGTGTCGAGATTCCCCTTTCCTATCTCGACAGCACCCTCCGAGAGCCTGGTTATCGCCCGGATCAGAAAGCCGGGGATGAGCAGCGCTATGATAGTCACCCGCAGGAGAATGGAGAGGATGAGGTTTATTATCTCCGCCCTGTTTCTCTCCATTTCTGCGAAAAAGCGATGCCGCAGGAGGAAGAGGCCGAGAACACCGGCGATATCCTTTCGGAAGGAGAGCAGTGCGAGCTCTTCGAGTGAATGCGGGACCGATATTTTTATCCCCCTTCCCTGCAGGAAGGAGTAGAGGTTTTTCCAGATATTCGCCTCATCCGCGTATGATCGGCAGGAGAGGTTGTATTTTGCTCTGATTGTATGCACCGCCGCCTTCAGTTGTGACAGGGCGATTGATGTATCGCGCATCCCCGCTTCGATGAGCGCGATCAGCTCCTCCCGCGCTTCACTTCTCTGTGCGGATCGGAGCCGATACAGGTTGAAATTTTCGAGGAGGGAGCGGGCTGCCAGCTCCCTCTTTCTGTCGGTTTCGAGCGCGATGCCGTAATCGAGACTCAGGCCGTGATCGATTATTCTCCTCGTGAATGTGTTGATGAACCGATCTCTCGTTTTAAAATAGTCCCCCAGCGTATCCCGTGAGAGCACTGTTTGCCGTTGAAAGCGGGTATAGTCCGCATATAATTCCCGATCTCCTTTGCGGTGAAATATCGGTATTCCGACAACCAGATAATTCCTCTTGATTGACTGAAAGAGGTGCCTGAAGTTCTCGTCATCCATGAGATCGGTGAAGGCGAGATGGGAATCCGCATCGACGTGCTGCATGTAATGGGAGAGAATGGTCGGCTCCAGCAGGGGATCCTTTCGTCCCTTTCCCTGGGTGAAGATGGCGCCCCCGGATCGGCTGAAATAGTAGTACTTCGACTGATTCCACTTTTTCCAGTCGACACCGATATCGCTCCAGGTGATGTCGATGAGAAAGCTGATGTCCAGAATCTTTTCTTTCCGTATGGTGCCGGCAAAGTGCTGCTCCATCCCCTTCAGAGCCTCCCTCCTCTTTTTATCGAGCGTATATCTCCGGTACCGTGAGATATTCTCTGTTCTGTCCGATCTGAGGAGGTGGGTGATAGACAGATACTGCTGCGCCCTGTCTTCGGCGCCCTTCAGGGTCGCTGCGCCCAGGAGATGCAGGGAATCGAGGAGCTTCCGTTCATGCTGATTGTTGAGTGCGAGACCGAGCAGCGTCGATGCAAGGACAATAGCACCTATTATTATCAGCGAGAGCTTGAATCGAATTCCGAAAACGATAGTCCTGACTTTTTTTCTCCTGGCGCCCATGATCCTCTGCGTTAAGGACTTTTTTCAAACCGGTCTATTAAGAGATTGTAGAGCGATGAGAATGCCAGACCCAGTATGAAAAAATCGGCCGCCGCATAGGCGGTATCGATGAGAATACCGGGTATCCTGCTGACGAATGCCTCCTCCATGTTCTGAAATATCGACAAGCCGCCGCTCGGATGAACGGATTCGAAAATTCTGACCAGCTCAATTCCGAAACCGTTGGCAGCACACCAGATGAAGAGTATGCAGAGGGGAACAGTGCCGACGATCAGCGCGGTCAGGGAAAACCACTTTACGTTCAGTTTCATGTGCCTGTCCTCATTCCGTGACATATGCTCCGGGAGCTCTATTCTATCATCCACAACAAGCGCTTCGTCAATAAAAAAACGGAAGAGGGGCGGCGCGGGGGGAAATTATTCTTGAAATGAGCCGGTGGAATAGGGTATATTCGGTCTCCTGTGCAAACTGCCGCAGGACGCATGGAAATTGCATTGCCAGGAGCAGCAAAGGGGGGGGGATATCCCCCGCAGTGAGCCCTGCGGAGTCGGGGCGTAGAAGGAAAGAATGAGACAGGATAACAGGATGAGGGGGATAATTTTTTCACCTGCACTCCTGTCGAAAATATCAGGATTAATGCCATGAGCAAACTCCAGTATTCTTTATCTGAAAAGGGAACAGTAACCGTTATCACCATCGGGGGAAGCATGGATGTGGAGACCTCACCGGAATTGCACCGGAAGTTGACAGAGGTGATAGAGAAGGGGACGAAGAGCGTTGTTATCAGCATGGGGAAATTGAGCTTCATCACCAGTGCGGGGCTCGGCGTGCTGATCAGCTTCAATGATGGTGTTACCAAGAACGGCGGGAAGGTCGTGCTCTCATCGATGAATGATAAAGTTACAAAGATATTCAAACTGCTCGGTTTTATAAATCTCTTCGAAATCTATGAGAGCGATCAGAAGGCTCTGAAAGCTTTTTGATTCTGTTGATGCAATGCCGGAACGAGCAACGATCACCTTCAGCGTCACCTATGACGGTAATGCCCTTGACAGGACGAGAAGCGGTCTTCTCGCGTTTCTGAAAGGCAATGCCATCGATACAGATGCCATTTCTGAAATCGAGCTGGCAACCTATGAGGTTCTCGCGAATATCATAGAGCACTCGCCGGCGGCTGAGAGAGGGGAGGAGATACTCTGCGAGTGCGCTCTTCTGCAGAACAGGGTTGAAGTGCGGATTGAGCACCGGGGATCGCGGTTTGATTTGACCGAGGGGAGCTTTCCCGATCTGCGTGAACATTTTTCGAAGGGGAAGAGCAGTGGCCTCGGCATTTATATCGTCAGGACACTCATGGATGCGGTCGAGTATGCGTATACCGGGAACCGCAATGTTATTCGACTGGTAAAAGAGCTGTGAAAGCACCCCGTGCATACGGAAGGCAGTGCGGTTCAGAAATCACCTCCGGTTTTTCCTCCGCCGGCACGCGGGGACGGACGCCCGTCCGCTGCACCGCCTTCTCGCGCCGAAGAAGAGAAGGACATCATCGCCCGGGGATGATCGGATGATAAAGAACATCTTCCTCACCGGCGCACCCTCGTCGGGGAAAACAACCGTTATCAAAAGGGTCATCGAAGCGCTTTCCCGCCCGGCGAGGGGTTTCTATACCGAAGAGGAGCGGGTTGCCGGAAGGCGCGTGGGGTTTCTGATGAGGACGCTCGACGGGGGCGAGGGATACCTCGCCCATGAGCGCATACAGTCGCCCTGCGCGGTGAGGCGCTATGGCGTGAGCCTGGAGAATATCGACAGCCTCGCCGTTCCTTCCATTGAGCCGTCCGGTGATATCATCATTATTCTCGATGAGATAGGCATGATGGAGTGTTTCTCAGAGCGCTTCAGGGAGGCGGCGATCAGAACGCTCGAATCAGAAAATATCGTTATCGGCACCATCACCCTCGGCGGGAGCGATTTCATACGGGAGATAAAGAAGCGTGATGATATCACCATTACCGAAGTCACGAGAGAAAACAGGGACCGGCTGCCTGAGATGATACTGGAGCGGATTGCCCGCCTGAAGAATGCGTGAGGAGAGGTCCCTCTGTACCTTTGCCGTGACCGCCGTGCAGAGAGTACGCCTCAATGGGCGCTGACGAAATCGTACACCACTTCTCCGGTAAAGAGAACGTTTCGTATGGTCAGCACAAAGTCGTAGGAGCGGTTCTTCTTCAGCCTGCGAATACGCGGCCGGCGGGGGAGATCGTAATGGACCTTGATATAGGCACCCTGCTCGTTTTTCAGGATGACACGTTCGGTGCTGACGGCGATGAGTCGGGCCCGCATCGTGACCTCCTCGCCCACCTTGTCGACCGTTCCCTTCTGCGGTGCGTGCTCTGTCGTTGTGATACCCGGTTTGGTGCAGTACAGGAGCGCAAATGAGAGCACCGGTATGGCGAAGAGGGATACTGTTCTCTTCATATAAACCCCCAGCAATATTCTCGTATACTATACCGACGGTATCTCCAACCGTGCAATTCTTTTCAGAGGGTATAGCACTATGGTACTAAGAGAAAGCGCAAGCACTCCCCGTCGGATCGGTGAGAGCGAGCCTCACCGCCCGCCTGCGAGCCGGCAGGCGCCTGCGATGAAGTTCCGTACGTCTGCATTCACTCATCGGGCGCAGGGGAGCGCATTATTCTACAATCGCCCGGATAACAATTACATAATATCAGAGCCGGCTTATTTGTCAACGGTTTCGACGCCTCAGAGTGCGAAGTGAGGCGATCGGAGTGCGCTGACGGAACCGGTATATCAGAGGGCCACCCGGAAACCGAAACCGCTCCCTGTTCGGATTTCATCTTCAGGATAGAGCGCGCCTATCGGATATCCTTTCCGCGCGCTCCATCCGAACATCGTTCCGGTCGCCAGAGAGTGAGGATATCGAAATGCGCTCTCATCTTGCACTTAATTGAGAAGTATATCAAAAATAACGTTCTTCAGATATTCCCCGGGTGTACCGTTTACTCAGATTGAAGCCTGCTTCACCGCTTCGAGGCCGTGTATGAGGCTCGTGACGGACTCATTGTACGGATAGCGTATATCAATAGCATCTCCCTCCCGGACGATGGCGCCATTGATGAAATCGATCTCGGTTCGTCCCCGTTTGTGCAGATCCTGATACATGGAGGAGAAGTTTTTTGCCGTGAGCCGGCAGACCTCCTCCGTCCGCGCAACGGGATCGGGGTAGGGGAGGGCGATTCCCTTCTTCTTGACGAGATCCCATCCCTCGAGAACCAGCTCTGCCATGAGCAGCTTTGCCTGAGAATACTCAAGGAGCTTGCCGTTCTGTACGGTGAGTATCGCCGTGAGCGCGTTGATGCCCACGTTGATCAGCAGCTTTCCCCAGATGAGTGAGTCGACGTCGGCGGCAAGCTCCACCTCGAGGCCGGAGCTGTTCATCAGCCCGACGATATCATCCATGAATTTCTTATCCGTCTTTCCCGCAACCACCTCCCCGAAAGCTGTTTTCCCCTTTCCGGCATGGCGCACGTGGCCGATATCGACCAGTGTCGCTCCCTGTGAAGTGGTGCCGGCAATGAGCGGCGATTCGGGAAGATACTCACGCAGCAGTTCGACATTCCCCAGCCCGTTCTGCATGGTGAGCACCGGACCGCGGTATCCGGCTCGCTGCAATTCTTTCGCCGCATCCTCGGTATTGTATGCCTTTACGCAGATGATGACGATGTCGAAATCGGTTCGGTCGAGTGTATGTATTACCGGCACGGTGAGCTGCTCCTCGCCCTCCAGGCCTTCCCAGCGGATTCCCTTCTCATTGAGCAGTTTGGCTCGTTCGGGCTGATAATCCACCAGCGTCACCCTGGCATTTCGGTGAAGAAAACCTGTGAGCAGGAGGCCTATTGCTCCGGGACCGACAATTGCGATGTTCATATCCATGGGGGATCTCCTCGAAGAAGAATGATGCTGTCCTCTTCATTCAAGTACAAAAAAACCCTTCAGGCAAGTGTTTTTTCAGTTCGGTACCCTTTTTTAAATTATGGGCATCTCAAAACTCTTTTCAACCTTATAAGCTGATAAAAAGAAAAGGGTTTCACCTGTTTTTCGCCCACAACGCCACGAAGTCGCGCATGCCGGCGTGCACATGATATGCGAGAAAAGCTGGCCAGGGGAACACTATGGTAAGGAACCTCTGTAAAATTCATTATTAATTTCGTTTTGTTATATGATGGCAAAATATCGAGGGGACGTGTCTCCAATTGCATTGGAGCCACGTGGCATTCGCTCTCCTCTGTGTTTGATGATTTACATATAATGCCTGTGCCGTGCACTGACGCACTAATGTGCTGAACACGATGTTCGAATGTGCCAAACAGGATGTTTCAATGCCGAAGCTGCGCAGAAGGCGCAAACAAGCTTCGGCCCGCGGTGCCACGGATGTCAAGGAGCCGCCTCATTGAGGTATTTTTGCCATTTACACGAGAGTAGTCAATAGTACGTTTATTCATTTGGTTTCGAGTCTCTCTCTATGAAAAATGTAATAAATCTGAGGTGCTCATTTATCAAATGATAAATAAAATGAATGATATAGTAATGAAATAACGTTGATAGGGCATTTCGATATTCTCGCTCGCTCCGCCGCAAATACCACATCGTGTGCTAGCGGCTCCGGCGGTCATCCTGACCGCCTGCTCGCTGAAAATATCGAAATGCCCTACCACTGTGCAATTTATTGAGAAACATCTCAAAACTCTTTTCAACCTTATAAGCTGATAAAAAGAAAAGTGTTTCGCCTGAATTTCCTCCTGAACGGGAAAATAAAATTGACTTTAATTGGAGATGTTTTTGTTTTAAAGTGATATATTAATTAATGGGTGATATCTGTGTGTCTGGTTTTAATGCCGTTTACGGGAAACGGTAGATGGACGGCCGCCGATTCACCTCTGCTCATGAGAGGTCGAAAGCGAGCGCCGAAACGAGGAGCACCGTAAGGGGGTTTTTTCGATGTCAAAGACGATGTGCCCGGGACAGGATATGCGGTTCTGGCGGACGGGTGATATATTCGACGTGACCTGTGCCCGCTGCGGACGGAAGGTTGAGTTCTTCAAGGATGATGCGACCCGCCTGTGCCGCTGTGGCAATCGCATTCGGAACCCGAAGCTCAGCATGGGATGTGCTCTGTGGTGTGAGCACGCAAAGGAATGTCTCGGTTTCGATCCGAAGGAAGAATTGCAGGAGAGCACCGAAGAGATCGCTCTCGCCGATAAGATTATTGATGCGCTGAGATCCGAGCTTGGTGATGAGAGCAGCGTCTTTCAGGAGGCGATACAATCGGTTCAGAATGCCGAAAGAATGCTGAGAACTGAAAGCGCCAATCCCCGTGTCGTCATTTCTGCGGTTCTTCTCTCCGAAGTGGACGAGAGAGGCGGACCCTCTGACGGATCGGGCGGGGTGAACCTTCCCCGTGCCCGGAAGATTATGCGTGCGATTGAGCTGGATAAACCGACCACGGACGAGGTGTGCGATCTTATCGAGCGCTATCGGAAGGGTGATGATGAAGATACGCCCGATCTGAAGATTCTCCGGAAATCCCACGTGCGGCAGAACGGGTGAAGACGCCGCTCTTCCGTTCCTTCCTAGGCATCTTTTCGATAGCAGATGAGGCCGCAGCGCAGGCAGCGTTCAGATTCGGCCCGTGCCAGCTCCTCAGTCAGACCGAGCTCGACCTCATTGAAGTTGAGTCTTCTTTCGTCGACTTCCAGTTCGGGCATTTTCGCCCGTGCATGTAGCGTGATTACCGAGTGTATGGTCTCGACATCGAGCACCGGCGTGTCTTTGAGAATTGCCCGTTCCGAAATACTGAAATCCTTCCCCTTCAGGTAAAGGTGAATAGAACGGGCGGCCTTCCTCCCCGCGCCAATCGCCTCGACGGCAATTGAGGGTCCCGACACCACATCGCCACCGGCAAAGACGCCGCGAATATTCGTTTCGCCGGTCATCGTGTTCTTTACCTCAATGGTGTCCCTCCGTGTCACGGTCAGCCCCGCGTCCTTGAGAAACGAGGTGACAGGAAACTGCCCGATGGCAGCGATGACGTTATCCACGGCGATGACCTTCTCGCTCCCCTCTTTCGGGACCGGTCGTCGCCGTCCCGATTCATCCGGTTCGCCGAGCTCCATCTCGATGTATTCCAGCCGGGTGAGCTTTCCGTTTTCACCCATCAGTTTAGTCGGGGCGGCCAGAAAGTGAAACTCGACTCCCTCCCTGATTGCTTCCTCGATTTCGATATCGTTTGCCGGCATCTCCTTGCGGGACCGCCGGTAAATAACGGTCACCTCTTTCGCGCCGAGCCGCCAGCAGGTTCTGGCTGCATCGATGGCGGTATTCCCGCCGCCGATGATGGCAACCTTATCACCCACCGGTGTTTCCTTCTCGAGCCCGCGATCGATGAGAAATGCGGTTCCCGGGAGCACTCCTTCGAGATCCTCTCCGTCAACACCGAGCCCCCTGCTGTCCCATGCTCCGGTCCCGACAAATATCGCTTCGAAGCCCTCTTCCTGCAGGGAGGAGATGCTGAAATCCTTCCCCATGCTCACCTCTGTTCTGACTTCAACGCCCAGTCGCAGTATCTGAGAAATCTCCCAGTCGAGCGTTGCCTTCGGAAGCCGGTATTCGGGAATGCCGTAGCGGAGCATTCCGCCGAGCTTGGGCATTGCCTCGAATATGGTCGGCGAGTGGCCGAGACGTGCCAGATAATAGGCGCAGGTGAGCCCTGCGGGACCGCCGCCGATAATGGCAACACGCTTGTCGGTTCTGGGTGCGATGTAGGGAAGCTCATCTCCGCCACGATCCATCTCGAGGTCGGCAACAAACCGCTTCAGGTGATTGATGTTGACCGGATCCTCGGCTTTTGACAGTCGGCATATGTCTTCACAGGGATGCGGACACACCCTTCCGCAGGTAAGGGGGAGGGGGTTGCGTTCTTTGATAACCTTTATCGCCTCCCTGTAATTGCCTGACTTTATCTGGCAGATATATTCAGGGATATCGATACCTGCCGGGCAGGTTCGCTGGCAGGGAGAGGTACATTCGTCGTCACGATAGAGATGCTGTATGCGCAGGGTTGCAGAGGTCAGGGTGATGATATTTTTCGGACATATTTCGACACAGACGCCGCAGCCGGTGCACCGGTCCTTGTTGAAGACCGGCAGCCCGTTGTCGCCCATGGTGATGGCGCCGAAGGGGCAGGCGCGTGCACAGGTGCCAAGCCCGAGACAGCCGATGGGACAGACCTTCGGTCCGCCGTCATAGAGCATGGCCGCCCGGCAGTCCCGGATGCCGGCATAGATAAACTTCGTATCGGCTTCGGAAACACTGTAGTGGCAGCTCGAGTGTGAGATCTCCGGTTCCTTTATCTCGACCTCCACACCCATAACTGCGGCAACCTTCAGTGCAACCTCGGCTCCCCCCGCGATGCAGACATCGGCCCCGGCTTTTCCGGCGACAACGGCGATTGCCGCCGCATTGCAGCCCGGATAGCCGCAGCCACCGCAGTTTGCGCCGAGCAGTGCATTCTCGACCTCTTCGATCTTCGGATCCTCCCACACATAGAATACCCGGGAGGCGATGGAAAGCATAATCGCTGCGGTCAACCCTAGCCCTAGCAAGAATAGTGTTGGAACAAGCATTATTCTCCTTCCCCTCTTCCTATAATATCATATGAGCGCCGTGT
>Ga0180434_10008342_pt1 | contig 11445 bp, 6 predicted proteins | sample SS_ome_7_FD_132453 | JGI IMG/M metagenome (GOLD analysis project Ga0180434, IMG submission 132453) | Hypersaline lake sediment archaeal communities from the Salton Sea, California, USA - SS_1_D_2 metaG | ecosystem: Environmental > Aquatic > Non-marine Saline and Alkaline > Hypersaline > Sediment... | reverse complement strand
GGAAATTACCCGGCTAGGAGTCTTCTTCTACCGGGGCGACAGCGAGGAAGGAAGCGGGACAAAGTGGCTTACTGTGCGGGAATGGCATCGGCCGAAACGGCGTCGGAAGTGGCTCATTCACGAGGTGTTGGAGAAACTCCTGGATCGGGGCCTGATAGTGACGGATGGTTGCATGTGCAAAGGCGATCACAACCCGTATCGGGAGTTCCGAAGATTCCACTGCAACCAGGACATTTCGGATGACGAGGCAGTCGCCTCGGCAAGACCTTTTCAGGATGAAGAATGCCGGACTTTCCGTTGTGTTGGCTGTCTTGGGCAACAACACCACTATGGCCCGACTCTCGTATGGCAGATGCGTACAGCCAACAGTTAGCAGGCAACCATTCACGTTCGTTCCGCGCGCTTCTACGAATGCGCTCGGCGTGTGCACCCTGACCGTCAAGCTACCAAATGGCCCTCAAAGACTCCCCCGGGCATTCGGATGGACGCGAGCAAGGCAAACCAGTTGCGCACGAATCTGTAGAAGTCAACGGGAGCGACCGCCAACATGGAGTAATTCTTCGCCGTTTCATGCGGTTTTGTTAGGAAGACGAGGAGATCAATCGGGTTGCCGCGAGTGAAGATATTGCCGTGCGCAAGAGCATTGCGCAAATGAGCAAGCACGCTCCCTGCTTGTTTTTTTCGTGAGAGAGGCTTCGGACTCAGCAATTCCGGCCAGAAGTCGAGTTCCCGCTGCTCATCTTGCACTTCCTTGGCAAAGACCCAACTCCCAACGGTCTCTCCCCATAGAGCTGAGTCAATGAAGGCTGATCCGAGAACTGCGTCCAGCTTCTCGGCTGCGGCCTCGTAGGATTGTCTGTCCCGTGCCGGATGGTCTCTCCCCGGTCTAAGCCGCTCGAATGGCACGACGAACCCTGCCGTCGCAGTCGCCAACATCAGTGTGACTTCTCGATTCCGCGCCTGGGCGGGCCGGCAGAATTTCTCGAGTACGTCATCGCACCTCTTTGGAAAATCGGTTACGAAGTTGCTGTAGCCGGACATGGATCCGCTCCCCGATCGTTAATACGGGTCACAAGGTGAGTGTTTCATCGTACTCTCTTCGAATCGATTCCCGCTGGCCGGCGATGCTTCCCAACGCCACATCTACCCCTCCAACTCCCCAATCCGCCGAAAATCGTCCTTCAGCGACCGGTAGAGCTGCTGGTAGACGGCGAACGCCCGGTCGTAGTACCGCTTCACCTTCCGGTTCGGCGCGGTCTCGCTGACCACGTGGATCGTGGCGGCGCAGGCCTCGGGCACGTCCTTGAATGCCCCGCCGCCCACCGCGGCCAGAAGGGCCACGCCGTAGGCCGGGCCCTCCTCGGTGTTGATCGTCACCACCTTGCGCCCGAAGCAGTCGGCCTGGATCTGGCGCCAGAAGGGGCTGCGGGCGCCGCCGCCGGAGGCTCGGATCTGGCGGACGGGCACTCCCAACCCGTCGAAAATCTCCAAACTCTCGCGCAGCGAATAGGTGACCCCCTCCATGATCGCCCGGACCAGGTGGCCCCGCGTGTGGGCGTGCGTGAGACCCACGAAGCAGCCGCGGGCGTCCGGGTCGGCGTGGGGAGTGCGTTCGCCGGACAGGTAGGGCAGGAAGAACAGCCCGTGGCTGCCCGGCGGGGCCTCGGCCGCCTCGGCCGTGAGCACGTCGTAGACCTCCTGCTTCTTTCGCTTCGCCGCGGCCGCGTCGGCCCTGCACAGCTCGTTGCGGAACCACTGGAGCGACCCGCCCGCCGACAGGGTCACGCCCATCATGTGCCACTTGCCGCGTACCGCGTGGCAAAAGGTATGGACCCGGCCCTCAGGGTCGATCTTTACCTCGTCGCTGTGGACGAAGACCACGCCCGAGGTGCCGATCGAGGTGCTGAGCACGCCGCGGTTGACGATCCCGGTCCCCACGGCCCCGGCCGCGCAATCGCCCGCCCCGCCCACGACCACGCAATCGGTCGTCAGGCCCAATGTCTTGGCCGCCCGGGGCGTGAGCTGCCCGGTCACGTCCTCCGACTCGTAGCATCTGGCGAACAGGTCCACGTCCAAGTCCAGCGCCGTAAGAAGCTTCTTCGACCAGCTCCGCTTGGCCACGTCCAGGAGCAGCATGCCGCTGGCGTCGCTCACCTCGGTCGCGTACTCGCCGGTCAAACGACGGCGGACCTCGTCTTTGGGCAGGAGGATCTTCCGCGTCTTCTCGAAGTGCCTCGGCTCGTGGTTTCTCAGCCAGAGGATCTTTGGGGCGGTGAAGCCGGTCAGTGCCGGGTTGGCCACCATCTTGATGAGCCTCTTACGGCCCCCGGCCCGGTCTTCGATCTCGGCACACTCGGCCGCGGTCCGCTGGTCGTTCCAGAGGATCGCCCGCCGGATCACCTGGTCATTCTTATCCAGGAATACCGAGCCGTGCATCTGCCCCGAAAGCCCGATCCCCCGGACGTCCGCCGGCTTCAACTTCGCCTTGCGGACCACCTTCCGGATCGAGGCGACCGTGGCCCTCCACCAGTCCTCGGGCTCCTGCTCGCTCCAGAGCGGCTTGGGGACGTAACTGGGGTAGGTCTCCATAGCGTCGGCGAGGATGCGGCCCGACTCGTCGATCGCCAGCGCCTTGGTGCCCGAGGTGCCGATGTCGATGCCCACGAATACGCTCATGCTCGCTCCCTTTCCATTGGATTTGGCTGGGGGCAAAAAGGGGTCGGGAGCCCCTCGTGCGAAACACCCCTGCCGCCGTTCCCGCAAAAGACCCCGAACTCTTTTTGCTTCTCGCCCCTTCGGCCGCGGCCAGTATAGCGTGGCGCCGAAAGCGGCGGCAACCAGGGGAGGTCCTCCGCGGGACGTCCCGGCCGGGGACGGGAGCCCGCGCACCGCGCCAATCGCCCGAAACTCAAACCTCGACACCAACGCGCCGCCCGTTGACCCGCCGCCGGGACCGCGCAAAACGGGCCTACGCCGAACTTCACTGCACGGTGAGCGTAGTAGTGTCCGACACCCGGCCCGGTTCCCAACACCAGCCACGTTCGACTGCGATGACCCGCCACACCCCTCCCCCTCGATCCGGCCCGGTCTCCGCCGACCGTCACGACCGCGGTCCCCATGACGAAGCGCCTTGGACGGCGCGCCTTGGCCCGCGCGCCCCTTCCCGCTGGTGGGCCATGCCGCCAGGCCTGCTGGTCCTCGCTGCGCTGGCCGTGGCCGCGGGCTGCGGGGGACCCGGCGAGGAGGAGGCCCCCATCGACGACGCATCGCTCAAAGGCGTCCAGCTCAGGCTCCTGGTGGTCGATGATCCGCAGCTCGCCGCCGCCGCGGAACGCCTCCGCGGCGAGTGGACCGCTCAGACGGGGTCCGAGTTCGACGTGCTCGAGTGCTCCGAGACCGAACTGCTCGACGCGGAGAAGCTCCCCGGGGACGCCCTGATTGCCCCCTCGGCGCTGCTCGCCCCGCTGGCCCAGCGAGACAGGGTCGCGCCGGTCCCCCACGAGATCCTCGAGCGGAAGTCGGGGCCCTGGCCGGGGATTTTCGAGACCCTCCGGACCCGGGAGGCCGCTTGGGACCGTACGATCTACGGCGTGCCGTTCGGCTCGCCCGTGTTGACCTGTTACTATCGGGCCGATCTGCTGAAAGAGCTCGGACGCCGTCCCCCTCAATCGTGGGGGGAATACGAGGAGGTGGCCGAGCTACTGGCCAGCCGGGGTAAGCCCGGGTCGCCCGCGGGGTCCGGCGGCCCCCCCTGGTGCGGTACGATCGAACCGCTGGCCGAGGGTTGGGCCGGCTTGACGCTGCTGGCCCGGGCCGCCCCGGCCGCAAAGCATCGCGATAACTTCGCAGCCCTATTCGACATCGAGACCATGGAGCCGCTCGTGGCCGGCGAGCCGTTCGTGCGGGCACTTGAGCAGCTCGTCGCCGCCAGCCGGCACGGACCCGAAGAGCCGTGGCGCTACGACCCGGCCGCGGCCAGGGCCGCCTTCTGGCGCGGTCTGTGCGGCATGGCCCTGAGCTGGCCCACCGGGGCGAAACCGGCCGGGCTGCCCCCGGAGCCGCCGCCCGGCTGCGAGGTCGGCTTCCTCGAGCTTTTTGGGTCCCCGGACGTGTACGACGTGGCCACGCGACGCTGGGAGACCCGCGGACCGGACCGCGAAACGCGGGTCACGCTTCTGGGGATCGCCGGCCGGTTGGGGATGGTCTCGGGCGAATCTGAGAGTCGGAAGGCCGCCTTCCAGCTCTTGTTCTGGCTCTCCGGCGAGCAGCTCAGCAGCCGCCTCTGCGCGGCCAGCCCGGCCACGACGCTTTTCCGCGAATCCCACTTGGCTCAGCCCGAGCCGTGGGTCGAGCCCCCGGTCCCCGAGGCCGCGGCCGCCCAATATGCTGTGACCGTCGACGCCGCGCTTCGTCGCGACCAGTTGATCTTCGCACTGCGCATCCCCGGACGCGATCAGTACCTGGACTGCTTGGACGCGGCCGTGTTGGCGGCGCTCCGCGGGGAATCGGAACCCGCCGAGGCACTCGGGCGCGTGGCCGAGAAGTGGAGCGAGATCACCGCCAAGCTCGGTCTCGAAGAGCAGAAGCGGGCATATTGGCGAAGCCTGGGGCTTCAGTAGCTCCGACGCGAGCGTGGCGCAAGCATCGGTCGTGTCCTCAGGCGCCCAGCCTGTGGGAGTTGGACCCGATCGCCAAGACAGGCCCCCAGAGCGCTGATCGCCGCGCCCCTTTTGACGCCCGATGGGCGCCCGCCTAAAATACTGCGATGTTTCGTGGGGCCGGGCCGATAGCTCGGCGGGAACCCTGGGGGTATAGCTCAGTTGGGAGAGCGTGGCGTTCGCAATGCCAAGGTCAGGGGTTCGAGTCCCCTTACCTCCACATCCTAAGTCCTTGCAGATCAATGACTTGCGATGTCTTGTTTTTGTCGCCGCCTGGCACGGTTCTGATTTTGTCCCTCGTTTTGTCTCCTCTTGGACCTGGGAGAGGGATAGTAGCGCCGACCGTGGACTCCCGCGCTGAGGGCATCGGCGAAATCACGAAGCGGCACGGCTGCCACGCCTCGGCCCTCCCCCACCATGCCAGGAGGGAAGCCGACGACGGGTTGATCGCTTTCTAGCCGTCGCTCACTCCGCCGGCTGCGACGGCCAAGGGGCCTTGTCCAGAGCCGCCGTCTGCGGCCTCGTTCTTGGTTCTTGGCATCGCGGCGACCGCACGGCCCTAAGGCGACGTCCTTCCCCCGCCCCCTTGCCTCCGAGGGGGCGCGGCGCCGCTCGACGGCAGTGCTGCCCGGGAGACGTTCCCACCCGGTTCTTCGATTTTAGGCTCTTGCTACTGTCTCTTCTCATCCTCCTCTGCCAAGCTTTGCTTGGCGCAAGGGGGGCGACTTCCGCGCCAAAGGCGCTGGGCTTGGCGCGGCGTCACGGCCGGCCGCCCTTCTCGCCCGAGCCCAAGCGGTCGTCGTGAGGCCTTCAGGTCCGACCGCGCAAGCCAGCCCCGCGAGCTTGCGCCGCCCGGGCTGAGAGTTCCTAGATCGCGGGGCATGCTACCGTTACGGCCACTCTGCGCATGCAACTCAGCCACGTCGCGGGCCCTTTGCGCAAAGCGGGCGCAGACTGCGTCGCGCCTTGTGCTTTTCGAAACGATTCGGTACGAAAGGGTTGGGCGCGTCGGTGGGGCGCGCGGCTATTGTCGAGCAGCTCCGCCCTGTCCTCGAGGCCATGCCTGGTACGCCTGAGAAGCGGCCTGTTCGAGCTTTTTGCGCTGCTCGGGCGTAAGCGTATCGAGCATCTTCTCCACCGACTCGTCGCGCAGCTCCTGTATCTTTTCCTGGTATTCCGCGCGGATCTTCTCCAGCGTCTCCTTCTGCTGTTCGGAGACTCTTGCTTGATCGAGCATCCGGGGATTGTAGAGCATCGCCGCGGCACGCGCGCGGAAGCTGATCTCCCCCAGTTGCTTCAACTGGTGCGGCAGGAGGATCTTCTCGATCTCCGCCTTGGTCTCCTCGGCCATTTTCCGTCGCTTCTCGTTGAGTCGGGCGTAGTGTTCCCGGCGCTCTTCGCGTGACATTTCGCGCAGCTTGGTCCAATCCTGCTGCGCATACTGCGATCGCATCTTCTCGTAGTACGTCTTGCCTAGCGCTTCGAGCTCGTCCGCCTGTTCGTCGGTCAACTCCAACTGATCCCGGACGTGCTTTCTCTGCAGCGCGTAGTAGCCGGGCACGGCGGGGAACCGGGCTACCGGCCGGCGCAGAATCGTCCGTCCGTCGGGTCCTTCAGGTTGCGCGGCCCGGACATTGCCCAGCATACCCAAAGCCACGACCCCGGCGACCACCACGGCCGCCGCCAGCCAACGGAGTAGTTGAGTCATCTTGTAACCCTTTCTCTTAAGAAGAAGGATCAGAGGTTTGGCCCCCCGGCACACGACGGGAGGGCTTACGAACTCCTCGGCCAGCTTCTTACTGGTTAACGATCCACGCAGCGTACTCCGCTGCCGTCAGCTCGCCGTTGCCGTCGGAATCGGCGGCTTCCGGGCTCTTGGACATCTCGGACCACTCGTCCGCTTTCAGCACGCCGTCCCCGTTCTTGTCGTACTTCTTGACGATGCCCTCGGCATACTGCATGTAGGCGGGGGAGACCTCGGCAGGGGCGGGCGCGGAGGCGCTCGGCTGCGGCGACGACTTCTCGTGTTCGGGCGACGCGTCCGTCTCGGTCGCCGCCTGAGCGCCGGTCGCAGGGGGGGACGTCTCGTCCGACTCCGTGGTCGGCGCCAGGCACTCACCGGGCGTGATCACCCCGTCTCGGTTGGCATCGAAGCCGTTAAACTCGGCCACTAGTTCGTCCGTCCAGTCCGAGGCGTACTCGAACATCATCACCTGGCCGTCCTGGTTGGCGTCGCGTTGGCGGAACCAGGCGGGCAATCCGCCGGGAAGCCGTTCTTCGAGGGTCCGAGAGCGGTAGACCCGACGCTCGCCGGAATCCGTCCCCTCGCCCGACTCTGAAAAGCCTCCGCCCTGCTCGTGCCTCCCGTTCGGGCTTTGAGGATTTCTCTGGCCCGCCGCGACGTGATGGGCGCCGCGATGCGAGGCAGCGATGCGGGCGCGCCGGTGCTCCTCCCGCGCAAGGCGCTCGCGAGCGTAGTACTGCGATAGTTCCTCCACGTCGATCTTCCCGTCCCGGTTCGCGTCCGACTTGAAGATGTCGTACAGCGACGGACGTTTGTCCGCCTCCTCTCGCGATAGGACCTTGTTGCGATCCTTGTCGAGGTATCGCATCATATAGTGCGCGCGGCGCTCGTCGTTGCTGGTGACCTCGACGTGGGGCAGCCGTTCCGGAGGCTCCTGGCCGAATTCGAGGACGGGCACCGGGTTGAACCGGTTGCCAAATCCCGGGACCGCGGGTTCCGAGGGACCTCCGGACCTGGAGGAAGACGAACCGCGGTCACCACCCGATCCCTGGTCTTCCCCGCCGTGAGCCGGGGCTCCCGAGCCTCGACCTGGGCGTTCCTCGATCGCCCGCTTGATCTGGTCGACGGGGATCGGGCGTGAGAGATCGGCGTCGGGCATGAGCCGTCGGAGAAAGTACTGGGCCCTTCCCTCCATTTCCCCCGGTTCGAGGACCTCATTGTCGTTGTCATCCAGTCGGCTGAGCATTCTGTCGATAAAGCCCGAGGGCCCGGCGCCCGGCCCGCCGCGCTGAGCCCGCGCCGTTGGTGAACCCATCGTCAACGCCATCAGGACTGGCAGCGCGAAGCGTACGGGGTGTGGCAAGTGCAGCGTCATCCGGAAGACCTTCGGCCGAAGCTCAGCCGAGCAGAACGAATCCTTGGGGCGGAGTGTCCGCAGGGGGCGGTCCGGCGCGTGCTTCGGCCACGGCGGCCCGCCGCACCGATTTCCCCTATTGTGGCCCAGAAGGCCGGCGGATTCCAGCCTTCCGGCCGGCCCTCACTGTGGTCGGAGTGACCGGCCGGGCTACCCTCCGCCTCCCCGGGCCAGGCCGGGCGTGGACTCGCGCTGGACGGAAACCGCCCTTGGGCCGCTCGAACGGGTCGCCTCTAAGCTCCTCGAGCTGCCGCTTCTAGTCGTCGAGCAGCTCAAGTTCCTTTTGGATCGCCTCGATCCGCGCCAGGGCGAGCGGGGTGAAGCAGAGGACGGCCATCGCCGCCACAGCCACCGGCTTGCACGACCACTTCATGACCCTGTTCTTTCCCGTGAGAGGTTTACGGAACGGGGGCTTACCAAACAGACATCTGGCCCGTCCGAAGGGTCGCCGGCATGAATAGTCTAAGAAGCCCTAACAGAGCTCCCCTCTCCCGCTTGCGGAAGAGGGCTCGGGGGTGAGGGCTGCGGCGGTTTTGTTAGGCCCTCCAAGCTGATACCCGGGCCACGACGACCTTTGCCACGCCGGCCGCGAGCACCGGCGCCGCGCCGCGCACCGCGGCGCCCGTTATCATCACCGTTCTTTCTCGGGATCAGGTCTGTCGGGGGGCACGGTCCCTGTCATCCGGCGGCACCGGCCGTGTGGCGCCCGGTGGAAAGACCGGGCCATCGTCTTCAACCGCGATGCGATGGGAATGTAGAATAGGCTGAGTGCGGCTGCGGGCCCGCGACTTGGCCGGTCTCCCGCCCGAACCGGAGTAGAGGCGTTGAACTTGAACCTTTCCATCTACGCAACTACCGGTATCATGCCGGCCCTTTGGGCTGCCGTGACGTGGTGCCTGCTCTTGCCGGCCGGGGCCCGGGCCGCCGGGACCGAGTCGCCCGAAACCCCGAAGCACCCCCCCGAGGCCACCGCGGACGCTGGGCCCGACGCCGAGAAGCCGGAGACGCTCCGCTTCAGCTTCAGCTACCAACCCTGGTCCGACGTGCTGGAGTGGTTTGCCGAGCAGAACGGCTTGTCCCTGGTACTCGATACGGCCCCGCCGGGGACGTTCAACTACGCGGACGACCGCGAGTACACGCCTGACGAGGCGATCGACCTGCTCAACCGCGTGCTCTTGACGAAGGGCTACACGCTGGTCCGCCGCGACCGGATGTTGTTTGTGGTCGACCTGGAAGATGGCGTGCCGCCGAACCTGGTTCCCACCGTGCCGGTCGACGAGCTCGACTCGCGGGGCACCTCCGAGTTGGTCAGCGTCGTTTTCCCCCTGGAGAAGCTTAGCCCGACCGAGGCCGAGGAGGAGATCGCCAAGGTGATCGGTCCGCCGCCGGGCGATGTCGTGGCCCTGGAGAAGTCGCGGCAGGTGCTCGTCACCGGGACGGTGGGACGGCTCCGCGTGGTCCGTTCGATGCTCGAGCGGATCGAGGACCCGCAGCAGGCCGGCTCGGGCAAGCTGCGGGCGTTCGAGCTGAAGTACGCCCTGCCCGAAGAAATCATGCCCGTCGTCCGGAAGCTGTGCGGGCTCAAAGAAGAGGAAGACGCCGCGGAGGACGGGTCGATCCGGTTGGCGGTCGACCCGGTGGGGAGCCGCCTGCTGGTGACCGGTCAGCCGGAGCAAATCGCCCAGGTCGAGGAGATCCTCGAGGCCATCGACACGCCGGGGCCGGGCCAGTCGGACACCGTGCCCGTCACGGCCGAGCAGCCCCAACTGGAGGTCTCCAGCGTCCACACGGCGGACCCGCAGGTGGTCCTCGCGGTGCTGCAGACGCTACTGGCGGGGCTGCCCGACGTGCGCCTGTCGATCGACCCGCGGACCAACAACCTGATCGCCCTGGCCCGGCCATCGCAGCACGCCACGATTCGGGCGACGATCGACCAGATGCAGCAGGACCGCCGGATGATCGAGGTGATCCCGCTGGAGACGGTCGATCCGCAGGAGGCCGTGCTCGCGATCGACAAGCTCTTCGCCGGGCCGGGCGGCGAGGAAGGGGGCGCCTCGCCGAACGCCCCGCAGGTCGACGCCGACCCGATCCGGAGACGATTGTTCGTCTTCGGCACCCAGGCCCAGATCGGCGAAGTGCGGACGCTCCTGGAGAAGATGGGGGAAGGCGGCGCCGGTGGCGACGGTTTGGTGGGTCAGGGCAATGTGCGGCTCGTGCCGATCGAGGGGAGGGCGGCGCAGACCGTGTTGCGGCGGGCCCGCGAGATCTGGCCAGCGCTGCGGTCCAATCCGATCCGCGTCGTGACGCCTTCCTCGGGAATCCCGACGATCCGCCCGAGCACGCCCCCGTGGGAGCGTTCCGAGCAAGACGCCGACGCCGGGCAAACGCCGCCGGCGCCCAAGCGACCCCCGGCGCCGCCCGAGCCGGCGGCCGAACCCGGGCCGGCCAACGACACCTCCTCGGACGGACCGGAATCGACCTCGACGACCCGGCGGCCCGGTTCGTCGCGGATCTTCTTCGCGGCGGAGCAGGGCGGCCTGGAACCGAGGGCCGACGAACCCGCGTCGGGGGCTGACGCTCGCTCGCCGTTCCAGCCGGAGCAGCCGGGGGGTTCGCCGTCAAGGCCCAACGGCGAGGCCCCGTCGATCATCGTGATTCCCGGGCCGGGCGGAGTGATGATTGCCTCCCGGGACGCCCCGGCACTCGATGAGTTCGAAGACCTGCTCAGCACGTTGGCCGGCGAGATGATGGCCGGCGACGCGGAGTTGACGGTCTTCTATCTCAAGCACGCCAAGGCTGCGGTAGTGGCCGAGACCCTCAATCGGGTCCTCGGCGGGGGGAGCTTCGACGAGGACATTGCCGGCGGCGGGGCCGATGGTCCCGGCGGGTCGGGCGGCATCGTCGAGACGATGATGGGGTTCGGAATCGAAGGCTTGCACATCACCCCCGCCGGCGCCGTGTCGATTACGCCTGACACGCGACTCAACGCGCTCATTGTGCGGGCGAACCCCACCGACGGGGCCACTATCGAACAGCTCCTGAAGATCCTCGACCGGCGGGAGAGTCCCGAGGAGGTCCTGGCGGCCCCCAAGGCACGGATGATCCCCGTCTTCAACACCCAGGCCGAAGAGATCGCCGAAATCGTCAAACAGCTCTACCAGGACCGATTGATCAGCGGGCCGGGCGGCCGCCCCGATGCGCAGCAAGTCCAGCGGCCAATCCGGGCGATGCGGGGCCGCGGTGGCGGCCAGCGCCCCGCCGAAGCGGAAAAGGACACGATGTCGGTGGGCGTCGACCCCCGAACCAACTCGCTTGTGGTCGTGGCCCCCGACGCACTGTTCCAGGAAGTCAAGCAGTTGGTCGAGCAGCTTGACGAGGCCGCCCTGGACTCGACCCAGACGGTCCGCGTGGTGACGCTGGGCCGCGCCAGCCCGGCCGCGGTCCAGGAGGCCCTTTCGAGCCTGCTCGGCCCGTCGGTCCAGACAAGCGTCCGCGGCGACGCGGCCGCTCCCGCCACCACCGCCAGGCCCTCGCCGAACGGGCGAAAGCCCTCGGCCGAACCGCCGTCCCGTCCACCCAGGGCCGGCGGCCACTCGCCCGGGCCCTCGCGTTCGTCGCGTTTTCAGGGT
>Ga0180434_10008340_pt1 | contig 11446 bp, 9 predicted proteins | sample SS_ome_7_FD_132453 | JGI IMG/M metagenome (GOLD analysis project Ga0180434, IMG submission 132453) | Hypersaline lake sediment archaeal communities from the Salton Sea, California, USA - SS_1_D_2 metaG | ecosystem: Environmental > Aquatic > Non-marine Saline and Alkaline > Hypersaline > Sediment... | reverse complement strand
GGCCTGAACTCCGACCGCAGCGTCCGGGCCAACAAGGGGCCGGACCGCCCCGTCTGCCCCGAGGACCAGCGGGCGCGGGTGCTCTCGGCCATCGAGGTCATTGACTACATCGTCCTGTTCGACGAGGATACGCCGCAGCGGCTCATCGAGGCCGTCCGCCCCGACGTGCTCGTCAAGGGCGAGGACTGGCGCGACAAGGGCGTCGTCGGCCGCGAGTTCGTCGAGTCCACCGGCGGGCGGGTCGTCCTGGCCCCGCTCGTCGAGGGCCTCAGCACGACGGACCTCGTCAGCCGCATCCGCGACGCCGGCGGGGCCGAGGAGCCGAAAGGGGGATCGCCATGATCGAGTCCATTCGGGCCCATTTCCACATGGGGGCCGGCCTCTACACCCAAATGGCGGAGGAACTGGCCGAGCCCACCGCCCAGGCCGCCGAGATGCTCATCGAGTCCCTACGCGCGGGCCGACGCATCTACGTCTGCGGCGACGGCGGCAGCGCCGCCCAGGCCCAGCACGCGGCGGGCGAACTCATCGGACGGTTCCTCAAGGACCGCCGGCCCCTGCCCTGCGTCGCCCTGACGACCGACACGAGCGTCCTGACGGCCGTGGCCAACGACTACGAGTTCGAGAACGTTTTCTCCCGCCAGGTGGAGGCCCTCGTCGGCGAGGGCGACGTGCTGTGGGCCCTCTCGACCAGCGGCAACAGCGCGAACGTTCTGAAGGCCGCCTCCGCCGCCGGCCGACGCGGCGCTCGCCTGCTCGGCATGACGGGGCGGGACGGCGGCCATCTGAAGGAACTGTGCGACGTGGCGCTGCGGGTGCCGGCCGACTCCAGCCCGCCCGTCCAGGAGGGGCACCTCGCCCTCATCCACATTCTGTGCGGCCTGGTGGAGCAGGCCCTCTTTGCCGAAGGCGAATCTCAGGCGTGAGGCGATCCCCCGTGCCCGATCCTGCCGTGTTCCTTGACCGCGATGGCACGCTCATCGAAGAGGCCGGCTACGCCTCGCGGCCGGAGCAGATCCGCATCCTGGGCGGCGTGGCCCAGGCGCTGGCGGAACTCGCGGGCGCCGGCTACCTCCTCATCATCGTCACGAACCAGTCGGGCATCGCCCGCGGGTACACGTCGGAGGAGGACCTGGAGCGGTTCCACGACGCCCTGGACGAGCAGTTGCATCTGCTCGGCGCGGCCGTCGACGCCTACTACGCCTGCCCGCACCATCCGGACCCCGGTCCCGGGGCGCGGCCGGATCTGGCCGCCGACTGCGACTGCCGAAAGCCCAAGCCCGGTCTCCTTCTGCGAGCGGCGGAGGACTTCCGAATCGATCTGGAGGCCTCCTGGACCGTCGGCGACACGTGGCGCGACATCGCGGCCGGCCAGGCCGCCGGCACCCGCACCATCAAACTGCCCGCCGACGAGGCCCATACCGCCCCGCGGCCGTCGCGCGTGGCCCCGCCCACCGCAGAGGCCCAGAGCCTGGCCGACGCCGCCCGCATCATCCTGCAGCGGAAGGCCCCCGCTGAGGACGAGGCGGCGGCCGCCGACGCCGCCGTGCCGGACGCCGAAGCCCTCACCTCCGGCGTGGCCGAGGCGGAGCCGTCCCGTGATGAGACGCCAAACGAGAGCCTCGGCGTTGAGGCGCAGAACGAACCTGCCGCTGCCGAAGCGGAATCGCGACCCGCTAAGGCCGCGCCGGAACCGGAACCCGCCGCCACGGTCCACGAGAAGCCTGCCGTCGAACCCCCGCCGGCCGCCCCGGCGCGGGATCACTGTGCCCGGTGCGGCCGGGACATCGCCCCGGCCGAGATCGCCGACGGAACCGCCGGTGCGCGCAACGGCTTCCTCCTCTGCCGAGACTGCCTGGCCGAGCAGCCGCGCGAGACCGGCGCCGGTCTCGACGCCTCCGCCGACGACCTCTTGCGCCAGATCCTGGGCGAACTCCAGCGGCTGCGTCGGGCGCAGCGGCCGGTCGGCCTCTCGTCCTACCGGCTGCTGGCGTACATCGTGCAGGCGGCCGCCCTGTTCTTCGGCTTCGGACTGGCCGTCCTCGGCGAGGAGCGGACCCTCTACCTCCAGGTCGCCCTGCTTCTGCAACTGCTCGTCCTGGCGCTGCTGCTGTTCGAGAGGCGGTCATGACGATCGCGGTGGCCTTGCCGAACTGGGTGGGCGACGCCGTCATGGCCACCCCCACCCTGCGGGCGCTCCGCCGGGGCTTCCCCGAGGAACGGATTCTGGCCGTCCTCCGCCCGTACGTCCGGCCTGTGCTCGACCCGAATCCGTGGACGGATGCGTTCGTCGAGACGGACAAGACGCCGGTCGGCATGGCCCGCGCGGTGCGGGCTCTCCGCCGCGAATCGCCGCATGTGGGCCTGCTCCTGCCGAACAGTCTGCGAAGCGCGGTGCTGCTCTCGCTGGCCGGCGTCAGCCGACGCATCGGCTACCGCCGCGGCGGTCGCGGTTGGCTCCTCACGGATTCGCTCGAGCCGCCGCGCCACGGCCGCCGCTTCGCCCCCACGCCGCAGGTCACCTACTATCTGGCGCTGGCGGGCGCGGTCGGCGCGCCGACCGACGACCGTCGGCTGGAACTGGCGACGACCGAGGCCGACGAGGCGACCGCCACCGCCGCCTACGGCCAGGCGGACCTGGATCCGGCCCGGACGGTGCTCCTCTGCCCCGGCTACGCGTTCGGGCCGGCGAAGGGCTGGCCCGCCGGGCACTGGGCGGGCGTGGCGCGAGGGGCCCGCGAGCGCTTCGGATTCCGCGCCGCCGTCCTGGCGGGGCCGAAGGAGGCCGCTCTCGCCCGCGCGGTCGCCGATGCGGCCGGCTGCGCCGCGCTGCACGACAAGGGCCTGACGTTGGCCTCGGCCCGGGCCCTCGTCCGCATGGCGGGGGCAATGGTGACGGTCGACAGCGGCCTCCGCCACTATGCCGCCGCCTTCGACCGGCCGGTGGTGGCCCTGTTCGGTCCCACGCACATCGGGTGGACGGAGACGTGGCATCGGAAGGAGGTTCGCCTCCAGGCCGACGTGCCCTGCGGGCCGTGCCAGCAGCCCGTGTGCCCGACCGGGACGAATGAGTGCATGACGAAGATCAGGCCGGACGAGGTCCTCGACGCCCTGGCCGAGGCGCTGAAGCGCGACAGTTAGCCGCCGGGCCCGCCAACGACGGCGAGTAAACTTGCCCGGCGCGTCCGGCGACGTGCCGTCGCCGGCTCAACGTGCCAGTACACGGACCTCATGCTCGACACCGCTCAACTCGCTCGGATCCGCGATGGCCTGGCGAGGCCGGAGGAACTCGCGTCCATCGTCATCCCGCATTACCGGACGCCGGACCTGGCCCGGCTGTGCCTGCGGGCCATCCGCCGCCTCACGGACCACCCCTACGAGGTCATCGTCGTCGACAACCACAGCGACGACGGCTCGCTGGACGCCCTGCGCGAGGTCCGGTGGATCCGGCTCATCGCGCGCGGCCGGGAGACCGAGCCGGAGGCCGTCTACGCCCACGCCTCGGCGATGGACCTGGGCACGCGCGAGGCCCGCGGACGCTGGCTTGTCAGCCTGCATACCGATACAATCGTCCGCCGCGAGGGCTGGCTCGGGGCCCTTGTCGGGCGGTTGAAGGCCGCACCGGGCGCCGCCGCCCTCGGCTCCGGCAAACTCGACACCGATCCCGCCTGGTACCGCGCCATGAAACGCCTGTGGGATACGCATCGGATGAGAGCGGGTATGCGCCGGCTCGTCGGCCTGCCGCCCGACCCGCGCCTGGAGCCCGCCCCATGGTACCCGCGCTCCTACTGCGCGGTGTACCGGCTGGACGCGGTGCGCGACCTGGGGCTCTCGTGGCAGCCGGCGCCCGGCCATCCGACCGGCGACCTGCTGTACCGCGGCCTCGCCGGCGCCGGCTACGACGCCGTCCGCCTGCCGCCCGAGGAGATGCACGCCTACGTCGAGCACGTGGCCCACGCGACGGCGCTGCTGGGCCGGGCCGGGCTCGGCCACTGGCGGGGCAATGCGAAGGTCCGCCGGGCTCTGGCGCGGATCATGGGCTCGGCCCTCGCGCGCAGCCTCCTCGCCGACGACTCGCTCGACCGGTAGAGGGGCGGGATAGAGAGTGGACGAAAGAGCGCGGCGGGTCTCCGCACCCGCCGCGCTCGCCTGGACACGAAGCGCACGGGAGGGCGCGGTGGGGGCGGAGACCCACCGCGCCCCTCCGAAACGGTGACGAACCAAGACGCGCTGGAGCGCATGGCCACCCTCACCATCCATCCCGACTACCGCGCGCTGCTCGCCGCGGCGGGCCTGGACACGTTCGATGCCCTCTGGCAGGCGGCCGAGGGACCGACCGTGGACGGCCACGGCTCGCGGAGCGTTTCGCGCATCGAGTTGGCGGAGGACATGGACCGCAGCGTCGGCGTGTACGTCAAGCGATTCTGGGGCCGTGAGGCTCGCCGATCCTGGCGGTGCCTCCGCCTGCTTCGCGGACCCCTCACGCCGGCCGAGCAGGAGTGGGAGAGTGCCCATCAACTGCTGGACGCCGGGGTCGGCGCCGCCCGTCCGGTGGCGTGGGGCCGCAGCCGGGGACACGCTTCGCCGCGCGCCCTGGTGGCCTTCCGCGAGGTGGACGGACCGTCGCTGGCCGAGTGGCTCTCGCGCCGGCCGAGGGGGGTGACGCTTCGCCGGGAGGCCCGCATTCGGCACGCCGTCGCGACCGCCCTCGGACGCACGGTCCGGCGCATCCACGCAGCCGGCTTCACCTACCCCGATCTCTACGCCAAACACGTGTACCTGGTCGATGCCGAAACGGCGAACCCGCGCGTCGTGCTCATCGACGTTCAGCGTCTTCGGATGCGGCTGCCGTTTCGTGTGGTCCGCGACCTGGCGGCGCTGTACGTCTCGGCCGGCGCCCATCCGCTGCGGCGGACGGATACGGTCCGGTTTCTCCGGGCGTACCTCGGCCACCGGGTATCGGGTGCGCGCGGCCGGCGTCTCATCCGGGCGGTGCGGCGGCGAGCCGACCGCATCCCGCGGCGCGGCCTGGATCCGAACCTGATGGTCGGTCGGCGCCGGGCGCCGCCCGGTATGGTGCCCCTGGCCGAGGAGCCCATGAAGCCTGCCGACGGCGGCCGGCTCCACATCAACGAGACGCTGTGGCCGACGCTCGAGGCGGCCGGCCTGGCGACCCTCGACGCCCTCATGGCCGTCAAGAAGGGTGAGGTGTACCGCAAGGCCGCCGGCCGCTCGACCGTCCGGCTCGTGCTGGATGACCCGGCGTCCGGCGAAACGCGGGCCCTCTACCTGAAGCGATACACCGCCGTGCCGTGGCGGACCGGGCTCCGGCGGACGCTCAGCCTGAACGAGCCCGAGTCGCTGGCACGGCGCGAGATGGGCGGCCTGGTGCGGCTGGCCGACCTCGGCATCGCGAGCATGCGCCCCGTGGCCTTCGGCGGCGAGGTGCGCCGCGGCGGCCGGGCCGAGCGCAGCGTCCTCGTGACCGAAGAGGTCGCCGGCGCCGTCCAGGCCGACGACTGGTTCGAGGCCCGCTTCGCCGGACCGCTCACGCCCGATCGAGCGGCCGAGAAGCGCCGTCTCATCCGGCAGATGGCCGACCTGGCGCGCCGGGTGCACGAGGCCAATCTGTCGCATCGCGACTTCTACCTGTGCCACATCCTGGTCCGGCCCGTCGAGGGGGCCGAGCCCGTCCTGCACCTCATCGACCTCCAGCGCCTGACGCACCACCGGCGGGGCATCGGCCGGCGATGGATCGTCAAGGACCTGGCTGCCCTGCTCTTCTCGTCCCGGCCGGGGCCGGCCACGGGCATCGCCTCGCCCGTGTTCACGCGGACGGACCGGCTGCGTTTCGCACGGGCCTACTTCAAGGCGGACCGCCTGGCGCCGGAGCACAAGCGGCTGGTGCGGGCGGTGGTCCGGAAGGCGCGGCGGATCTCGCGGCACGATGCGCGCAAGCGGGCCCGGAACGGGGAAACGCCGTGAGGATCGGCTTCCAGATCGAGCATCTCGACCCGTTTCGCGGCGGGGCGGAGACGTACGTCCACCGCCTCGCCCGCGACCTCCTGGCCGACGGGCACGAGGTGCACCTCTTCGCCGCCGTCTTCGAGGACGAGCCGGAGGGGGCGATCCTCCATCACGTGCTGCCGCGCGGCCTGACGCGCCCCGAGCGCGACATCCGCTTCGCCCGCGCGGTGGCCAAGGCCACCCGGCGTGCCGGCCTCGACGTGGCGGTGGCCGTCGGACGGACCTTCGGCGCAAGCGTCCTGCACCCGCACGGCGGCACGCTGGCGGGCAGCCGACGGCAGAACCGGCGTCTCGTCCGGCCGCCGTGGCTGGCGGGCCTGAAGCAGGCGTCCGATGTCCTGAACCCGCGTATCCAGGCCCAGGCGTGGATCGAGCGACAGCAGTACCAGGCCGACCCGCCCCCCGACGTCGTCGCCATCAGCCGCATGGTCCGCCGCGACATGCAGGCCTACCACGGCGTGCCGGACGAGCGGCTGCACCTCGTGTACAACGGCGTGGACACGGGCCGGTTCAGCCCGGCGGCGCGGGAGGCGGTGCGAGAGGAGGCCAGGCGGGCGTGGGGCGTCGCGCCGGAGGAAACGTGTTTCCTGATGGTCGCACACAATCCGCGGCTGAAAGGCTTGCACGAACTGCTCGCGGCGGCCGCCCGCCTCGGCCGCGGCGAGCCCTGGCGCATCGTGGTCGTCGGACGGGCCCGGCCGCGACGCTACATGGAGCAGGCGGAGCGCCTCGGCATCGGCGACCGGCTCCTCTGGCGCGGGCCGATGGACGATATTCTGCCCGCCTACGCCGCCTGCGACGCCTACGTCCAGCCCACCTGGTACGACCCGTGCAGCCTGGTGGTGCTGGAGGCGCTGGCGTGCGGCCGGCCGGTCGTGACGACCCGTTTCAATGGGGCGAGCGAGTTGATGGAGGACGGGCGGGACGGCGTCGTCCTGGATTCGCCTGACGAGACCGACCGCCTGGCCGACGCGCTTCGCCGACTCCGGGACGAGGACCTCCGCCGCCGCATGGGCGAGGCCGGGCGCGAAGTGGCCGAGCAGCACCCCATCGAGCGGAACTTCCGGGAGATGATGGCCGTCTTCGAGACCGCCGCCGCACGGAAGGAGGCGATCGGGCATGGTTTATCCGAATGATTTTCTATATTTCCTGGGCGGCCCCTTTGTGATCGCGTACCTGTGCGGCTCCGTGCCGTTCGGCTGGCTCATCGGGAAGATGCGCGGCTATGACATCCGCGAGCACGGGTCGAAGAATATCGGCGCGACGAACTGCGGCCGGGTGTGCGGATGGCCGTGGGGCGTCCTCGCCTTCGTCCTGGACGTGGGCAAAGGGTTCGGGCCCGTGACGGCGGCGGTCATCCTGCTGCCGGGGGTCGTGGGCGACGAGGGGCCGCGGGCCGTCTGGCTCGCCCTGGTGACCGTCGCGGTCGGGCCGATTCTGGGGCACACGTTTCCCGTGTGGCTGAAGTTCAAGGGTGGGAAGGCCGTGGCGACGACCCTGGGTGTCCTCCTGGCCCTGCCTGCGCTGCGGTGGATTGCCCTCTTGGCCCTGGGCGTGTGGATCGTCGTGACGGCGGCGACGGCGTACGTGTCGGTCGGCTCGACGGCGGCGGCGCTGGCGCTGGGCGGCATCTATGCGGCCCGGTACGGGAGCGAGGCGCTCGGCGAGTACCTGCCCGTCACGGTTTTCGTGGCGGGCATCGTGGTGCTGGTCATCGTCCGGCACAAGGCGAACTACGTGCGGCTGGCACGGGGCGAGGAAAACCGCGTGTGGGGGAAGAGGAAGGCAACCGGCAACGGGCGACAGGCATCAGGCAACAACCACAGCAACGACGGGCCTCACGCAAAGACGCGAAGGCGCAAAGACGGCAACGGCGGAAGACTGGTCAACAGCGACGACAACGGCGCCGGCGCCCGGCGGGCCCGTTGAGCCCTCGACGGCACGTCGACGGTTGTTCCTGAGGTTCGCGGCGTGTCGCGTCGACCTGCGGTCGACGGCTAAACGGGCGGTCGTGACTTTGGACCTGGCGTTGCGCGGCGGGTCTCCGCACCCGCCGCGCATCATCGCGAGCAGCCTACTCCGCGCGGTGGGTGCGGAGACCCACCGCGCTTCATCTTAGGGTCATCCGCCGCGGAGTTTCTTGATCAGGATCTCGCGGACGACCTTCGGGTTGGCCTTGCCGCCCGTCTTCTTCTTGGCCATGCCGATGAGGCGTCCGACGGCCTTGTCCACGCCGTCGGCGAACTGGCGAGCGGCATCGGGGTTCTCGGCGATGACCTCGTCGACGACGGCCTCGAGCTGGCCCGCGTCGGAGGTCTGGGCGAGGTTTTCGGCCTCAACGATCTCGGCGGCGGATTGGCCACTTTCTAGCATGAGGTCAAATACTCTCGAGCCCACTTCTCTGCTAATCGTGCCCTCGTCAACAAGGACTATCAGTTCAGCCAAGCGTTCCTCAGAGAAATGCTCCAGCCCTGAAACACGCACACCGCGTTCGTTCAACGCTCGCCTTACATCCTGCTCAATCCAATTTCGTGCCACTTCCGCGTCTCGCCCGTCGTCGCTCCACGTTAACGTCGCACCGAGAGTGTCCAGACAGTTCAAGAGGTTCACGTAACAATTTCCCAGGTCCTCTTCTTGAATAAAAATGTCCGCCTGCTCCCGCGATAACCCCATGTCTATGTAACGCTGCCGCTTCTCTTCTAAGGACTCAGGCATATCCTCCTTGACCCTGTCAACCAGCGACGAACCATCCTGCAGAACCTCATGTGGGTGCACAGGCACGAGGTCCGGTTCGGGGAAGTAGCGGTAATCGTGGGCCTCTTCCTTCGACCGCTGGAGGAAACTCGTGCCGCGGTCGTCGTTCCAGCCGCGGGTTGACTTGCCCAGGCGCTGGAGCGTGTACCCTTCGGGGTCGGCGGCGAGTTCGTCGCGATGGCGTGCGATCTCGAAGTCGCATGCCCGCTCCAGCGAACGGAACGAATTGAGGTTCTTGATTTCCGTGATGGGCGTGTAGCGCGGCGAGCCGCCGGTGCCCTCGCCGATTCGCAGGCTGATGTTCGGCTCGAACCGCATCTGCCCCAGTTGCATGTTGCACTGCCCGACGCCGAGGTAGACGGCCAGCTGCCGCAGCGCCTCGCCGTAGGCCCGCGCCTGGGCGGCGGAGTGGATGTCCGGCTCCGAGACGATCTCCAGCAGCGGCGTGCCCGTCCGGTTCAGGTCCACCTCCGAGACGTTCGAGCCGTCCTCGGCATGGACGAGTTTGCCGGCGTCCTCCTCCAGGTGGACGCGCGTGATTCGGGCGCGGAACGTTTCGCCGTCCCGTTCCACGTCGAGGTGCCCGCCGAGGCCGAGCGGCTCGTCGTATTCGGATATCTGGTAGTTTTTCGGCAGGTCCGGGTAATAGTAATGCTTGCGGTCCCACTTGGCGAAGTCGGGAATGTCACAATTCAGGCCGAGGGCCATGCGGACGGCGAGTTCCACCGCCCTTTCGTTCATCACGGGCAGGACGCCCGGCATGCCGAGGCAGACCGGGCAGACCCGCGTGTTGGGCGGGGCGTCGTAACGGACCTCGCACGGGCAGAACATCTTGGTGCGGGTGGCCAGGTGCAGGTGCACCTCCATGCCGATGGTCGGGATGGGCTCTGAGCCGCTCATGCCGGCTCCTCGCAGACGGGCGGCCGGCGGTCGGTCAGGTGAGTCTCGCGCTCGACCATGCGGGCGATGCGAAGGAGCCGGTCCTCCGTGAAGACGCCCGAGAGGATCTGGAGGCCCACCGGCAGTCCGTCGTCGGTGAAGCCGGCGGGGATGCTGACGCCGGCGATGGCGGCCATGCTCGCGCCCACGGTGAAGAGGTCCGAAAGGTACATCGCGAGCGGGTCGTCCAGGCGTTCGCCGAGGCGGAACGCGGCGGTCGGGCTGGCCGGCCCCATGATGCAGTCGCACCGCTCGAAGGCGGCGTCGAAATCCTGCCGCACCAGCCGCCGCACCTTCAGGGCCTTCTTGTAGTACGCATCGTAGTAGCCGGAGGAGAGGGCGAACGTGCCGAGCATGATCCGCCGCTTGACCTCGTCGCCGAAACCCTCGCTGCGGCTGCGCATCATCATGTCGATCATGTCGGCGGCCTCGGCGGCGCGGTGGCCGTAATGCACGCCGTCGTAGCGGGCGAGGTTCGAGGAGGCCTCGCTCGGCGCGACGAGGTAGTAGGTGGCGATGGCGTAATCGGTGGCGTGCGGCAGGTCGACCTCGACGATCTCGGCCCCGAGTCCCTCGCAGGTGGCAATGGCGTCGCGGACGACGCGCTCGACCTCGGGCCTGAGCCCCTCGCCGAAGAACTCCTTGGGCACGCCGATGCGGAGCGGCTCGACAGGCTCCTCCAGCGCGGCGAGGTAATCCGGCACGGGGGCGTCGGTCTCCGGCACGCTGGTCGAGTCGCGCGGGTCGTGGCCGGCCACGGCCTGCAGCAGCAGGGCGGCGTCGCCGACGGTGCGGGCGATGGGGCCGATCTGGTCGAGGCTGGAGGCGAACGCCACGAGGCCGTACCGGCTCACCCGGCCGTAGGTTGGCTTCAGGCCGACGACGCTGCACAGGCTGGCGGGCTGGCGGATGGACCCGCCCGTGTCGGACCCGAGGGCGAGGGGCACCATGCGAGCGGCGACGGCGGCGGCGCTGCCGCCGCTGGAACCGCCGGGCACGCGGTCGGTGTCCCACGGATTATGCGTCGGGCCGAAGCAGGAGTGCTCGGTGGACGAGCCCATGGCGAACTCGTCCATGTTGGTCTTTCCGAGGATGACGGCCCCCTCCTCGAGCAGCCGCTCCACGACGTGGGCGTTGTAGGGGGCGTGCCAGTCGCGGAGGATCCGGCTGCCGCAGGCGGTGGGCAGGCCGTCGGCGGTGGCCATGTTGTCCTTGACGGCGACGGGCAGGCCGGCCAGGAGGCCGACGTCCTCGCCGGCGTCGCGCCGGCGGTCTACACCTGCGGCCCGGGCGCGGGCGGCGTCGGCGCCGACGGAGGCGAAGGCGTGGACGGCCGGTTCGAGCCGCTCGACGGCCGCCAGGCACGCCTCGGTGGCCTCGGCGGCGGAGACCTCGCCTCGGCGGAGGGCGTCGCGCAGGTCGCAGGCTGTCCGGTCGAGGATGGACATGGGTGATGTCGGGTTTGGCGCGGCGCTTCGGGCTGCGCAGGGGCGCCGCACCTTCTCGCTACGGCACGCGCGGCGCAAGCGCCGGGGCGAACAAAAGCGTTCATACGCGCGTCAACGTATGTGTTCGCCGCCCCGCTTGCGGGGCGCGTGCCTTTTGTACACGTGCTACGCGCTGCTGCCATCGTCGATGACGCGGGGGACGCGGAAGCAGCCGTCCGCGGCGTCGGGGGCGCCCGCGAGGGCGTCTTCATTCGAGAGGCCGGGCTTCGGCTCGTCGG
>Ga0180434_10008339_pt1 | contig 11446 bp, 11 predicted proteins | sample SS_ome_7_FD_132453 | JGI IMG/M metagenome (GOLD analysis project Ga0180434, IMG submission 132453) | Hypersaline lake sediment archaeal communities from the Salton Sea, California, USA - SS_1_D_2 metaG | ecosystem: Environmental > Aquatic > Non-marine Saline and Alkaline > Hypersaline >... | reverse complement strand
GATATAGGCGATTTTAACGGACCCATAGGGCAGCCGAGACAAGAGGAAATCCTTATACTTAACCGGGGTACGATGGACAGCGAGGCCCACTATATCAAGGGGCCGGATAATCCATTACTGGCGCCACTCCCCGTATCCTTTTCCGTATATGTGCGGGACGATAACCAAACTATTTATTTACTGGATATGTTGAAAGCGGGCCAGGACGGGGGAACGACGACCGTAAACAGTAACACCATGGCGACGACCAAGGCAGACAGCCAGCGGGACGGATCCAACAATAACCCGGCCTTTGCCGACAGTAACAAGCTGACCTATGACATACACTACCTCATAGAGACGGGCGGTACGGATTTGGGATTCAAGTACATGGAGTGTTTTTTTCCGCTGGAACAAAACATGATAAACGAGGCCGAGGAAGGGATCCCGATACTTTTAAACGCCCTATGTTACGGGACCATAACCAGGATAACGAGCTGGTTAGCGGGTACGAGTGTAGAGGCCTAGGGCATTGAATATTGAATATTGACGATTGAAGATTGGCAGCAAGGAAAATCTTGATTCTTAAAGAATGAAGATTTTTAAAAGACCGTAGGGCGGGTCACCGTACCCGATGGATACAAGCACGAAAGGGGAATACATGGAAAATTTGAGCGCGGTAAAAACGGATCCGGCGGCGGGCGCCGGGGGTCCGGGCGAGAACCGGGCGGCGGAAACGATACGGACGATATCCGAGCTGGTGGAAAACGAGAGCGTTTTTGATAGCCGGGGCTACTCTATCGTAAAGGTAACCAAGGACGGCGTAGAGGAAAAATTACGCCTACCCATTAAATCGAGCGGTGTAGCCGAATTCATGGAAAAGTTGGCCGGTGACGGGCCGAGGCCTCCTGTAACCCGTACGGTGATAAAAAAGAATTCACCCGAGGGCCGGGAGCTGGGGTTACCTCACGACCAGATGACCATAGTTTTTGACACGACGGACGAGGGCTACGTAGACGCCCTGAACGCCCACAACAAGGAATTTAACTGGAAGGTGGCCATATTCGCCCTTGACATCAAGTGGACCATGGAGGGCGGCCGGGAGGCCCAGACCTACGAGGAAAAGAAAAAGGTGCTTTCCAACAACGGCATAACCATAAACCACATTAACCGGATCTACCAGGACGTTGAGGCCCTGACGCAGTTTACGGAGGATAGGGAGGATTTTTTATCAGGGAGTACCTAGGGTTGACGGACGAAATCCTAGAGGAAAACCGGAAAAGACAGGCAAAAAAACGCCGCCGCAAAAAAAAGGATCCGGAAAGTACCCAGTTGTATCAGGATACCTTAACCATGCGGGAATTCGGATATACACCCAGGGAGTGGAAAGAGATCACCAGGACGGACCGGAAAATACTGTATTACTCCAGGCTGATGGAAAGCATATACCTTGACATGGAGCAGGAAAGCGGCAAACGGGAAAGCGAGGGCGAAAAGCGGGTGCAGGACTTTTTAAACACGTTACCGCCCACGGTGCCTAGAACGGGGGCAAGGGGATAGATGGCAAAACGCGGGACACATATAGAAGTATCGGCCGATACCAGCAAGTACGAGCGGGCTATGCGCGATATGCGCCGGACCACAAAGCAGACGACCGACGTAATTAAAACGAGCTGGTTAAAAGCCGCCGGGGCCGTTTATGGCGTTATAAAGGCCTGGGATGTGGCCAAGCTGGCCGCCAGGGCCAAACAGGAGCAGGCAAGTTTTAGAAACCTGTCCGCGAGCTACGGTGTAAACGCCAACAAGATCATAGCCGATTTAAAGCGGGCCTCCGGCCAGGCCATTGACACCATGACCCTGATACAAAAGGCCGGTACCGCCATGATGATGGGGATTGCACCCGACAAGTTATCTAGGTTGATGGCCATAGCGCGGGCGACCTCCAGGCAGACGGGGCAGACCGTATCAAAATCCTTTGAAGATATCGCCCTGGCCGTCGGCCGCCAATCGAAAATGATCCTGGATAACTTGGGGATCATAGTAAACACCCAGGAGGCAAACGAGAAGTACGCCAAGAGCCTGAACAAGACGGCCGCCCAGTTAACGGACGCCGAGAAAAAACAGGCCTTTTTAAACGCCACCCTGGAGGCCGGAGAGGAGATCATGGGCCGGCTAGGTAACCAGGGGACCACGGCGGCGGAAACCTTTGAAAGGGTATCCGCGGCCGCAAAAGATATCAAGCTGGCCGTCGGTACACTATTGTTACCGGTATTAAAGCAGATGGCCGAGTACCTGTTAAACGCCGCGAATTACTGGCGGCAGATGTTTTCTACCGACGCGATGAATACGCTGGAAAAGCAACGGGATGCCGTATTGAAAAAACTACGGGTCATTGATATGGCGACGGGCGGTATGTCACCGGCCGACAAGGAGGCGCCCGGCTACAGGGTAATCATGGAGCGCCGAAAAATGCTAAATGCACAATTAAAGACCATAACCAAATCCATACAGAATTATGACAAGATACCCTACGAAACGCTACCGCCATTGAACGTACCCGGCGGCGGCGGATCCGGAGGCGGAAAGCCCAAGACGAAATTCGACCTTTTAAAAGAGATTGCCCGCCTGCGAGAAAGCCAGGCAGGGGTACCACCGGATATATTACGGATAATATCCACGGGAACCTCCGGCGGCCCGATGCCTCGTAGGCAGTTTTATGAGCCGTACATAGGGCGGCCGGACCAGCCGGAATTTTGGGGCCTCCAGGAAGCGCCCAGGAAAGTGGTAGAGGAGGCGAAAAGTACATTTAGCCTCATGGATACCCTGGCCCGAAATACCGCCCGGAGCATGCAGGATAGTTTTAGCAATTTCTTTTTTGACGCCATGCAGGGCAAATTAAAGAGCCTGGGCGATTACGTGAAGGGTTTTGTGGGCGCCGTACAGCGATCCATAGCTAGTATCATGGCACAAAAAATGGTAAGCGCCATAGGGAGCTATATGCCTTTTTTAAAGATCCACCAGGGCGGCGTAGTGGGCGGCGCCGGGATCCCACGGGTGATGATGCCCGCCATGTTGCTGGCCGGGGCCGGGCGGTACCACAACGGCCTACGGCCCGACGAATTCCCGGCGATCCTCCAGCGGGGCGAGAGGGTGATACCCAGGGGCGGCGGCGGATCCGGAGACGGCGGCGGCCCGATAGTCTATAACGATTTGAGGGGATCACAATTTTTAGACCAGGAAACCCTTTACAAAACCTACGAAACCATAAGCGCCGCCCAGGTGGCCAAGCATGCGCCCGCCGCCGTAATTAATAACTACGAAATGAACGGGCCAATCAGGGACCTGATTAGATCGGCGAGGTAGGGGAGATATGGGGACGGACCTAGTAACCAACGGGGCCATGGCCGCCGACAGCGATTGGAGCAAGGGGACGGGCTGGACCATAGCGGCCGGGGTGGCCACAAAGGCGGCCGGTACCGAAAGCGACTTGGAACAGACCATATCCGAGCTGGTACAAAACCAGACGTACAAGCACGTGTTCACCATAGCGAGCTACACAGCCGGTTTTGTGACGCCGAGGGTGGGCGACACGGCCGGGACGGCGAGAGGCGTAGACACGACCTACACGGAGTACATAAAGGCCGGATCCGGTACCAAGCTGGAAATGCGGGGGGACAGCAGTTTTGACGGCAGCATTGATAATGTCAGCCTGGAGGTGGCCTTTGCCCTGGTGCCGACCTGGGTAACGCCGCTGGAGCCGGAGGAGTATAACATCATAACGCCCGCCGTATCCATGAAAAGACAGCGGCAAAACATAGCCACGACGCCGCTTGAGCGGTTTAAGCTGCAATTTGAGGGAATATCAGACGAGGACTATTTAATCCTGTTAAACCATATGAAGCTGGTACACATGGATTATGATGAATTCACATGGACCGGCGTACCGAGCTACATAGACACCGACGGCGACGGCATAGCCGACGGATCCAATATGTCCGGATACTGGGTTAAAGGTAGCTTCAATTCAACACCCAGGGCCAACGGGTGGGATGCCGAGATCACATTTGAAAAAGACATTTAACCCGCTACGTAGGGCGGGGATTGATTCCCCGCCGGGATCATAGCGCAACCAACAACCAACAATTAACCAAAAATGCCTAAAGACCTCCCCAGCGACGTAGATACCCAAATAGCGGCCAAACATTCCCGGCCGGTAATTCTATTTACCCTTACCCTTGACGCCGGTACCCTCCGGTACGCGGCAGCCCAAAGTAACCTTGTTTTCCCGACGGGCGGAAACACCTACACGGCCAGGGCCATAAACCTGGCCAACCTGATGTGGAGAGTAGAGGGCCAGATAGTAAAGGGCAGCCTGCAATTTGACGACGTAACCGGGGAGATATCGGCCTACCTCCAGGCGGAATCCTTCGACGGTAAGGCCCTGGTGATAGACAAGGTGTACCGCGACGCCCTGGGGAACGCGACCTATTACAATCGGCTTTTTACCGGGTACATGGAGGAGATCGAAACCATAGGGCCGCAATGGGCCGAGATCCCTTTTGTCAACGGTAAGCCGCTGGGCCGCCAATTACTGTTAGACACCTATACGCCCAGGTGTAACAACCAATTCGGCGACACCCTTTGTAACCAGGACGGTAACGCGGACCTGACGAGCCTAAAGGCGACGGGGACGGCCGACAGCGGGACCACGAGTACCCTGGTAGACAACGCCTTGACCCAGGCCGACGATTACTGGAACTACGGCCGGGCCGAGCTGGTGTACGACGGCGATACCTACTACCGGAAAATAAAGGATTTCGACGCGGCAAGCGATACCGTAACCTTTGACGTACCGCTACCCTTTGCCGTTGACAACACGGTAACCTACACCCTCTACAAAGGGTGTTCTTTTACCTGGGATGTATGCCAGAGTAACCAGGCCTGGGGACCGAGCGGCGATAACAAGGCCAATTACAGGGGATTTATGCACATAGGGGAGACCTATTAATGGCGGATTTAAAGCGGATCACGGACCCGGCGGAGGTAGCTACCATTTTTGGCCTGGTGGATGAAAGGCTGGAGGACCAGGTACATATGGATCCCGGCGAGTGGGTACAGTACCTCCAAAACCAGATGACAAAAGAGGGCTGGGCCTGTATGTGGGGCCTGGTGGAAAACGGGCGGATCAAAAGATACATTGTGGCCGTTAACGCGGTAAGCCCGCCTATCTCCAGGGCGGTACTTATACTCTATCAGAATTTTTTCAAGGACCATGAAAACGGCCTCCGGGCGCTGGAGGAAATAAAAGCCTGGGCCAGGACAAAGGGCGCCGACCGGGTAGCGATCCACACCCTCTATCCCCGGATAAATGCACAATTCGGCTTCATGAAAGAGCCGGGCGAGAATATGTATATCCCGCTTGACTAGCAACCGACCCCGCCGGATCCACCGTAGGGCGGGGATTGATTCCCCGCCGAGTACGCGGCCGGGCGAGGACATAAAAAGGCCAAAAACAGCCCATACCAGAACATAAACCAAGGCCTAAACGTCGATCCTGGGCTAAATATGAAAGCCTTTTTTTAGAAAAAATGAAAAAAACCCTATCAATCATAATCGGTATCGTTTTCGGGATCCTCTTTACGGCCACGTCGGCCCATGCGCTGGTAGGCACCCTAATCGGCGCCCTGGCCGGGGCGGTTTTTTTTGGCAAAATGGGTATCATGCTTTCGGTGGGATCCTCCCTGCTTTTTTCGGCCGGGGCCGGGACCCTGGGAGCCCTGATAGCCGGGGCCGCCGTCGGGGCTGCAGCCGGTAGCGCCATGGGCCTATCGCGGGCCTTGACGCCCGACCTCCCGGAGGTGGGAAAAGAGAGCAAAACCTACCAGGACAATTACCCGCGAGCCACGGTACAGGAGGGGACGCCCGTACCCATGGTCATAGGCCGGGCGCCGGTGGCCGGAAATATAGTCCGGCAAAACGACGCAAAGGCGGCCGACTACATAGAGTTTATCATATGCCACGGCCGGGGCCAGGTGGACGAATTTTTAGGCCATTTTATTAACGGGGTGGAATGGACCGACCTTAGAAACGCGAACCATGCAAGGTGGGTGCAAGAAGGGGAATCCAACCAGAGCGGCATAACCCATTTATTCAGCGACGCCGAGGCCTCCAATTACCGGGGCTACGCCCTAACCGAGGTACGACTGGCCAAGGGCGACGAGATCCGGGGCCTTGAAAACATATGGGCCGTTGGTATGTGGCGCCTATGTCTTGATATCGGCCAGGACGCCGGGGGTACGACGAGCTGGACGCGCAACCCGGCCCAGGTGATATGGGATTACTACATTACCCAGGAGGGCTACACGGCCGCCGAGCTGAACGAAAACGCCTTTTTGGCCTTGGAGGAATACTGTAACGACGTACCGACCGACGAAAGCCAGCCCGTACGGCCTACGCCGGTTAGTGACGATACGGTGACGGAGGCCGCCCGTACGGCGAGCTGGGTAAACAAGGCAAAGTACGGATTTCGGAAAAACAAGAGCCTGACGGGCGAGGACGCAAAAGCGGCATGGAAAGAGGAGGCGACCAGCAACAAGCGGATTAACTTGGATTTCGGGATAGCGCAAGTGATAGATAAAATGATCATTGAAAACTATCACAATAACGGCGCGGATACCGATGTAGGGATACAGAATTTTGTCATACAGGGATCCAACAACAGCGCGAGTTTTAACGATACGAGCTACGCGAGTACGGGCTGGACGGATCTACTCACCGACAGCGCCACGGAACACCCGGCGACCGATACGAGCGAGCCGGAAACCTTTACGATAGTCAATGCGACGGCCTACCGGTACTACGCCATAAAGATGGCCGACAACCACGGCGACGGATCCCATATGGGTTTCCGGGATGTTACCTTTTACGGCAAGCAGCCCAGGTATACCTTTGATTTTGTTTTCGATACGAATATCGAAAAGGTAGACGCCCTGCAGATCATGTGGAATTCCTTTAACGGAAAAACCATACAGAGCCAGGGGACCATAAAGCCGGTATGGGATGCGGCCGAGGAGCACGATGGCGCCGGATCCCTCCGGACAAAAAGCGTCAGCCATGCCTTTGACCATGATAACACCGTACCGGGCAGCTTTTCATGGGGCCGCCTCAAAAAGCCCAACATAGTCCGGATCCACTACCGGGACAGCGCCGACAATTTTAAGAAAACATCGGTAGAGCTACGGGACGATAAAGACATAGCCGACCGGGGCGAGATAGTCCACAATGAAACATGCTGGTACATCACCGAAAAACAGGTGGCGATACGCCGGTGTAAATTCAAATTCGACAAGGCCCGGTATACCGGGGTGGCCTGCAGGCTGACGGGCGATCCCCGGAGCCAGGCCGTCGAAATATACGACAGGGTAACAGTAACAGACGAAAAAGGCATGTGGACGGCCAAGGATTTTATAGTACTCGAAAAAGACGAGGACCAGTACGGCCGCCCGGTGTTCTACCTGGAGGAGTATAACAGCGGGATTTATAATGATGATGGCTTTGAAATCCAACCCGGCTACCGGAGCGAGTTACCCAACCCGAGCGAGGTAACGCCGCCCAGTACCATAGACGCCATAGAGAATATTACGACGGGGACCAAGCACACCTACGGGAGTATCAGCGTAGCAATCACGCCGCCCCATTACCCGCACTACTCATTTACGAAAGTATTTGGAAGTAATGACGACAGTACGTTTTACTACGTCGGCGAAACAGACGGTGGAAAACCCTTAATCATAAACGGCATGGGTACGCTTTACCAGCCAGGCGACACGGTTTATATCCGCCTCGTAAACGTAAACGCCAACAGCGTACAGGAACCCATACCGACCAGTAGCGACGGCCAGATAGTGGCCGCCTCGGCCGTACGGTTCGGATCCTTTTACGCGGGCGATACGGACTTGTGGGGCGGTAACGCGGCCCTTAATAACGCCGCGACCAAAATAGTCCTGGGGGATCTTTCCGGTACGCCGAAAATAGCGATAGGCAGTACGACGGCCGACAGCATGACCCTGGCCAACATGGCCACCCACCCGGGTTTTTACGCCGACGGTACCGGAGACGCCCGCTTTGGAGGCAACGGCGGCGGTGCAACCTGGGACCAATCGGAAAGTACGTTCACCATTGAGGGGATCCTCCAGGCCTCACAGATCCACATACCCGACGTAGACACGACGGCAAACAGTTTTCACGTTCAATCAGACGGCGATACCTGGTGGGGATGTACCGAAACTAATTTTAACGCCGACAATAATAACGCCACGGCCTATATCTTAAAGACCGGGGTGGCGAAATTTAAGAGCGTTACGTTATCAACCTCAGTTATAATATCCGGACTCCAAGCGGGATCAGACATTGACGGCCAATACCTGACCGCCCTTTCAGTTGATACGGCCTCCATTGCTAACATGGCAATAGAAACGGGTAAACTGGATAACCTCGCGGTGACGGCGGCGAAAATAGGAACATCCGCCGTCGAAACCGCCAAGATAGACAACCTCGCCGTAACAGGAGGTAAAATAGCTGCGGGTGCTATAGATACAGGCCATTTAGCCAACCTCGCCGTAACGGCGGGCAAGATAGACAACTTGACCATAACGGCCGCACAGATAGCCAACCTAACCATAACGGGAGGCCCGGCCGGTAAAATTGCCGCAAGTACGATTACCGAAGACAATGTAGTAGCAAACACCATAACCGCTGCCTCCATAGCGGCCGGGACCATTACAACCGCCGAAATCGCGGCAAATACGATAGTAGCGGGAGATATCGCAGCCGGGACCATTACGACCGCCGAAATCGCGGCCGGGACCATTGCAGCCTCGAATATCAACGGGACATTTGGCAACCTCACAATATCGAGCGGTATAATAACATTTAATACGAGTCAGGGAATAAATTTAACCGGGCATGATACAACTGCTGGTAGAATTAAATTTGACGGTACAAAAGATTTCACAATATCAAGCAACGCGGCGGGGGATCATTTATGTATATGGCCGTCATCTGCTGGAAGGGGGGCGTTATATGTTGGGTGGCAAACCTCTGGAGCGCCTAGTATTCAAAGGTTTAACTCTATTTTGATGTATGCTGATAATGGTTTTGATGTTGATGTTTACGCGGGAACGGATAGGGGTATCCTTGCTGTTTCCGGAGGGGCAGTGAGGTTGGAAACACAGAATACATCAACTACACAAGCGCAAGTAGTTGTCTCGGATACTTCTATAAATTTTCTAGTGAATGCCCTTGCATGGTCTTCAGTTCAAATATCCGATGATAAGCTGACACTATATAGTGCGGACGGCGGCGCAGCTGGGCCAGTGTTTGAGATATACCATAACTCCGCGTCTCCGGCGGATGATGATGTAATTTCAACATTTAGTTTTTACGGCGAGGATAGCGCCAGTAATAAAACGGAATACTGGAGACAAGAAATCGTACCATATGACGTTACTCATGGTTCGGAAAATGTGAAATTAATATGGTATGCAAATTATGAGGACAGCTTCACACAAGATTTTATATTTTATGAAACAGGAAAGGGTTATGCAGACGATGACTGGTACACTTTCTCTCCCGATATAACCAAAGACCCAAAGTATAAAGACAAAGGAACTATTCTACCGGCTGATTATTTAGCATGGGCGCTTGACGATGCCAAAAAACCTATCAAACCTCACCGGGGGATTAATGACGATAGTGATATTGCCACATACTCAAAAGGCCTGGGAAAAATGTCTTTGGGTGTTACCAGGTGGGCCGAGTGGGCGAACGGACGTATTAAACAACTTGAGGAGCAAGTAGAAACATTAATAGCGAATAATTAACGAAGGGGGATATATGGAAACAAAGTCAGAGGAAACGAGTAGCGAAAAAGTAAAAGAAATATCTGAGGGAATAAGAGAAGCGGACGAAACCGAAAAAGAAAAACCAAAGGATCCGAACAAAATCAATTTCACAAATAAGCAGATCCAGGACGTAAAGGCCGCTATGGATTACGGCATGGGGCCGCTGGCCCAAATTATCGCGGCGACGGGCTGGAAATCAAGCGACAAGTTTAACATGTTGAAAACCATAAAGCGGATTACCCTCAGCCCGGAGGCGGCCGCCTTGGAGACGCAGATAGAGCAGATCAAAAAACGCCACCAGGAAAAACAGAAGGATCTCCCCGACGAGGAGCGGGTAGCCCTATTAAACGATGATCCGGAATTGATAGCGTTAATGGCCCAGGATAGCGGTCTGACCGGCGAGCGGCTACATTTAAAGGTGAAGGTAATCCCCGATGCCGTTAGTGTGGCCGCGATCCTCGGCGCCGAGTGGTTGATAAAGATCGAGCTGGGAAAATGACATGAAACAGTTAATTATCGGGGCCGTAACAAATGCGATCCTATTAGCCATAGCAATAAGCGCCGTCCGCCTATGGTTGAACGGCCTCGAAAAGCGGCTAAAAGAAAATATCGGCGAACTGAAAGACGAGGACAAAGACCTATGGGCCGCCCTGAATAACCACGGCCACAAAGGCCTGGATCAAAACGGATCGCGGGTGACACGCTGATAACCAACACCCAATACACAATCTTCAATGATAAGGAGGCCACCATGAAAAAAGCCATTACCGCCCTAATCCTTGCCGCCACCCTTGCCTTTGGATGTTCTCACAGCGGCGCCCTTGTAAACCTCACGGCCGAGGACGTTCAAAACGCCGAGGCCATGAAGGCCGCCGCCGAGAACCTACTCAAAACCTGGCCCGTCTATTCCGGGATCATGGTAGGCGCTCTGGGCGACCGTATCAAGGACCTACCCCAACGGGCCATAGTCGCCATGGCTACACTTGACGTGTTGGCATCTAAACAGGGCTGGACCGACTACGAGCTGGGCCTAAGCCTCGGCCTCCGGATCCACATAGCCGCCGCCACCGTAACCGAGGCTATAAAGATGTATGCGCCGGACCTGATAGACCTACTCCCAGCGCTAATATGAGGATTAAAAAACCATGATAGAAATCGACCCGGTAATAATAGATTTCGTCACCAAAAACCCGGTAACCGTAGCCCTGGCCCTGGTCCTGATAAAGGGCATAGCCAAGCTAACACCCGGCGTGCTGGACGATAAAATAGCCACCCTGTTACTCAATATGTTTAGCAGGATCGGAGGTATGTTGAAAGCGAAAAAGGGGAATGGAGCCGAGCTACCGCCCGCCGGGGATCCTCCCTTGAAATTAGACCAGGAAGGTTTTCTTAAAGACCAGTAGGGCGGGGATTGACTCCCCGCTGGTACTACCCAGGCTGCCGCGAGTGTCCCTAAAACTAAATCCTGCAGTTTATCTTATTTAAGATATTTACTGATTTGATCAGGAGACCATAAATCGTTGTGGTCTCTTTTCAAATGTTTGTACTTTTCTGTGCCATATAAT
>Ga0180434_10008338_pt1 | contig 11447 bp, 5 predicted proteins | sample SS_ome_7_FD_132453 | JGI IMG/M metagenome (GOLD analysis project Ga0180434, IMG submission 132453) | Hypersaline lake sediment archaeal communities from the Salton Sea, California, USA - SS_1_D_2 metaG | ecosystem: Environmental > Aquatic > Non-marine Saline and Alkaline > Hypersaline > Sediment... | reverse complement strand
ATCGTTCCACCAACTCCCGGAAACGCAACAAGTCACGTTGCATCCGGTCATCAAACCACTCTTTCAAACCGGCGACGAGTTCTCGCGTGTACCGGTCGGGGCCTGTTTTGTCGTTGTGATTATCATCCCTGTTTTTGTAGCCCCGGAGGAGTTGAAATCGGCGGTGAGCCTCGTGCAATCGGTCCATTAACGGCTGCTGGGACGCCACCAATGCCACGGGCCCCTCTTCTCCTAATCGGTAGGCAAGCATGGCGTCGTCATGGAGTACTTGCAGGTCCAAATTGTGGGCGTGGAGAATTAAATCTCGCTGTTTCCTAAACCGCTGCATATTAATGATCGCCCGCGATGTCAGGTGGCGGATGGGGCCTTCGCGAAGCCTCGAGAGGACATACAGCGTGGTGGGTGTCTTGAGGAGCACAACGAGGAGTGCAGTCTCCGCAAACAAGTTCCAGGCACGACTATCGAATGGTGACACGGCGACGGGGCTGTTGGCAAAGATAAACCGCGCGTTGGGGAAAACTCGCAAGTACTCCTTGACGTCGTCTACCCAATCCGCGCCTTGCAAATCCGGATCCTCGGCAAAATAATCTTGGGTCAAACCGGCGAGGACGGCGGGTAGCATGGTCAACACGGCTTTCATCTCCTTCGCCTGCAAGCGCTTTGCGGCGGCAGCGTCCAGGGGAACCAACTTGTACACGTTCTTGTAAAACTCGGCGGGCTGGGGCGCGAGTTGTCCAATTGCCAGATTCGGCGAGGTGTCCATCAACGCATCCTGGAGCGACACGACTGTATTCTGAAGTGCGCGCACCATGTTGCTGTAGGTATTTTTGGTGACCCAATTTTGCAGCGGTTTTCGGTTGAGCGGCACGTCGTACTGCCTGATCGGCAAGGGCATGAGATATTTTTCATCCATGAGTTGGAGATACGCTTTCTGCTGGTCGTAGCGGGAGCGAGCCTCGCGCCGGCGCGGTCGCAGATTATTTTGAATTTGCTCGCGAACGCGCGCGAGCCTCTCTTGGTAGTCTGCGTCGACCTGGCGCATTTGATCTTGCTTTTCCTGGCGGGTGTAGCCGCGTCGTCGCTTGATACCGTCCTTGCGTTGCTTTTTGGCGTCCAGGAGCTCCTTTTCACGAGCCGCCAACTCCGGGACGTCCGCTTTTCTAAATGTCCGATACGGTTTCACGGCAAGTGGCTGTGTTTGTTCATGATAATCTGTCTTGTCTAACGCAGCGAGTGTGATGACCTCTTCAAATCCTTCTGTTTCCAGGTAAGCAAAGTTGTTGAAGCGCTCGACCACCTCGGTGAACAGCTTCCAATTTACCTCCCGCGGCATGGAGAACTCCAGTACTTGACCCAGTTCACGCAACTTGGTTTGTTGCCTCACGCCCACCACGAACATCGCGTCCAACAAGTTGGGCCCAATGCGTTGTTTTCGTTTGGTAACTCTCCGACTTTGCTCTTTGCCTGCGTCCCCTTCTTCTTCTTCTTCTTCTTCTTCGACCGACAACTCTTCTTCCTCTTTGCCTGCGTCCCCTTCTTCTTCTTCTTCTTCGACCGACAACTCTTCTTCCTCTTTGCCTGCGTCCCCTTCTTCTTCTTCTTCGACCGACAACAGTGCTTGCTTTTCCCGCAATTTCTTCTCCAACGCTTGCTTTTGCAAGTCTTTTTGTTTTTCCAACAACAGTGCTTTCTTTTCCCGCAATTGCTTCTTCTCCAACGCTTGCTTTGAAAACACCTGAATTCGTCGTCTTTCGTGTTTGAATTGCGCGTTACACGTGTTAATAATGGCTTGCAAAATTTTGCGATTTGATTCTCCAAAAGACTGCTTGCCTTTAAGGAGTTTTTGGCGGAGCCTATACATCTCCGTGGTCATGTAGAGATCGCGTTCCGGGTTCGAAAGCATGATTCGATTCACGACATTGTTCTCAAATCCGAGGCCCAAAACTGCGCGGAGAATTTTTTTCGCTAAGCGGGCCAGCGGATCCCTCGTGACTCTCCGGCTGTGGCTCCGATACCGCTCGTCGAGCATGATTCCGGAAAGACAAAAGCGGCTGACGTCGATCAACATTTCGGAAAACTGAGGCGCAAAATGCGCTGCGGGAAGCTGGTTGACCAAACGTTTTCCCGAGCGGGGAAGGTCGATCGAGGAAAATCCAAAATCAATTATTTTTACCAAATACCGAGTCGACATCGTGTAAATCTGACCGCTGATACTGAACACCAGGGGTTTCGCTTCCGGCAATTTTTGGATCATCACATTTTCATACCATAGGTCGTTGTGGCAAAAACCGACCCGGCTATTTGCAAAAGCAACGGCCAGGAAAATTTGAGCCACGATTTCGGCGATGGCTTCGTGGCTCAGTTTTGGGTTGGTGTACGCAAAACGCCCCTTTTTGTCATAAAGTCGCTTACCCGTCGCGGTTTCTCCCACTGCCTCCTTTGGGTGGTCGCGGACCAGGCGCACAAACTCCATTTTATTCACCACCGCTTCCAGCAAATGCGTTGTGAACCGGTCTTTTCGGTCGCACATGTACCCAAAAGTCTGAATAAAATTACGACAGCTGGTCCGAACGCCCAATCGAGTTAGAATTAAGCCAACCAGAATTTCGTGCACTAACTGGGCCTGGGCGGCAATGGTAAAAGGTTCCCGCAATGTTTTCATAGCGAACTTCACTGCTTTTCCTTGCTCAGTCACCAGCGTTTTTTCAGTCACGGTGCCATGCGAGCCCTCGCCAAGTCGCGGGGCACGCCCGGTTTGGAAGCGATCCCAACCCACGCACTGCAAACTTGCGCATGCGGCTTTGCACACCGCGCCACTGAATCCAGCCGGGCAAAATAAGCGCACGGCAAACGTTGGGAACATGTCCACTTGATCACACAAATTAAATCGGTTGGCAAGTTCTGTCAGACGCTCAAAAACTTGCTCGACTCCCAATATGGCGCTCACGGAGCTCATGGAAATGACAAGTTGAGGGTATTCGGCCTGCCACCGCCGTGCGGCATCCGTCCCCTTGACGACGCTCCTCAGATTTCCCAGTTCCCTCTGCATGGTAGTCACGTTTTGCAACCTTTTAGCATTTCGGTGTTTTTGATTGGTTTCCAAGAAAACTTTTGCACCCGGCCAGTTGATTTCTACTTGGGTGTTGAAACTCCTATTGAGGGACAGCACGATAGCTCGCAATAGTTGCTCGTTGCTGATATTTTTTTCCTTGAATTTCTTCCGCAGGTGGTAAGCTAATCTGGAGGTTGAGTGTTTTTTGGAGTGCTGCGTCTTTTTTTGTTTTTTGCCCGGGAGGGTTTGGTCTGGGTGATCAACATAATTGAAAAAGTCCTTGAGCTCCGACACCGTGTTAACGGGCGGGCCGAACGTTGGAATTAACGTTTGAATAACCTGCATAATATTAAGCGCAACTTTCTGGTAGTACCGAGCAAAAGGTTTTTTTCGCAGGTCAGCATAGGCTCGGGTTTTGATTTCGGCGTTCGGTTCTGCCAAGCCAATGCTCTTCAAAAAACGCAGCAAGTCAATAAACGGCTCCTGGATTTGGGCAAAGTATACGGTCGGATGCCTTGTGTTTCCGTAACGTACGTTCTCAAAGTTGACCGAGGCCAGGCCAAAATCAATAATTTTTGCACATACCTTGGTTTTTAACCGAAAGTGCGTGGTCCCAACGTCGTATTTGAACGTCGCGCTGTGAGGCAACTGGGTAGCCAAAACATTCATAATGTGTAAATCGTTGTGATTAAATTGCACTTTTTTAGCAAGTTGAAACGTAGCTAAAATAACTTGCAACACGAGTTTGGCTCCGGTCGCGTCGCGGGTCAGCGAAGGATTGATCATCAGCTTCGAGTGAGGTTCATTTGCGGCTTTCGGTCGGAAGACAATCCACGGCAACGTGGCAATCTCTTCGATCACAAATTGCGTCGGCAAGGCGGCATGGCGCCCACAGACGTAACCGTGCGTTTGCATAAAGTTCTGCAGACCCGCGTCCCGGGCCGCCCGAGTAACTGCCAAGCTCACGAGAAGTTCGCGCACCACGTCCGGGGCCCCGCTAACCCCCCGCGTCCCCGTTTTCAGCGCCAAGCGCATATTGTGCCGATTTTTTGATTTAATCCGGACAACTTCCCCACTCACTCCCGTCCCCAACTTTTTGCGAATCTGAAACGCGTCGTTTCGGATACAGTGAGGGCAGCTCTCCCGACACGATTTGAACTTCTTTTGATTTTTGCAAAATAAATACAACAACTCCTGAGCTTCCGCTGCCGGCAAGTTGTCTTGTTTCAATAGTGCGCATAGATTAAAACTCTTGCGGATCACTGCTAAAGTTATCTTGGCTGCCTCGGGTTGCTCATCGCACTGAAAATCGCGCATGTCCACGCGCAGATAAGGCAATAAGTCCACCATCTGAGGGAAAGCGTTCCCATAGCGCTCGGTGAACAATTTGACATTGGAGTCCTCCATCATTCTCGGCGAGAAGCGAGTATTATTTTTTTTTTATCTTTACGATAATTTTTTTTTGCGAACCAGAAATATTACCAGAACGATAAAAAACAAGACTAAAACCACGGGCCAAAGAAACACCAGTAGGGAAGCCAGGTAAGTGCCGAGGGGAGTCTTTGAGGTCAAAAAATACGGAACCAACTCATCCACATTTGCGAAATTCAACTCTCGGAGCAATCGGCGCACAAAATTGTCTTGGGTTTCGTAGTGCAGCGCTTCCACAAACCCGACACCCAGCCGACTGCCACTCACCTTCACCCCGGCAGTGTAGTACTCCGTCCCGCTAATGGATCGATTCAGGGCTTCCGTGGAGGTCGGTTCCAGCTGAAACTCAAGACGCACCGAGGGCACGTAAACTCGCAACCCGTCGAAATACCGCGTGCCGGTAAGTGATGATTCGAACGTTCGTTCGAACAACACCTCGCCGTCGTAATACTCCAACCCACCATCGGGATCAATGACCAAAATGTTACTGACCGGGTATTTTGTCATCACAGCAAACGCGTTGCCGGGAAACCTCCCCATTAGTTCCGTTCCGTCCTTTAACTGGATAAAGAACCAGTTTTGCGGACCGATCTCCCCGCTCCGGAACCGATTTCTGACGTTACTCAGCGCGCGGGGAAAGAAACCGGGCACGATGTGATTTTTACTTTGCTCGGACGTGTGGGGGTGTCCCAGCACCCCAGTCCCGTCTTCGATTAACTGCCGAAAATCACTACCCACTGCCACACTTCCGGACACGACATCGATCCGCGGCCACATAAAATGCGAGTGCAAGAAGGGCTTGGTGTTTGTGATTTCCATTTTGACGGACACGGCATTGCTTGGATCAATACACCACACCTGTAAAGGAAAAATTTGATCTGAATTAGAAATGCTTTTAATACCAAATGCATCCCCCGCTCCGACGAAGAAAGGGTTCGTTTGCGCCGAATCCACGGCCCATGCCCCATCAACACTCACGGTCTTGCTGATGAATTTATTTTGCGAAGGGATCGTCAGCATGTACTGAATCAACAAGACGCTGTTGAGCGCCCCGCCTCTGTTTTGCCAAAACGGTTGGGGCGTGACGGAATGCCGGGAAATGATAAATACAAAAGACGTCGGCAGTACGTCGCCTTTCGTTAACGTTAGGTTACATCCAAACCAGTACTGTTCGGCAGCAAGTTGGTAGTTCCAGCTAAAATCCTGAGAAAAACTCAACCGCCGGGCCTCAGGGCCCTGATAACCGATCGCCCCTCTCGGTCCCGCCAGTTCAATCAGCACCACCGCTTGCATGGGGGTTAGGCCCAGGTGCGCGCGCTGAATTAAAAAACGAATTTTCGCGCAGTCCGGAGGTTGTAACCACACATACTTGTGCAGCACATACTCCAAAAACTCGGCAACACGCGCCCCACGACTGGCGGGCGAGGCATAACTCGTGGTAAAATTTCGCGCCATGGCAAACGGCCACGGTGCAACGGCCGCGCATAAATCAGCATTGTACGGTAAAAACAAATTGGTTGCAACATCGTAAGTATTTTTAGTATTAAAATTCTTGTGAATAAGTTCACACTGCTGCGACATCGTAACAGCACTTGCAAAGGTTTGGTTTTTTCTTTCAACAAGGCCGATTTTTTTTCTTGTGAGTTCAAAAACCAACGGTGTCGCCTGCAAAACCGACGCTCGGCGCCATCAGAAAAGCGACAACAAGCGAATTCAGTGCAGGAAAACACAGGCACCGAAAGATCCAGAGGCCATTTGCAAGTTTGGTTTTTTCTTCAAAACCGAGCCAAACAAACGGTGGCACCTGCGTCGAAATCCAAAACTGTCGCACACCATTCGCCACTGGCGTTCGGGTCAATGCACATACAGGTAACATCATCATGGATCCGGCGGTGCACACTCTCGAATTTATCGCCGGAAAATAAAACCACTTCACGCACATCGGGTCCAACTTTGCTTTCCTAACAATCCATAGGATACAAGGCCAAGTTTTCAAAAATAAAAAAAACACCCCCGGAAAAAAAGCAAGACTGACCTGGTTTGCGTTGAGTGCTTGGAGCAAGACCGAGACGTCCTTGTAGCGAGTGGCAAGCAACACATGGTTGCCACCTTGGTCCGAGGAATCCACAGGTGACGGAGGCGGAGCAGCTGGGGGTCGTGGAGATGTTGATATCGAAGAAGGCGTTGCCGATCTCAAGGAAGAAGGTGTTGCAGATTGCGTCGTGTTTTTGGATCGCAGAGATAACGAAGGGTCACACCTCGGCGTCGTCGTCGCCCTGGTTGCGGCTTGGTACTTGTCGGTATAGTTTGAAGCAGTGCGTCGGGCTGCCTCAGAAGACGACCGCAAGAGCGAATCCGCTTTCTGAGTGAGCAAGTAGCGGTCGCGACGCGAGGTGGCCGTTTTCATATCACGTACTTGATTTTTTAACGTCTTAGCCCGCGGACTGTTGAAGGGCTCCAACAAAGCCTCGGCTTCCTGAAGAAGTTTGCCATCGCCAGTCGTGTTATCGTCACGGCATCGGGTCAACAAAGATCCCACCTTCAAAGACGCCCATTTCCAGTCCAAGTCCTTGTCAGGATTAGCCACCACCGTGTCGGTCTGCGGAATATGGATGTTGGCCTGGGCCATAACGTCCTTGCCATCAACGACGCCGGTGAGTAGGCAACAAACCGGACCCGGGCCCTTGACTTCGAGCATAAACCACAGATCCTGGTTGTACTTGAGAATAGGCGGCAACTTCGGCTCGTGCACAAGCATCGACTGCGACGACCCCATCAAGCTGAGCGTCAGATGAGAGGCCAGTCCCCGATCACCTAAGCTCATGCCGATCAGGCTTGGAATGTCGTTAATCGTCTCAACAATCTTGTAGTCCGACCCGGAGAGCATCGCTTGACCCAGGGCGGCCGTCGATTCGTCCCGAAGACCATGACCCAGTCCAATGACCAACAACTGCCACCCAGATCTCGGTGTCTCATCGTCGCACACTTTGACGTCTTCGATGATTTTATTGGGGTCAGTGATGGTGCCAGTGCTGGGGTCGCCATCGGTCACGAAGATGACAATACGGCCTAAGCCCACTCCGTCCAATACATGGCGCACGGCCGCATGGGTGTTTGTCGCTCCCGTAGCGCGAATGCGGTTGATAACGCGATGCGCTTTACTCAAAAACAGCTGTTTTTCAGCCACATCATCAGGAACAAGTTCGGAGTCAAAAATAGTCTGGACATTGTTCGAGAAGACAGTAATCTCCAGGCGCGAACCCGGTATGGTGGCCACACCTTCCGCCACGGTCGACGCTAAGTTCCGAAGCTCTGTGGTAACGGATCTCATCGACCCAGAAACGTCGAGAACCAGCCACACGTCAGATGGATGGACGTCATCTTTCTTCTGGTCTTCGGTCTTCAGATGCAGCAGTAAGGGAATAGATGTCCCCGAAGTAGCGCTTTTCATCGTTGAATATAGCTCAAAGGATTCGACACCGGGAAAACGTACGACAGGAGCATCCATTTTTCAATTGGCGTTTTTGTCAAAAAAAAAATTTACTTGTGCTTTTTGTTTTTTTTTCTCAGATAGAATTTTCTAAGATAGAAATTTTTTTTTACGTTTTTGAGATAGAATATATTGATGCACGACCCAGTCTTGTAATTCTGAGTGTGGATATTGTGGGACGGGTGCGGGAGAAAACACAGGCACCGGAGGAGCTGGAGGAATGTACCTATTGCCATACACTTCTCTTAGTTTTTGGCAATCAACATATTCGGTTTTTACACTTTCGGTGAGTCCGCCCTTGTGACTCAACACGTACCATTTCTTAACCCACGTGGGGAGTGACGGGGAAGACGGGGGTTGGTGAACTCGGGGGGCGGTCGATTGGCGAATTTGTTTCATTAGCATTTCTCTCATAAAGAAGGGCGTTTCTTTCAATTGCAACGCGCGCCGAGTCGTAGGTCGGGGAACTATGATTATCTGCTCGATATCGCGTTTTAGATCTTGAGGCAAATGACACAAAATCTTCTGATCTTCAGACTGAGACTGGATGTTGCCCATCGTTTTTGTTAAGAAAAAAATATTTTGTTCACACTAAAAACTGGCAAATGACACGAAGGTCGTTCTGGAATTAACCAAGGTTTCCGAACTACTGCCGACAAAATAATAACACCCACAGTTTCTGTGGGTTCGTTACCAACGGCGTGTGCGCCAGTTTGGACAGCAGCGTGTTCAAAGATCACTGAATATAAAACTTTTTTCCTTTTTAAAAAAAGAAAAAAACCTCAACATTCTAGTGAATGGACAGTAACCAGTCACAATGCGCGAGTTGTGGGGAAAGTAAACGGGAACATCTAATGGTAAACAAAAAAACAGCCACCGTCTTTTGCACCGCATGCGTGAGCATCCAACAAAACGCCGACCCGATTGTTTTTTCCCAGGGCTTCCACAAAGCCACTTCGCGCTTGTTAAAACAAACTCAACGCACCGACAACGTCACCACCCCCGCCAGATCGCTCATGATAGCCCTGACCCATCTCGCGGATTGCGTCAAGGTCAACCAGGACGATCCCGTACTCCAAGGAAAAGCGAGGGAACTCAAACAGCTCATAAAACTCCTGTGCACTTTCATTAACCATCTCAATTTTGACCTTTCCTCCGGCCAAGACCGCAAACGGATTGATGAAATCCATAAGTTTTTTAGCGAATATATTGACCTGGCCGAGCCCCGGATGAAACAAAACGAGGGATATCAAAAAGCCGTGGTTGGGATTGGGGAATGCAAATTGATCATGATTAACCAACTCTGGCGTTCTTAGCTTGTGTATTGCACATAAAAAATTTCAGTATCATATTTACCAACGGACCCATTGGGATCCATTTATTGAAGCGTCTTAGAAAAAAAACAAGTTGCTGGGCCGTAAATTTTTATAATCTGTTTTTATTTTTTCACAATAAAAAATGATTGGTAATTGAACTCAGACAGAATTCCGGCGTGACGCTTCCACTTCTTGCTGGGCCACGCGATAGTGTGCAAATTCGGGCTCGTCCAGCAACACCAGTGGCACTTCTGCGCCTTCGTACACGAAAAAATGATCGATCGGATCGTCGAATTGCGCTTTGTCAAACACGTGGCGCAGTTTTTGGTCCACCCGCGCGCCTGTGTTGCTTTTAAACTCCCGCACCACTGCGTGGTAGGTTTCTGGATTGTCGACGTGCTGTTTCAGTAACACCAGCATCAGTTGAATCGGAAGACGCAAATCGAGCCCAAACTCGGCGGAAAACTCGTGCTTCGGAAAATCCACCCGGCACTCCACGTACTTGGTCTTAATGTTGTCGTGGAACTGAGAATACCCGTGCTTCTTCGGTGCGTACGCATGCAACGGACTAAACGCAACCACGTCCCCAAAATCGCGCATGCGCGTAATCTCCAAGTGCGCATACGCGCGCATGTCCAGACCCAGCAAGAGTCGGATCTCCGTTTGAATGGAAAGATACACCGATAAGATGCTTGTGAAATCGCCTTGCTCCCATTCTTCGGAAATTATGCGCAGCAACTCAGTGTCCCGACATACCTCGCGACATCCGCGCAGGGCCAGTGATGTAATCCGCTCTGGGGTAAAACACCCCAAGCACGCTGCTTTTCCTTGAGGGACGTACTTGCGTAATCCAGACACGTGCTTCAGCATTTCCGGAATCAAAGCTCGCTTTAATGGATGCAATTGGACCGTCTGGTACACCCGCCGAACGCCAACTTGCCGGGTGATGTTCTGGTCCAGTTTGTGGTCATACTCAGTCTGAAACAGCGGCATCGCCCCGCCGATTTCGTGCTGGGCTATCGCAGGCTGGGTTTTGTCTTGCCAGCGCGCGTCTAGGCGAGAGACCAATGCCAAACTTTCGTCGACCTCCGTGGCGACTTTCGCCATGAGGTTACTTGCTGCGCCGTATGCAGACCCAATCGTTGGATAACCCAGTGCCGTAAATCGTCGGCGTTTTTCCTCAAAATATGCTGCAGATTCCTGCACTTTTCCACAACCGAGCGTGCGTTTGATGGCGCCTGCAACACCATCCACTTTGGCAAACACAAGCTGAAGTTTTTCCGCATACGTCCACAGCGCATCTACAATGGGCATGTGCTGGTGCGCATACATCCCGCCTAATGGGAGCGTCTTCAGGGTCTGCATTTGTCCGTGCTGTTTCGCGCGCAGAAATTCCCGCACCACTTGATCGCCGATCATGTGCAGCTCGTCTTGTAAAATCCTTTCCTTGTAAGCTTCCACGCAGCGCTTGAATTCGACTGAGCGTGTCATCTTGTCCGAAACGCGGTGGGATTTGCTATCTTCAATCTCTTCTTGCGTCACGTTGCCATGTAAGTCGAATTTGCGGCGATGGATCTTTGTGTCTTTCACAGATTGCGAGTGGTACTGCTCCGCGGACAATTTCACACCCTCCGCGTATCTTGTTCCACGACGCTTGGTCCCTGATGACACGACCGAGGCGTTGGGATCACGCATTCGCTTCTTACCTTCTGTGATATGCCTCTCTTTCAAAGCGGTTATTTGTAGTTTCAAGTCTTGGGTACGTTCCGACTTTGCATTCTTCTTCCGGGCTCTGCACAGCGCCATTTGCAATTTATGTTTAGTTCGCACGTACTGGCACTGGGGATTCCGACATCCATTAACGCCACACATCAAGCTTGATGTATAAAATAATGCAAAAAACTAATAACATGTGTGTAAAACAAACATTTTCACACACGCTAAGATAGAAAAAAAACATGTGCCATAAAAAAACTACAAATTATAACATAACACCGAAGCGTTGGCCATTATATTGTGTGCCTTTGTTCGATTATGAGGAGGGATAACGAAACGTGTGACAGGTAAAATCCTTGACAAGAAAATCCAAAAAACTATTGGACATTGTTGTAAAGGATTTTACCTGTCACAAAAACTGTCACACATCTGTCACACACCT
>Ga0180434_10008336_pt1 | contig 11447 bp, 10 predicted proteins | sample SS_ome_7_FD_132453 | JGI IMG/M metagenome (GOLD analysis project Ga0180434, IMG submission 132453) | Hypersaline lake sediment archaeal communities from the Salton Sea, California, USA - SS_1_D_2 metaG | ecosystem: Environmental > Aquatic > Non-marine Saline and Alkaline > Hypersaline >... | reverse complement strand
CTGATTTTCAATGAAAAAAAAAGGCAACAGCTTTCCTCTGCTAAACAGTAGTAACTGGTAAATTAATTTTTTCCCAAGAGGATTAGAAAGGCAAGATGTTGAAATAATCGATAGTAACGAACCTGTAGTTTAAAAGGTTGTGATCTGCTTGAGAAAAAGTGTCTGGCGGCGTCTTTCAGAATGGCTATACCGAATGGTCAATCTACCTGTTTTTTTAGGTGCGATGGGGGTTTTTGTCGTATTTGTAGTCTTTATTTTACCGAAGATGGCCGGTCGGTTAAGGATGATCACCGGGGTAAAACGATCGCCTGATACTTCCTTGTTTTACAAGGCAACTGACCTCTATGCAATGGCTGAAGCTTATGGAGTCGAAGGCAGGGCTTATTATATCTATCAGCGTTTTACGTTTGATTTGATCTGGCCGGTGGTATACCTGCTGTTTTTTATAGCCCTGATTACTTATCTGTTGCGTTTTCTGCCCGCTTCCAGCCGGTGGCGCTTACTGAACCTACTGCCCTTGGCAGCCTTTTGGTTTGACTTGCTGGAAAATAGCGGTGCTGCTTACCTGATGTACCGCTACCCGCTTCCTGTCCCGCCAGTTGCTACCCTGGTCCCTCTTTTTACCCTCTGTAAGTGGCTGTTGATCGTTCTAAGCAGCCTGGCAGTGCTAGTTGCGGTGATCTTGCTGATAACCGGTAAGCGAGCAACTGGCGCAACTAATTTTTGAAAATTTAAAATACCTATAGCCCTGTAAACGCCAATATGCTATGATTAGCCATCTTACATTGGTGGGAGGAAAAATATTGGCGTTTAAACCGACTATTCCAAATCTGCTTTCGGTTTCTCGGATTATCCTGCTTCCCGGCCTTTTTATTTTACTGCATCTCGACCAGCACCTGCTATTCTTAATATTTTATATTTTAATTGGTTCAACTGACTATTTCGATGGTATTGCTGCCCGGAAGCTAAATCAGGTATCACATTATGGCAAGGAACTCGATTCACTGGCCGATCTCTTCTTCTACATATCGTCGGCCTACTTTCTTAATTATCTGCGTCCTGAAGTAGTTGCTGCCAATAAAACATACCTGATTGTCTTTTTCTTGCTGCTTGGATTCTCTTTTCTCCTATCGGGTCTTCTGTTCAAACGCCCAGTGATGATGCATACTTTTATCCTTCGCTGGAATGCAGTCATGGTTTTTCTAATTATTATCTGTACTTTTTTATTCGATGTAACATTGATGACCAGGCTGACGCTATTAATCTATATTGTTGGTTTTACGGAAGAGATCCTGATCTTTCTCCTTTTCGGCAATGTTGATCCAGATACAAAATCGATTCTGCATCTTTATGCTGCGAAAGAAAAAACAGCTTAGGAAATAGGTGAAGAAAAAGCCTTTGGAGCCGTCTGTTTTATGATTGGCGCCAAAGGCTTATATTGCTTTTAGACTGAAATGCAGCTTACCGATCAGAACGGTCCATAATTAATGGCAACGGCCAATAAAACAAAAAGAGTAGTTACAATCAGGACGAGTAGTTGCAGTAAAATAACCCACTTGAACCATTTCAGGTAACTGACGCCGGCCAGCCCCAAACCGATCAGGAGAGCGGCGTTGGTCGGGAAAAGCACGTTGCTGAAACCGTCACCAAAAGCAAATGCAAGAACAGCAGTCTGTCTTGTTAAACCGACCAGGTCGACCAGAGGGGCAATGATCGGGATGACCAGGAAAGCTTTAGCCGAGGCCGAACCAATGAAAAAATTAAGGAACAGCACAAGACCATAAACCATCAGTGAAGCACCGTATGGGGAAGCATGACCAATAGTGCGCACAGCGTAATCAAGGATTGTATCCATAACCTGGGCATTGGTCATGATATGTTTTACACTGACCGCCATTAAAATCAGGATAATAGCCGGAGAGATACCGGCAACTGTGCTGCCGAATACGGAGGCTGCTTCTTTTAGTTTCATTCCGCTTAGCAGTGCTGCTCCTACCCCGCCCAGCAAAAAGATTAACCCGATCAACGGCAGGGCAAACCCGGAAATAGCGCTGTTAAAAGCAGCTGCGATGCTGATCACAATAATGGTTGCCAGCGAGGCTAAAAACCAGGTCAGGGCACTTTTTAGGCGTGGATTGGCCTGGGCTGTTAGTTCTTCACGGGTCAGGCTGAACCGGGACCGCAAACTGGCATCTTCTTCATACACCGGTGAAAGCGATGGTTCCTTCTCAATTTTTTTGGCATAGCGAATTAGGAAAAAACATAAAATTCCGTAGATCGTGATGAAAACCAAAGCACGAAGGCCCAGACCCGAAAAGACCGGTAGTTCAGCTAAACGCTGGGCTATACCGATAGTGAATGGGTTAGCCAGGGCAGCTGAGAAACCGAATGCTACGGCTAAGAGGCTCATCCCGAGGCCGGTCATCGCATCCCAGCCAAGCAGGTAAGCAAGGGCAATCATTACGGGCACGAGGATGATAAATTCTTCAAAGATGCCAAGCAGGGCGCCAAAAAGCATAAAGCAGAGAATGACAACCGCCATTAGCAGATATTTGCGGTCACCCATGCGCAGCACCACCCTGGCAATAACCGCTTTTAAAACGCCGGCCTTTTCAAGTAAAGCAAAGGCGCCTCCGATCAGCAGCAAGACAACAATGATGGTGATAATAACGGCAGCATCAGGGCCCCAGAGCACTTCTACCGGGGCAGTAAACCATCGCCATACCGGGTAGGGGGGCGCCTCGGTATAGCGAAAAGAACCAGGCACTATTACGCTACGCCCGTCTGAAATTGTAGTCTCAAAACTGCCACTGGGGATAGCTTGGCTGAGTAATCCGGCAGTAATGATCAAAGCTAGGATAATCAGAGCTGACTGGATGAAGGCTTTCTTGCTGATCTTTAGAACCGACTGGTTGTTGCTCATGGGAAACCCTCCTTTTAAATGCACATTGCCATCGGGCAGTATTTTATAGCTCTATATTTCCACGAAGAATGGGCCGATCCTTTATCCCTAAAGCGATTTTTCCGGTAAATTGATGGCTGCAATGAAATGGTGAAGTAGCAATACTATCCGGTATGGTAAGATAGATACAAATGATCAGGAAAATATGAATGGAGATGAAAAAATGATTGCTCTGGTTGCTGTTTTAAAGATTAAGCCCGGGACTGAAAAAAAAGTGGCTTCCGCTTGTTTAACAATGGCTGAGGCAGTTAATAAAAATGAAAAGAACTGTTTACTTTACGTTCCATACATTCCAATTGACGGCACCTCCGAGGTGCACTTTATTGAACAGTATGCTGATATGGAAGCGTTGGAGGAGCACCGGAAAACCGAGCATTATCAGCAGTTCAGGGAGAAAATTAAAGACTATATCCTTGAACCGCCGGTAGTAAGCCTCCTGAAGCCTTTGGAGTGATTTTTTGTTGGATCTGCCGGCAGTTTTCAGCGGGGCTGCATTCTGATTGCGCCATCAAGGCGGATAGTTGTGCCGTTCAGCATAGTATTTTCGATTATATGTCGGGCCAACTGCGCATATTCATCAGGGTGGCCCAATCTTGGGGGAAAGGGAATCATTTTGCCAAGCGCTTCACGGACATGATCCGGCATGTCCATCAGCATCGGTGTTTCCATGATTCCCGGGGCGATCGTAACTACCCTGATCCCCAGAGCTGCCAGTTCACGTGCTACCGGAAGCGTCAGGCCGACGATGCCTCCTTTCGAGGCGCTGTAGGCAGCCTGGCCAATTTGTCCTTCAAATGCCGCAATCGAAGCAGTATTAACAATCACCCCTCGCTCCCCATCAGTCCCGGGGGAGTTTTCAGCCATCCTTTCGACTGCCAACCTGATAGTATTAAAGGTTCCGATCAGGTTGACCTGCAGTACCCGGGTAAAAAGCTCAAGGTCATGCGGACCCTTTTTACCAAGCACCTTGGCAGCCGGTGCGATGCCGGCACAGTTGACAAGAACATTAATCAAGCCAAAAGCTGCCGCCGCTTGATTGATTGCGGCTTTAACGCTCTTGGCCGAAGCAACATCGGTTTTTATATAGAGCGAGCTATTGCCTAGATCGGAAGCCAGTGTTTTACCCCGATTTTCATCCAGATCCAGGATAGCGGCATAGCCGCCGGCAATGGTTATCTCCCTGACTACCGCTTCTCCCAGGCCGGATGCCCCGCCGGTTATCAGCGCTTTACAGTTTTTAAAATCCAATTGGTTCTCCTCCTTCGGTGGTTTTCTGTCAGCTAAATTCTTTCTCGATTGTTTTATTGGATCCTGCTTTTAATGCTTATCTGCTGAGGATTATAGTGTGGTTGATCATAAGCTGTTGTCGGTTTTTTAAATTTTAACTATAATCTAGCTGTGAAGGGTCAAGCAACTTCAAGTGTTGCCAGTAAAGGATATTTTATCAGGAGGAGAGCGAGATATTATGCAGGGGAAAAATGGTTTAGAAAAAGAAAAAATTCTGCAGGAAATCCTTAACTACAATGAAACAGGTCCTTACAAGATTATCCGCGGCGTTGATACGGATATCGAAATCAGTAATGAAGTGACGAACAGCCGTTGGTATAGTGGTAAGAAAACAGTCACCTATACTGCCAGGATGCTGCTGAATGAAGAGCAGAGAACTGCTTATTACTGGGAGATGCTGAAAGAATCCTCTTCAGGTCTTTCTTTCTCAGTCGGTTTCAAAAAAAAGAAGATTAAGGGCAGTGAAGTCTTTCAACAGAGCAGGGAACGGGGGTTTGCTCCCGGGAGCGAGATTGTCTATGATTATCAGTTCGATTACGGGAGCCTGCGTGATGCGTTAAAGCAACTGCTGCAGAGCTACGGCTGGAAGTTGAAAGTGGTGATCATGAAAGGAAAAGCGTCTTACTGATTAAATTCATACCGCTTTGCCTGATGGATGATCAGCGGCTTGGAGCAAACGTTTGAGACGTTTTGCTGTAAGCCGTTTTCTTTTCCGCCGTTCCGCAAAGATAAAAAAATAGGGCAGGTGCAAAGCAGGATAAATGATAAATAGAGAGAAATATTCATAATTAGGCGAAATAGGCAGGTATTTGGCGGAATATTCTTTTTACTTTGGTTTCCTGGAAAAATCTTTAGATCCTAATGATAGGAGTGATTTAGGTTGTGGAACTATGAAAAGCCGGATAATCTGGTCGAATGGTGGCTAGAAAGTGAAAAACGATTTTACGATCATAACCTGTTTTTGACTCATGACTGCAAAGGTGGTTTAAAACCGGTTAAGTATGGCGAGATTGGCAGAAGGATTAGTCATGCCCGTGGCGGCCTGGCCAGTCTGGGGATTGGCGAAAATGATACTGTCGGCATTATTGCCCCTAACTGTCCCGACTGGGCAGTTTTAGCTTATGCTGTTTACGGCCGTAATGCCAGATATGTACCGATGTATGAAAAAGAGCTTGCCCAAACCTGGAAATACATAATAAAAGATAGTGCGATTAAATTACTGGTTGTTTCAACTCTGGATATTTATGACCAGGTCAAAGCATTTCAAGCGGAGATCCCCACCCTAAAAGATATTTTTGTCATTGAAACAACAGGCGATCAGAGTATGGAAAGCTTGGAAAAGCTGGGTCTAGCCAATCCGGTTGAACCCCTCATCCCACACTATGACGATGTAGCGGTTTTGATTTACACTTCCGGCACAACTGCTGAGCCAAAAGGGGTTCTTTTAACCCACGGCAACCTGACCTATTGCTCAAGGGCAGGTTTCAAACTTTATCCGGAACTTGATGAAACGCAAGTTGGGATCTCCATGCTGCCCTGGGCTCACTCTTATGCCCTCAGTGCAGAGTTAAACAACTGGATCCAGTTCGGTGGTTCACTTGGCTTTATGCGCGACGTTACTACGCTGGCCGAGGATTTGCGCATTATTAAACCCACTTACATCATTTCTGTGCCACGGGTTTTTAATAAGATCTATGATGGCATTCAGCTTAAAATGAGCGATGCCGGCGGATTAAAGAAGAAACTTTTTGATGCAGCATGCTCCATTGCTGGAAAGAAACGCGAAATGGCTGAAAAGGGACAATCCAGCGCCTTGATTAACATTAAGCACGCTTTACTTGATAAGCTGGTATTTTCCAAAATTAAAGAAGCGATGGGCGGAAGGGTTATCGGTTCATTGACCGCCAGCGCGGCTATGAACAAGGATATCGCTGAATTTTTTTATGATATCGGTATACCTATCTATGATTGTTACGGGTTAACCGAGACCGCGCCTGCTGTTACCATGAACAGCCCAAATGCCTGGCGGATCGGTAGTGTCGGTAAAGTACTGGAAGGCCAAAAAGTGGTCATTGACCATTCAGTAACTGAAGAGGGAGCCGATGACGGCGAAATCATTGTTTATGGACCTAATGTAATGAAAGGCTATCATCATAAACCGGAAGAAACTGCGGCTGTTCTCATGCCTGATGGCGGTTTTCGTACCGGCGACCGCGGACGATTTGATCAGGATGGATATCTATGGATTACCGGAAGGATTAAAGAGCAATATAAACTTACTAACGGCAAGTATGTCTTCCCGGCGGTCATCGAGGAAGAGATAAAGTTGCTTCCCCTGGTAGCTAATGCCATGGTTTACGGTGACGGTAAACCATATAATGTTTGTCTGGTATTGCCTGATTTTGAAGTTGCCGAACGGTGGGCGGCAAAAGAAGGGATCGATTCTGACCCTGATCAATTGGTTAACAATGAACGGTTTAAAGAGATGCTCATTGCTGAAATAAAGAATCACTTGGCTAAAAACTTTGGCGGTTACGAAGTGCCTGAAAAGTATCTCCTGTTGCGGGAAGATTTTACTGTTGAGAACAGAATGTTAACTCAAACGATGAAATTAAAGCGACGGGTTGTTCTGGATAATTATGCCGGCGAGATTAAAGATCTTTACCGTTGATCTTTTAGGAAGCCGACACTTTTCGCAATATATTCAAGGTATTCAGCTATTTCGGCAGCTTTGATATTTTTACTCCAGCCATAGTATGAAGCCATGATTGAAGCGACAGCCTCTGCGAGCGCCGGTTGTTCGTAATGCCACACTGTCCACTGCGCCTCGGTGCGGCGGCAGAGCAGATCACAAAGCCTGGGAGTGTTTTCATATTCCAAGATATAGAGGATTTCTGCCTCGCAATAAGGGTAGCCGGCAAGCAGCGGTTTTCCTGCCCGGGGGTTTTCCTTAATTATGGTAAGGATTTCCAATCCTCCTCGGCCATATTGGGTGTAGAAATGCTCATGTTGGTCGGGGTAGGCGATTGCTTCAAGGTTATTTTCACGGACCCGCTTGTCAAATTCACTGTGGGTCAAACCGATGGTGAAAGGCTGTTTCGAAAAACCGCGTTTCATCATTTTCAGATCGGCAAATGGTTCCAGGCTCCTATTATTTATCAGGTAGAAAATTAGGTCCTCAGCCATCCGGCGGTGGGTAGTTGACTTGCCGCCGGCCAGGGCGACAATTCCTTCAGCTGTTTTAAAAATTTCATGGCTTCGGGAAACAGCGGATTCAGATTCTGTTCCTTCCTGTTTGATCAGGGGTCTGATGCCGGCATAAGCGCCGATAATGTCACGATCGGTCAGTCTGGCCTGCGGGAACATCCGGTTGACTGTTCGCAATAGATAGTCACAGTCTTGCCGGTTACACCAGGGTTCGTCAAGGTTGGTCGATTCAGGGTAGTAAGCGGTATCGGTTGTCCCAATTAAAGAGATCCGTCCCCGGCGTAGGATAAAGAAAAAACGTCCATCATCGAGGGACACGAGACTGAATGCATTTCTGTTACCAAGGCGCTCAGCGGGGACAGCAATGTGGACGCCCTTAGTTGGATAAATACGTTCTTCCCGATAATCAGCTTTGGAGAGGATCCGGTCGGTCCAGATCCCGGCAGCAGCAACTACGCAGCGTCCGAGGATATTAAGAACATTGCCCGATATTTGGTCTGTAACGACAACTCCGTTTACCTTGCCTTCTTTGTCGTGAAGAAAGCCTTTTACTTCGGTATAGTTTAGAGCCACGGAACGGCCTTGACCCTTGATCAGACTTTCTTTGATGATTTCTAAGGTAACCCTGGCATCATCGCAATTGGTATCATAGTAGAACCCGGCCATAGTCATTCTACCAAGTTCTGGAATTTCCAAAGCAACGGCCGGTTCAATTTCTCCAACGGTCGAAGCCGTCAGGATTTGTGATTTACGATAATTCTTAAACCTGGCGAACGTGTCGGAGAGAAGATCGTAAAGAAAAACGGCGACCCGAACCATCAAGGGTGTTGCCTTGTAGTGCTGGTAAGAGGGATAGACGAAACCGAGAGGACGGACCAGATTGGGAAGGTGACACCGAAGCCAGTTTCTTTCCGCGGTTGATTCGCGCACCAGGCCAAATTCTTTGGAGGCAAGGTAGCGCATCCCCCCATGAAACAATTTTGAAGAGCGGGAAGAAGTGCCGAAAGCGAAATCGTTTTTTTCAAGCAGGCAGAATGAAAGGCCCCGTAGAGCACATTCCCTGGCAATACCGGCACCGGTGATCCCTCCGCCAATGATCACTAAATCGAAATTATTCTTCCCGGCATAATCTTGATACTGATCACGATTTCTGGCGCTCCATTTTTTCAACATGGGTTTTAACCGCCTTTATTGAAGAATAGTTAATCTCTTAACTGCAAGCTTCGGCCAGCAGTTCAGCCAGGTCGATCACTTTTCGTTCTTTTGTGGTCAGCCCTTCCAGGCAGAACGGACAGGAGGTAACTATTGCAGATTGTGCGGGAAATTCCTGCAACCGTGTAACGGCAATTGATTCAGCGGTTTTCGGAAAGGACAGTTGAAACATTCTGCCCCCACCACAGCAATGAGTGTGATCTTTTGAAGCTAGAGGTTCGATCACAGTCAGGTTCGGTATCCTGTTGAGAATGGATCGAGGCTCTTCCATTATTCCGGCAGTTCTGGCCCAGATGCAGGGATCATGGTAACTGACTGTCGACAAATTCGTTACTTTAGGTTGAAGTAAGTGCTCTTCCAGCAGTTTGAGAAAAAAGGTCGGGGCAGGAATTATCTCCAGCGGCAATTCCAGATTCCACTCGGGGTAGCGGCTGCTGAAAGTTAGCCAGCATTCAGGACAGCCGGTAACCAGGGTTTTAGCGCCACTTTCCTTAAATTTGCGGTAATTTTCAGTAGCCAGCTTATAGGCCAGATCCGGGTTCCCCCAGGTTTCGGCCGGGTAGCCGCAACAATCTTCATCCATCAGTTGATAGCTGACTTTAGCTTGCTGAAATATATTTTCGACGGCTGCCAAAGATTGTGGACGGTTGGCCAGGGTTGTACACCCGGCAAAATAGATCACTTCTGCTCCCTTGCCGGTCTTATGGACATGAGGAGGCTTCTGTCCGTAGGGGCTGCCGTATTTTTTTAAATTGGCAAGATATGGTTCCCATGAAGGCAGGGTGATTAACTGATGTTCTTTAAGGCGGGAGTTAAGTAGTTCGTCGCAAAGGTTTAGTTCGGGAAATGGGCAAAGCACTGTGCAACCCCGGCATCCCAGGCAGTTTGCCAGCGCTTCGATGATTTCTTCACTAAGGCTTAAATGATCGTGCATGTGCATGGCAGCAAAACGGGCTTTAGCTGCCGGAGCAACTTTCTCTTGAGCGAGTGCTTGCAGTACCGGACAATCACAGCGGCACATGTTTGGACAAAGCGCACAGTTTAGCAGCTGTTCCATATTTACTTCTGCCATATACTATTCTCCTCCAGCCCAAGTTTGCCAGGATTCATGATCCCCTCAGGATCAAAAGCTTTTTTCACGCGACGCAGGATATTAAGCCCTGCACCATGTTCTTCGGCCATCCAAAGTCCCCGGTGCAAACCGATGCCGTGATGGTGTGAGATTGCTGCTCCTTCTGCCAGACAGGCTTCCATAGCAGCCTGCCAGATTTTTTTATAAAAGATCAGTTTATCCTCACCGGGGAAACCGACGGTAGTCATATAAAGAGCAGCTCCGTCCGGGTAAACATGTGAGTAATGGCCCGATGCAAGCATCGTTCCCTCAACAGCATTCAACGCTTTTTGCATAGCCAGGTAAACGCGATAAGCGTTATGCCAGTTTGTGGTTACTTCAATCGTATCAAGGACTGCCCCTTTCTGAAAGAGCATCGACGCGACACTAATATCGAACCTTTTTTCAAGCCAGTGTTCGACATGTTCCGAACCGCTGTCAACTGCATCTGTTGCCCTGGCCAGTTCCCTGATCAGCTCTGTTTCGGCCGCTACTAGCTTTTCTGCTCCCTCAATTAGCAGGATCAGGGCGCTGCGCTGGTCACCGAGTGCGGGAAAGTGGTTGCCCGTTTCCTGGGGATCGTAAAGACGAACTACAGCCGGCCTGGCACCGCTGCGCATGATCTGGCGAATGCATTGAAGAGCCACTTCCAGGTTGTCAAAGGTATATGAAACCATCTGCCGTTTTTCCGGCAGGGGCCAGATACGCAGGGTGGCCTTAGTGATTATTCCGAGAACACCTTCCGAGCCAAGCATCAACTGATCAAGGCGCGGTCCGGTGGCAGTGCGTGGCACACTGCGCCCATTTAATATGGTTCCATCCGGTAATACAGCTTCCAATGAAACGGTGATATCTTCGATTTTGCCGTAACGGGTTGAAAACTGACCGGCGGCCCGGCAGGCCAGCCAACCTCCGACCGAAGAACAACGCAGCGACTGGGGAAAGTGTCCTCCGGTAAAACCCGCTTGATTTAAGCTTGTTTCATAAAGAGCCCCATTCAAACCGCATTCCACATGGGTTATCAGGTTGTCGTCATCAATTTGTAAAATCCTGTTCATCCGTTTCAGATCGAAGCTCAGGCCGCCCCTGATCGGGATGGCTCCACCCAGGGTGCCGGAGCCTTCACCATAAGGAGTAACGGGTATTTTAAAGCTGTTAGCCAGCTTCAGCAGTTCGACCACTTCTTCGGTAGTTTCCGGCCAGACTACCAGCTGTGGCAAAGCAGGAACGGATCCAGCGATCATCCAGATGTTGTTAACCGGCCAATAATCTCGGCTGTTCGCGATTAAATCTGCCGGATTGTTGCTGATGTTCTCTTCGCCGACGATTAGTTTAGCTTTCTGGGCATAAGCATCAATAATTTCTTGGTCGACCAAGCTTTCCTGAATTATTGTCTGCGGCAGATTCTGCATAAAATTGAACCTCCTTCAATCAGACAAATTATTGATCAGTAACTAAATTGTCTTGCAGTTTGTTTCGTTATTTATTAATTTATTCCTGCTTATAACTAGAGTTTATCTGCTTAGAAGTTTAAAGCTGGTGACAGCAATGAATTTAAATTACAAAAAAGGAGAATTGACAGAAATGCCAGAAAGAAGTATATAAAAATGGGTCAGATCTTCTTCAATAATGGGGGATGAGCGTGAAAGAATTATACCAGCTTATTTT
>Ga0180434_10008335_pt1 | contig 11451 bp, 9 predicted proteins | sample SS_ome_7_FD_132453 | JGI IMG/M metagenome (GOLD analysis project Ga0180434, IMG submission 132453) | Hypersaline lake sediment archaeal communities from the Salton Sea, California, USA - SS_1_D_2 metaG | ecosystem: Environmental > Aquatic > Non-marine Saline and Alkaline > Hypersaline > Sediment... | reverse complement strand
CTTGCCAGAATTATTCTCCTTTAAAGGCAATGCATGAGTTATAAGCCTGTCACAAATAATTCACGTTTACCATATCGATTACCCCACTGTTTACCCTGTCGTTGACCACCTATGGTTTACCTGCCCCTAACGGTGCATGCCCCCCATATCATAGCTATCCCCTGGGGTGAGGGGATATCCTGATCTAAAACTGGGGGGGAAGTTGCCGAGTTTAGCATAAGCGCTGATTGAACGTTGATTAACTGGTGCAGACATGCACCAGCAGCAGGATTCTGGTCTTAGCCTATCTTCACAGGCGAAGCCCACGATGGGCAGACCTTGGCGAAACGCAAGCGAAGTTTTGCCCCGGTTGAACGAAAGACAACCTTGTTCACCGTCTAAACCCCCTTATCGAGCCGACTATTAAGCTGATGCCAGCCGTGGCTCATTGATTCAAAGTTAGCCTTTCTTCCTTATTTGTTGCTAATCTCAGGGCGACCCATGTTCCTAGCGGGTCACGCAGGGTACCGACTCTAGACTCCAGCCATTGGATATCACCACTGGTCAACGCCGCCCTTTCCTCAGGCGTTAGATCATAGCCTCTTAGAATCTCATTGGGTTCTCGGGACAACCTCGTAAAGAAGGCATCATCACCGGCAGCTTTAGCCAGCACTGCCTTGGCAAGTACCTCACGTAAGGCCTTGCTGCCCATAGTCTCCGAAGCAACTGCCTCGTTTTCCCTGGCCCGTTTAGCAAGCACCGCTCGAGCTAATGCTTCGCGTAAGGCCCCGCTCTCAATCGGCATAGCTACCACCTCTTCTGGCTCGGTGTGGCCAAAGGAAGGAACCATTGTCTTCAGCCAGCGTTTTAACGCCATCCACACATTGGCCTGATCCTGACGTAGGTAGGCTGTCCAATACACTGCGCCTACTAAGAAACTGCCCCCAATGATGTTTCCGATTGTGACCGGAATAAGGTTACCTACAAATCCTGCGACATTGAGGTTAGCCACGCCAGCCGAAGTCAACCCGGCCGCACCAAGCACAGCAGACTTATTTGCAAGCAGTATGCCCATAGGGATGAAATACATATTAGCAACACTGTGCTCAAAACCAGCTGCTACAAAGGCGGTGATGGGAAACAGGATGCCAAATATCTTGCCAGCCACGGTGCGAGCGCTAAAGGCTAACCAGATAGCCAAACAGACCAAGGCATTGCATAGGATGCCCCGGGTGAGAGCCGATGTGAAAGAGAGATTGACCTTAGCATTAGCAATCAGGACGGCGTTAGCCCCTACTGTATCACCATTGAAACCCCACTGAAGCGTGTAGAACATCAGGCCCGCCAGAGCCAGGGAGCCAGCGAGGTTGGCAAAATATACCAATCCCCAGTTCCGCAGCAGACTACCCAAGCCTATCTTGCCGCCGAACCAAGCCATCACCAGGAGACAATTGCCGGTAAAAAGCTCAGCACCAGCCAGCACTACAAGAATCAGGCCTAAGCAGAAGACAACTCCCCCAAGTAGCTTTGTCAGGCCAAAGCCCAGGCCGGCATCTGTGGTAACCAGAGTGCAAAGCATGGCCCCCAGACCGATAAAGGCCCCAGCCAGTATGCCAAGCAGAACTGTTGTCAGGACATCGAGTTTTGCCTTGGTGACCCCCACCGTTTCCGCCTTCCGTGCTACCTCGGCAGGCGGGAGACAGTCGGGAGCTGATTTCTTCACCAGCTCAGCCAGTGCCTCAGACGAAATGGTTTGTCCCACCCGTACATCCTGCTCTTTCATCTCGCATTACTCAGCTAAATGCTAGACTCATGAAACGATCTGGCAGCGAGCACAGAGCTCACCATTTCTCTTGACTCAGCCTGCACCATAGCCACATGGCCAGCCGCTCATCTAACTTGCCCACCCATTCCTCTATTTTCTTGATGTCGCCACTGGCCAAGGCAGCTTTCTCCTCTGAGGTTAGAGTGTAGTAATCGGCAAGAGCCTCACTTGGATTCTCCGCCAGTCGGGCTAGGAAGTCGCTGTCCTCGGCAGCCCTTCCCAACACCTCCAGCACCAACTGTCTTCCTTCGAGAACCTCAGCAGTGAGCCCTCTTGTTTCCACCATCTCTTTTGCTTCTGTCTTGCTTAACGCTCCCATCTTAATCCCCCTTTCCCTCCCAGTTCTCTACTAGCCCCACTTAAACAATACTAGCCCCTGGGGTGTAAGTCATCGACCTTTAGCTCAATTTTTGACATGACCGAAAGTACAATCGTGGATGTACAAAGGTATGATGGGAGGCAAGAGGCACAAACTCTGTTGCCACCCTGGCTCTTATGCTGTAAAATCAGCTTGGAAGAAGCAGGCTTGCCCGAAAGGAGTTGACTTGAAGACCCCAAAGGAGAAGATCAGGATAGTAATTGCAGATGACCATCCACTGCTGCGAGAGGCAATGCGGAATGCATTTGAACAACACGAAGACATGGAGGTAGTCGGTGAGGCGGGTGATGGGGAAGAAGCAGTCAAACTAAGCTCAGAATTAAAGCCGAATATAGTAATAATGGACATCGTGATGCCAAAGCTTAGCGGCATCGAGGCAACTAAGCAGATCAGAAAGGTAAATCCCACCACCGCTGTGCTGATCCTAACGGCCTACGATGATGACCGTTACGTTATCGGCCTAATGGAAGCAGGAGCAGCCGGTTACTTACTGAAGAGTGCTCGGGGCCAGGTCCTGGTGAAGGCGGTCCGTGCTGTGCATGCGGGTGAATCAGTGCTTCATCCTACCATAATAGCTAAGATCTTAAAGTACGGTGTGCGGATGCAGGCTGATTCTGCTGAACGGAAGACAGATGAACAACTCAGCGATAGGGAATTAGAGGTCTTAAAGCTAACTGCCAAAGGCATGAGTAACAAGGATATAGCGAAGGAACTCTTTCTCACTGTCCGCACAGTAAAAGCGCACCTATCCAGTATCTTTAACAAATTGGATGTAGCCTCGCGAACCGAGGCCATAGTCAAAGGGGTAAGGGAAGGCTGGATCACCTTGGAGGACCTGTCTGATGACGAAAGCAACGACTAGATTTCCAGCTGTTCCCGCACCAGTTTATAAGAGCCATTTAGAGTTCACATGTCTATTTCATTTCTGACACCAAAATCCAAGTCCATAGTGCTAAGTCCCCATTTTTGGATAATAGTGGGGCTATTTGCAGTTACCAGCGTCTTCTTCGGCCTAGGGCAGCACGCAGAGAGTCAGCTCATTTGCATTCCTATCATAGCCTATTCTGGCTGGGTATTCGGGATCAAGTTCGGAGGTACCGTTCCATTAGCCAGCAGTCTGGCCATGCTTCCGCATGCCCTCTTCATCTCACTGAGTCTTAGAGATGCCCTCTGGGTGAGCTTAACCGCCATCTTCGTCATAGTGCTTCTGGTGACATTCATCGTAACATCGCGCAGGATAAGACAAGAGCGGGATGGACTGCAGGTGGCAATGACAAACCTGCGCTTGTCAGAGAAAAACTATCGTGACCTATTCCAAAATGCTAGCGATGCTATTTGGATTCATGACCTCAACGGCAATATCACTGCAGCAAATCGGGCTACTGAAAAAATGACCGGCTACAATATCGATGAGCTATCGGGCAAGAACGTCACCGAATTCCTCTCTGAGGATGCCTATGCCTTGGCCAGCATGGTCAAGCGCAGGCTGTTAAAAGGTGAACCTGTCGATGACCGTTACGAACAGCGATTATTCAGAAGGGATGGAACAGAGGAAATAGTGGAGCTAACAACACGTTTGATCACGCAAAATGATCAGCCCGTAGCCTTCCACAATATCGCCAGAGTTGTTACACAGGAAAGAAAAATGCGCGATAGCATACGCTTCTCTCTCCAAAAAGTTCTCGTAGCTCAGGAGGAAGAGCGGAAACGTATCGCTCGTGACCTGCATGATGATGCCGGCCAGTCTCTGTTGCTGCTGACACATCAGTTGGACGTATTATCCTCCGACCCCAAGAACAAAACATCTAAGCCGGTCCAGGACAAGCTGGCTCAGTTACATGATTTAGCTGTGGAAATCCTCAGCGGCTTGCGGCGCTATGCTCAGGATTTGAGGCCAGCCATACTCGACGACATGGGGTTGATAGCAGCGCTGGAATGGATAGCCGATAACTTAACTACAGAAAATGGGATCGATGTTGATGTTCAGCTAGACATGCAAAGGCGCGACTTGCCACATGAGGCTGAGTTAGCGTTATTCCGTATTGCCCAGGAGGCCCTAGGCAATGTTAAGAGACATGCCGAGGCATCAAAGGTAGTGATGAGATTAGAGTCAGGGATGGAGAAAATAAGGATGACCATCACTGATGACGGCAGGGGTTTTGAAGTCCCCATGCGGTTAAGTGATCTTAGCAGCAATGGGAAGTTGGGCGTTATCGGGATGCAGGAGCGAGCTCAATTATTTGGTGGAACCTTGAGCATCGAATCGGAGTTGGGCAAGGGAACAGTCGTAACCGTTGAAATCCCGCTATAGAGAATAACATTGTAAACACCACTATCGTTGCACAAAAGGCATGTTTATGCAGTTAATCCCAGGCCCCTCATCTTTATTACGCGGTAAGCCATTTAGTGAAACCAATGTCACCGCAGATATACAGGCTCCACATCGGACAAAAACCCCTTGACCTGATCTCTCACTTGATGTATTATTAGAACAAGTGTTCTTATTCTCTCGGGGCTTCCTTCCATGAGCAAAATTATTTTGGAAAAGGTGTCACTTCAACGAAAGGGTGGAAAAGTTCCCCGAACTTTCCTCTGGCGAGGCCGAGTGTACCAGATCACTGGCGTCATTAATTGGTGGCGAGAGCCCGGAGCCTGGTGGCAGGATGAACCTGTACGTTGTTTTCTCAGGGTTGCTGTCAGGGGGAGAACCGATGGTATATGCGACCTGTGCAAGGTAGGACAAGATTGGCTGCTGTACCGAATGCACGACTGAAAGATTTCGTTCACCTCCACGTCCATTCGCCATATAGCTTTCTCGATGGCGCATCCTCTATAGAGCGTCTCCTGCAGAAAGCGAAGCATCTCGGCATGCCTGCTATGGCCATCACCGATCACAATAGCCTTAGTGGGGTCATACGCTTCTACGATAAGGCAAGAGAAATGGGCATTAAGCCCATTATCGGCGCCGAGGTAGATGTAGAAGACGGCTACCACCTGACCCTTCTTGCCCAAGACCTCAAAGGATATGCCAGCCTGTGCCGTATTATTTCTGAGGCCCAATTGGCAAAGGACGACTCCCGACCCGTGGCCACCAAGGAGATGTTGGCCAAGCACTCCAGGGGCCTCATAGCTCTATCCGATTGTAGCAAAGGTGAGATATCCAAACTTGTGGCACGAGGCTTACTTGAAGAGGCAAAAGAGGCTGCAAGATTCTACCGAAGTATTTATCCGAACCGGTTTTACATCGAGCTCGTGTACCACCCTAACAGCTCGGGCAGGCACTCTGTATATCGCTTGGCGGAGTTTGCCAAGGAGCTGTGCCTCCCTATCGTCGCCACTAACGATGTCCACTACGCTGAGATGGAGGAATACACCGTCCATGAACTCCTGGAAGCTATCAGGCAGATCATTCCCTTAGAGCAGCTTCCGGGCCCCAGGACAGTGGAGCAATACCTCAAGTCCCCTGCTGAGATGGCCGCCCTTTTCAGGGATATACCTGAAGCCATAAGCAACACGGTGGCGGTGGCCGATCAGTGCAATCTCGATTTCCCATTAGGCAAGCCCAAGTTTCCCAATTCTCCCCTTCCATCTGGGTACAGCGCAAAAAGCTACTTGAGAAAGATGACCCTCAACGGAGCCTTACGTAGATATGGAAGCCTCAGCGCAGCGATTTTGGAGCGCCTGGAGCACGAGCTTGAAGTTATCGGTTTTCTGGGTTTTGAGACCTATTTTCTGGTAGTGTGGGATATCGCACTATTTGCCAAAGAGAGGGGTATACGCTACCAGTGCCGGGGGAGCGCGGTTAATAGCCTGGTAGTCTATTGCCTGTACATCAGCAATGTGGATCCCGTGGAGTACGACCTGCTTTTTGAACGCTTCATGCACGAGGATCGCCACGAGATGCCAGATATTGATATCGACTTTCAGCGGACCAGACGGGATGAGGTGAAAAACTACATCACCAGCAAGTACGGCAAGGATAACGTGGCGGCGGTAGCTACTATCAACACCTTCCAAGCCCGGAGCCCCATCCGGGAAGTGGCCAAAGCCCTACAACTGCCCGAGAGCGATGTAGTGGAGCTACAGGCTGGTGTCAGGTGGCACTCGGTAAAAGGTCTCCTGGAACACATTGACACTCTACCTGAATTAAAAGCTAATAGAGCCCTCAGGAATCCGGCGTTTAGGGATTTGCTTAGACTGTGCTCCGCTGTTGACGGTCTGCCCCGGCATCTGTCGGTGCACCTGGGGGGTCTGGTCATCGGTTCCGGCAACATTACCGACTGGGTGCCGCTGCAACGGTCGAGCGGTGGTGACATCATTACTCAATTCGATAAGGATGATATCGAGCGCTTAGGCCTGATCAAAATGGATATCCTCCCCGTTCCCACGCTGGATGTCATCGAGGACACTGTGGCTGAGATTAAAAGAACCCGGGGCATCGAGATAAACATAGATTCCATTCCCAGGGATGATCCCAGAGTTTTTGCCATGCATCGGGCGGGAGATACCATCGGCTGCTTTCAGGTGGAGAGCCCGGCACAGCGGGAGATGGCAGGCAGGCTCCTCCCCGAATGCTTCGACGACCTGATACTGCTGTTAGCCCTCATCAGACCAGGACCTATGAAGTCGAGGATGCATGAGAAGTACCTCAGGGTGAGACAGGGACAGGCGCCGTTGACCTATCTTGATAAGAGGCTGGAGCCCGTTCTCAAGGAGACCTTGGGCCAGCTTGTGTACCAGGAGCAGGTGCTAGGGATCGCCCATGAGCTGGCGGGGATGAGCTACGCCGATGCCGATGGACTGAGGCGGGCCATGACCCATGACCGCTCGCCTGAAGAGATGGGGAAGATGCGCGAGGCCTTTATCTCCTCGTGCTTGGGTAACGGCGTCCTTAAGGGGAATGCCGAGAGGGCCTGGGAAGAGGTCTCGGCCTTTGCTGCATATGGCTTTCCCAAGGGCCATGCCGCCTCCTATGCCATTCCCGCCTATCAAACGTTATGGCTGAAGTGCTATTACCTGCCGGAGTTGCTGGCTAGCGTCCTCAATAATCAGCCTATGGGCTATTTTTCGCCTCGGGTGCTGGTGCAATATGCCCGGTGGAAAGGGATTCGAGTGTTGCCCCCCGATATCAACAGATCCACGGATCGCTACTTGGTGGAGGATGGTGCCAGCTTATATCCCGAGTAGATTCCATGCTTAAGAGCAAAAAGAGGCGCAGTCAGAGCGAACAAAATAAAATGCTTCTCCTTGATGTGGCTAGTGAGGAAAACCTGACCGATGCGTTATTCCCAGCAATGGATGCCAAGCTGAGGCAACACTGGGAACTTGGCCTGCTGGGTCTTACTCTTAGCGGGCATCCTCTGGACTTGCTTGATGGCCAAGTTAAGGGCATTACCAAGATCAAGGATCTGAAAGAGCTGCCGGCTAACCACGGGGTCAAACTTGCTGTGTGGGTTATGCGATACCAGTCCCCGCCTACCTGGAATGGGAATAGAGTTGTCTACATCTGCGCCGAGGATGGAACGGGCATTGCTGATATAACCGTCTTTCCGGATGTTCAAGAACGCTCAGGTGAAGTCCTCTTTCAGGCGCGGTTGCTCCTGGTTGAGGGTACTGTGCAACGTCGAGGACCTCAGGCGCTGTCTGTGGTGGCTAACCGAATTGCTGAGTTATAGAATCGTAGAGCTAAGCCTGCGGTGGCACTGTCAAATCATTGTCCGATCAGTCACCCTCGGGCCTCCAGAATTGTTCTACTTGGTTGCCACGAGGTCTAACATTCCATCGACTTGTGAAATCCTTGCCAGCAGCAGGATCGGCGTTGCTCCTTCGCTATCGTTGAACGAAAGACAAAACTGTGAAATCAAGGAGGCCCTTGTATAAAGGATTCAATCGCTTGAGCCTATGACCCAGGTGAGCTTTTCTAGGTTTACCATGACGTTTACCATAGCGTTTACCTTATCGTTTACCATATATGGTTTACTCGCTTATAATAGGGAATTTCCCCCCGAAATCATAGCTAGTAGAGGGGCGAGGGGCCCCCTATCTAAATAGATACAAAAATGCAAGAAGTCTATTTCAAAAATAATGGATAAAAATGATATGATATAGAAGTTGGGTGATAATCAATAAAGAAGGAGTTGATGACCGCCATCCATGTAGTAGAATTCTCCTCGTAGACCTTTGATTATCCGGCGTGGTTTAGCAAGCAGTGACTGAGCTGTAGTTGTTGTTGCTAGTGACATCCTCTGAAGCGTGCTGACGTTTGCCTACACTTTGCCGACAAATTCTTCTTGGGATAGCTGGTATAATTGGAGCCGATCCTCCTCTGGATTTGCTAACATTTTGCTAACGAACTCCTGAGCACTCCCCGGCACAAGATGGTATGCCCAGATACGAAATCACCGCGACAGTCCAACACAGAGGCACAGAATCATAGCTAGCAGCATAGGGTGGAACAAACGGCTTCGAATTTCGAGAGCGGCTCCTTAAACCACTCGGACACCTCTCCCAGCTTCAAATTATACCCCAAAGCTCATCTCGAAGGCAACATTGCCGACATTTCACCCAAGGAACGGTAGCTGGCCTATCGACTGCAACCTCCTGTAGCCCTTCATCGAAGCGGCATGCCGCAGCCTCTTTTAGGCGGCAGGAATGCTGCCGACCCTCAGGTTTGGGCGTCGGTTGCTGGTGCCCCAAGGTATGAGGAAGAGCACCAAACCAGAAATTGCAGGCTCACTAGGAGTGAGAACAGGCGTCTTGATGAGCTTGTGGAGGGAACAGGCTTTTCCTTTGGCAGCTTCGTGAGGAGTTAGTTAGGAAAGTTTGACGGTTCGCTGGACGCCGGGGCTGCCAAGACCCGACCTGCCAGGAGAGGCGGCTTGCTAGATGAATTGATACCAAGGGGGGAGTGTGATAGGATTGGCACCAGGGATGCTCTGCTGAATTATATCTGATCTCGCTGAGGGAACAGTGAAGTCCAAGATTGCGCTTACCAAAGGTGACAGACGGGAGGAGAATATCGAGACAGCGCTACGGCTAATTGAGAGCGATATTGACCTTGAGGCCAAGTCGAATGTTTTCATAAAGGTGAATTTTGTGTCGACCACCAACCAGCTTGCGGCAACCCATGTTGACGCAGTGCGTGCTTTGCTCCGCTTCCTGCGCGAACGGTACGGCGGCAAAATCACGATTGGAGAGTCAACAATTGTGCCTGCTCGTGAAGGATACACTAGGTTTGGATATTCAGATCTAGCGGGAGAATTTGATGTTGAGCTTGTCGACCTCAACGAGGGTGAGTGGGAAACTCTGGAGGTGTACGACTCTGCTCTTCACCCCATGAGAGTGCGGTTTTCAAAGCAGGCAGTTGAGAGCGATTATCGCATTGCAATCGGCCCGCCTAAAACACATGACGTTGTCATACTCACACTATCGATCAAGAATCTGGCAATGGGGTGTCTGTACTACCGGGTTAAGGAAGGTGCCAGTGGCACCTTCCGGGGCTTGCTTGGGAAAGGCTATGAGCTCTTGCCTTCGCCTTTGCGAAGCTCAGCGAGACTTACAAGGATGAGGGACACTGCTGCAATATACGCCGGAGGGGATAAGCGTAAGATCCATCAGGGGCATCCTGTCCATAACCTGAACTTGTATCTTTTGGCTAAGGCGCATCCTCCACACCTTAGCATAATCGATGGCTATGTCGGCATGGACGGTGATGGCCCCATCGACGGCGACCCTGTCGAGTGGAGGGTAGCGATTGCAAGCCAAGATCCTGTGGCTGCAGACTGCTTGGCAGCCCAGTTGATGGGTTTTGACGTCTCAGACATAGGATACCTATGGTACTGTCAGTGCAAGGCTCTTGGTGCCGGTGACATAGGCCAGATGGAGATCCTAGGGGCAGACCTGCGGGATTGCTACCACCGATTTCGGCCTCCGCCAACCTATGCAGCTCAGTTAGACTGGCGTGATGACAGGGTCAGTGAGCTACTGAAGGTTTGAAGGATAGAACTTTGATCGACCGAGGCGAATTGAGACCAGCCACGCAAAATGCTCTATAGTTCCACCGGCTGCACAATTTGGCTTTTCATGACCTGACAATCAATGCCGACCAGCCTGCTCAAATATCGCCCAACTCGGAGAAATTAAGGTACCGGTCGGTAAAGTCGTCAATCCAGGTTGCTGTGGTGTGCTTCTTGACGATGGCCGTGAACTTCTCCAAAGACATTAATATGGCACATCCCGAGCAAATATGCTATTATCATCGCCGGATTGCCCGGCACCTCACAGGGGGTAGCTACAGAGAAAAAGAAAGGCGAAGGGATGACAGAAAAAGCTTTATCTGGGGTAAAGGTGCTAGAACTGGCAACTTGTGTCGCTGGGCCCTATTGCGCCAAGTTGTTTGCCGACCTCGGCGCAGAAGTAATCAAGATCGAGCAGCCCGGGGCGGGCGATGAGGCCAGAAGGAGAGGGCCGTTTCCCAACGACATCCCCCACCCCGAGCGAAGTGGCCTGTTTCTATACCTCAACACCAATAAGCTAGGGGTTACATTAAATGTCGGCTCTCATAGTGGGAGAGAGCTCTTCAAGCAGCTAGTCAAGTGGGCAGATATCTTGGTGGAGGATAACCCTCCCACGAAGATGAAACAGCTAGGGTTTGACTATGAGACCCTCCAGACAATAAACCCCCGACTGATTACGACCTCGATCACCCCATTTGGGCAAACCGGACCTTACAAAGACTATAAAGCCTATGGTCTTAACATCAGCCATGTAAGTGGGTCAGGATATGTCACCCCTGTGCTCGAGTCCGATGGTGAACTGGGACCGATCAAAGGAGGGGGATTTTTCGAGGATTACTGCCACGGGCTCAGTGCTGCTGCAGCTACGCTGACGGCGTTATACTATTGTGAGATGACTGGCCAGGGCCAGCATGTGGATGTCTCTAAACAGGAGGCATCACTCTGCATTGATCGAGACTCGGCGCTCATGCGTGACATTGAAGGGAAAGTCCTCAGCAGGGTGCGCAAGGTAGGGGCAGGAGGCTTCATCCCCACCAGAGATGGCTATGCCTGGATGGCCGTTGTCGACGACCGCCACTGGAAGGCCTTTTGCCAGATTATGGGGGATCCCGAGTGGACCAAAGATGAGAAGTTTAAGGACCGGGATTCGCGTGAACTGAATGTTCAGGAATTAAATTCCCTTATTGGCGAGTGGGCAAAGGAGTTTGATAAGGAGATTCTGTATCATAAGATACAGTCTGCGGGAGTCCCCG
>Ga0180434_10008334_pt1 | contig 11451 bp, 7 predicted proteins | sample SS_ome_7_FD_132453 | JGI IMG/M metagenome (GOLD analysis project Ga0180434, IMG submission 132453) | Hypersaline lake sediment archaeal communities from the Salton Sea, California, USA - SS_1_D_2 metaG | ecosystem: Environmental > Aquatic > Non-marine Saline and Alkaline > Hypersaline > Sediment... | reverse complement strand
GATCCGGTCCGTCACCAGCCGGCGCTGTGGATGATCCGCCGGCAGGTTTCGCGCGATCGTGCGCAGCCGCCGCAAGGCTTCCGCAGTCCGACCGTTCAGCGCGTAGGCCTCGGCGAGATTGAGCTGCGTGCGCAGGTCATTCGGCCGCAGCTCAAAGGCCCGCTGGGCGTGGTGCAACGCCGCGGCGGGATCGTGGTTTGACAGCAGTCTCACAACGTTCGTGTGCACCTGCCAGTCAGCGGGATCGAGCGCCAGCACGCGCCGGTAGACCTTGAGCGCCGGTTGCTCCTGACGGTTCAGCAGGAGGGCGTCGGCGTACGTTCTCAGCACCTCGACGTTGCTCGGTGCGAGCTGTGCGGCCTGTTCGCAATGCTCGAGCGCCTCCTGCGGCTGGGCCAGCTCGATCAGCAACTTGCCCAGTGCCAGTCGCAGGTCCGGATCGTCGGGTTGCCGCTCGACCTGAGCCCGCAGTTCCGCCACGCGCGCCTCCCGGGCCTGCACGTCCCCCCGCAGACGCGCAACGTAGCGCTGGGCCATCCGGTCGAGGGGGTTGAGCAGCAAAGCGCCTTCGAAGGACCGCAGCGCCCGCTGCTCGTCGCCGCGCAGCAAGCAGACCGTGCCGAGTTGTTTCAGCGCGTCGGGAAAGCGTGATTCCACCGCCAGCGCGCGGCTCAACATATCTTCGGCTTGAGCGAGCATCCGGTCCTGTTGCTGGCGGAACCGCTCGGCCTGGCTAAGGAGGCTCTCCTGGGCGTCCGCGTTCCCGGCTCGGCCGGCTTCGTCCGCCGCCGCGAGGGTTGTATCGATGGCCGGGGTCACCTGTCGGGCGTGGCGGATGACGATGCGTGCGAGGGCACTGTTGAGGTGGGCGTTTTTCGGATAGGTCTTCAAATCGGCTCTGAAAAGCGTCTCGTCGTTCTTCCAGTCGGTGTTGCGGACGACGCTCCGCAACCCCAGCGCGACCACCAGCAGCACTCCAAAGAGTCGCAGCAGGTTCGCCCGCTGGTGCAGCGTTCCACCCGGCCGACAGTATCTTTGCCAGAACCAGACGACACCGACCGCCACCGCCAGCAACGCGGGCACGGATGGCCAGTACATCAGCCGTTCCGCCAGCGACACGCCGATCAACAGCAGCGTGTTCGAGATCAGCGCATAGCTCGCCAGAAACATCGCCGCCAGCATCGCCAGCTGGCGCCACGTCGCCGACCGCTGCCAATAGCCGATCAACGCCGCCAGCAGCCCCGCCGCCGCCAGGACGCCGACCAGCGTTAGCAGCTCCGGTCCCCGACGCGGATCGAAAACCGCCACGCCGTAGTCGCAGCTCAGCCGGCTGGGTAGCAGTAGAAGTCGAGCGTAATGCCCCAGGATCGTCACCGGCCCGTGCAGCCGCGCGGCCACGCCGGCGTCGTGTAGTGGGACGAACAGCAGGCTGACCAGCTTGTCGCGAACAAAACGCTCCTCCAGTGCCACGTAACGCAGCGGCAAGTACGCTACCAGCGGCACCAGAAGTAGTGCCACCCGTGCGAGCCACCAGCGCAGCGGCAATCGCCGCTCGCGATTCACCCAGTAGAGGACTACCAGCGCCACCGCCGGGAAACACACTGCCGTTTCTTTTGACAGCAGCGCCGCGAAAAACAGTGGCCCGGCCAGCAACGTACGCCTTACGCCCGCTGGCTGGCCGCGCGGCAGCAGAGTCAACAAACCCAGCAGCATGAACCCCGCCGCCAGAATCTCTCCGCGCCCGACGATTCCCGCCACCGCCTCGCTGTGGACCGGATGGACGGCGAACAGTACCGCAGCGACCCCCGCGATCGCTTCGTCCTCAAACAGTCGCCGCGCAAAGCTCCACACCAGCAGGCACACCGCCGCGTGCAGCAACACATTCGCGACGTGGTATCCCAGCGGGCGGGCCTGGTGCAGGGCGTAATTCAGGGCGAAGCTGAACAGCGTCAGCGGCCGATACAGCCGGTCGCGCGCCGGATCGGCCAGCGGCTCGTCTTCGCCCCGCTCGCGCCACCAGTCGGTCAGCCAGATTTCGCGGAAATTCGCCAGCGACTGGATGCGCGGGTTCGCCCGCACGATCGAATTGTCATCGTAGGTGAAATCGTTGCTGAGGCTGTTGGCAAAGCACAGCAGCCCGAGCAGCACCGCGACCGCAGGCCAGCCCAGTCGCCGAAATGTCATCCGCCGCGGCTCAGCGGCCGACGGACTCATCGGTCACAGCGACGTTGTTGTAGTCCAGCAGCGTGCCTTTGGCCTTCTCGAGTAGAACGACCGCAACGTTGTAATCCGTTATCACCTGTAGCAGTACGCGGCGGGTGTTGGCGAGCCGCTCGATCGTGTTCAGCTCGGTCTCCAGATAGATCGGATCGACCATCTCGGCACGGGCCTGCAAGGCTCGCAGGTTGCCATCCGCCGCCTTTACCGCGTCCAACTGCGGTGGGATCTGCTCGTAGCGCACGTTCAACTGCCGCACCGCCGCGTTGACCTCGGTCACGACCAGGTCGAGCGTCTGTTGCGATTGCACCACCGCCTGATGCTCCTGGCTGCGTGCCCGGTACCACGCCGCACGCGCCCCGCGATTCCCGATCGGGTACGAGAAGTTGACCGAGACCGAGTAGGAGCGAAAGCGGTTGGTGGTCATGCTGTCGAAGCTGTTGTCGGCGTTGCCGCCGATCCCCTGCACGTCGTATTGGAAGGTGAGATCGAGTTGCGGCAGCGTTTCGTTTTTCGCCCGCTGCGTCTGGATGCGGGCCTGCTCGATTGCCAGTCGCGCCTGGCGGATCTCGCTGCGTTCGTCCAGCGCCGTCCGAACCTCGGCGAACTGGTCCAGCACGATCGGGGCGGTGAAGGGCGTCTCGGTCGGAACGATCTCGAGGTCGTCCGAGAGCTTGAAATCCGGGTCGTTGATCAGGTTCTTGAGTTGATCCTCGGCGTCGCGAATCTGCTTGAGCGACTCGATGTACTCCACCCGACGGCTTTGCCAACGCGATTTCGAGTTGTTCAGCTCCACCGGCGTCGCGTCGTGCACGCCGCGCGCTTCAATGCTTTTGTACGTCACCCAGTTCTGCGCGACTGTCTCAGCCAGCACCATCGCGGTGCGCCGTGTCGCCACCAATTGCCAGTAGGCCTGCTCGACGCTCAGCAGCGTGTCGCGCACCTGCTGAATAAACGTCTCCCGGCTGATCTGTACGTCCGCCCGCGCGATGTTGATCCCGGCCCGGTTGTAGTCCAGCCCGAACCTGCGCAACAGCGGCTGCGTGAACGACGCGGTGAACGTCGTGTCGTATGCTGGGTTCAGCGTCGCAAACGCCAAATCGGTGAATGTGCGCGACTGCCCGACGCTGGTCTGCACCTGCATGCCGGTCGGCAGCAGTTGGCGAATCCCGCCTTGATACTGGCGAAGATCGTTCTGGTTGCTCATCAACTGGGATGAGGTGGCCTGGTCGGTGTTGGCGTGACTGAAATCGAGGAAGAAAACCGCGTCAAACGCCGCCTCCGCCTCAACCAGGTTTGCCCGACTGATCGCCGGCCCGTAGGCCTCCCGCCGAATCGTGTAATTGTTCTCGATCGCGCGCTGGATGCACTCGGCCAGGCTCAACTCGACTTGCTGCGGCCGGTGAAGCTCTGTCAGGTATTCGCGCGCCTGCTGGACCACGCGTTTGTACTGGTTGACCACCCGGGCTTCCCGCGCCGTCGCTTCGATCCGCGCCAAACGGTCGGCGAAGATCCGCTCGGCTTCGGATGGGTCCGGGATCTCCGTTAGGATGTCCGCCGGGGCCGGCACTTCGTCCACCTCGGGCTCGGTCATCAACGACGCCCGCTTGGTCTCTTCCGACTGCGAACCGGCTAGTTGAATCCGGGCGCGCTCCTGCCCCAAGTGTTCTCGGCTGCGTTGCCCGGCTTCCGCCCGGCGATCCTCAACCTCCTGCTGATGCTCCACCAGCATTCGATCGCGATACGCCGATATCGGTTCGGCAACCTCGGCCTGGTCGGTTTGGCAGCCGATCAGCGCAGTCAGCGCAAATACGCCGAACGTCGCGCCGACTGCCGCCCTTGCGCATCGTCGCAGATATCTGTCGTAGTCCACGATTAACCCTTCTTGACTCGCCGCGCCAGATGCCCTCGTCACGGACCGAATCATAGAAACGGCTCAGAACAGTGTCAAACCGCGCCGGTTGCGAGGCCGCACGTATTGGTGAACGCCATTCGCGCGAAGGATCCCACCACCGCCGGTCGCGCGCCACCAGTGGGATTCGACCCAGAAAGCCGCTTATTCCGCTGGGTACCCCGCCACAGAAGCGCAAAAAGTTGGGCCGGCGGTCGGGACGTGCGGGGGGGAACACGTGCTCCGACGCAGTCCGGCCCGAGGTCTGGTAACCGGTCTGGTTCGTATCGACGCTAACCTTAACGGCGGCCGCTCGCTTCTGCAACCCCCTCCGGGCAAACTCGGCAGAAAAGGTCTGACTCCGCTCTGGTGCAGTCGCCCGGCCAGCCGCGCCGATAACTGGGGATCCAGGATTCGAACCTGGACTAACTGATCCAGAGTCAGTCGTGCTACCGTTACACCAATCCCCAACTCGCCTGACAGTGTAAACCCCCCGTGCCCCCGAATCAACCCGCCGCCCCAGCCGCCGATATCGGTCGCTCAACACCGGGTTTGGCCGCAGGCCTGGACGATTTGAATACTCCCAGCGGCGGGGAAGGACGCCCCGTGCGCTCCGGCTGAAGGGAGGATTCGACGTGCCCGCGACAGGTCTCAGAAACACTCTCCGGGCAAAGACGGTGATGTTCTCGCTTGCCGTCGTTCTCGTGGCCGGCGGGTTGTGGGCGGGCTTGCGCGCCATACCCGCGGTCTCCTCACGGCTCGGCTTGCCCGCCTGGGCCCGGGCCGAGGACTCGCCTGGATCGGACAACACCGCGACCGCCGGCAACGTCAACGTCGTCATCTTCCTGATCGACACGCTCCAGGCCCGCCGGCTCAACGCCTACGGCTACGACCGAAAGGTGACCTCGCCGAACATCGACGCCCTGGCTAAAGAGGGCGTGCTGTTCGAGCGGGCCTACGCCCCGGCACCCTGGACGCTGCCCTCCGTGGCCAGCCTGATGACCTCGCGGTTTCCCTGCGAGCATGGCGTGCTCTCGACGCGCACGCAATTCGGCTCACGCGTGGTGACGCTGCCGATGCATCTGAAACAGCTCGGCTTCACGACCATCGGCCTGTGGGCGAACGCAATTGTCGGGCCGGGGTTGGGCTTCGACCGCGGCTATGACTTCTATCGCGAGTCATTCACCAACGATGGCGAAGAGGTGCACGCCGCTCGCAAGATGCATCCCGGCCGGCCGTTCTTCCTCTACATTCACAACATCGAGCCCCACAATCCGGAGTTCTTCGCCCCGCCCCACACGCCCGGCTTCCGCGACGTGCCCGATCCGGTCCGCACGCGGATCGCCGAGCACTACAAGCAGTACCGCATCGCCACCTGGCTGGATTTCGAGCAGCAACGTCCGCCGGGAACGACCGATGTCGCCGAGATCCAGGATCAGCACGTGCAAGGGCTGGTGGCGCTACTGGAGATCTACAACGAGCTGTACGACGCCTGCGTGCGCCTGGCCGACGACCGGGTCGGGTCTGCAATCCAGGCTCTCAAAGACCGCGGCGAATGGGATCACACGCTGTTCATCCTCCTCTCCGACCACGGCGAAGAGATGTACGACCACGGCGGCTGGTCGCACGATCAGTCGGTCTACGAAGAGCTCATCCACGTACCTTTGATCATCCGGTTCCCCAACGGTCAATACGCCGGGCGGCGGGTCAAGGATCTGGTGTCGCTCGTGGACGTGATGCCAACGGTGCTCGAGGTGCTCGGCAAGCCGGGTCTGGCGACCGACGCGCGCGGGAGCAGCCTCATGCCGTTGATTAGGGGTGAGTCCACGCGCGACGAGCAGTCGTTCTACGTTTCGTCGATGCGCCACAACGTGATGAGCTACTATCCCCCGTGGAAGCAGCAACGCGGCGATATCAACGTGGTCGTCCGCCGCGGCGATTGGAAGGGGATCTGGAACGTCGAGCACGACATGTTCGAGCTGTACAACCTGCACACCGACGCCGCCGAGCAACATAATCTCACGTTGCAGCATTCCGAGCTGGTCACGGCCATGCGCCGATACGTCGAAACCTGGTACGACAACTGCGGCAGCGATTCAGCCGACGGCGACATGGCCACCGAGGCCGCCGGCCCCGACGAGCAAACCCGCCGGAACCTGCGGGCGCTCGGGTACGTCGACTAGACTTTGGGTCGACACCCCCTTCTCTAACGCATGGTACCGCCTGTCAACCGCCGTAGACGCGGGTTGATGGCCTGTCTGATCTGGCGGACCTGCTCGCGGCCTACGGGACGCGCGCCGGCGAACCGGGATACAACCGCGCCGCGGATTTTGACCTCAGCGGCTGCGTTGATCTGTCTGATCTGGCGGTGTTGTTGGAGCACTACGGCCAGGTGCTTTGACAGTTCTCCACGAGACCTTTGCACCCGCGCGCTGCCGGTCGCCAGCGTTGTGGAGCCCCTCTGAGCGCTTATCCCTCATTCGCTTGACAGGTCGCCGGCTGTTGTCAACAATGCGGCGGTCAGGGACGGCGAATGCGCACAAAGATCATAAGTTCTGGCGACCCAAACCGTTACAACTCGTCGCTGCGTGAGGCGGCGGCGGCCCTGCGCCACGGTGCGCTGGTCGTCTTTCCTACCGAGACGGTGTACGGCGTCGCCGCCAACGCCGCCGATGCCAACGCCTTGGCCCGGCTCAGAGAAGTCAAGGGGCGGGGCTCTGAGCAGGCGTTCACCGTGCATCTGCCTCGCCGGGCCGATGCTCGCCGTTACGTCGGCTCGCCCCCGCCGCTGGCCCGCCGACTGGCCCGCAAAGCCTGGCCGGGACCACTGACGCTGGTCTGCCCCGTGCCGTTCCCCGAGCGGGAAGAGATCGCTCAGACCACTCCACCGGAGCAGTTGCCTGAGATCTTCCATAACGGAAAGGTCGGACTGCGCTGCCCGGCACACGTGGCGGCGACTGAACTGCTCGCCGAGGCCGGCGTCCCCGTCGTGGCCAGCAGCGCCAACCGCGCGGGCAACCCGCCGCCGTTCGACCTGCAGGAGGCCCTCCGCGACCTGAACGGGGCGGTGGAGTTCGCCCTCGACGCGGGTCGCACGCGGCACACGTCGGCGTCGACCGTGGTGGAGATCCAGGACGACGGCTGGATGATTCGGCGAACGGGTGTGATCGACGAGCGTACAATCCGGCGTATGGCGACGACCGAGATCCTCATGGTTTGCACGGGCAATTCGTGCCGCTCCCCGATCGCCGAGTATCTCTTTCGCGAGAAGCTCGCCGAACGCCTGGGCATCCCCCCCGACCAGTTGGCCGGGCAAGGCTACGTGGTCTCATCCGCGGGGACGATCGGCTTCAGCGGCGGGACGATCTCGGATTTGTCGCGCGAGGAACTTGCCAAGCGAAACATCGACGGGTCACAACACCGCTCCCAGCCGCTCACGATCGAGCTGGTCCAGCGGGCCGAGCGAATCTACGCCATGTCGTCCGAACATCGCACCGCGGTGATCGACCTGGTCCCGGCGGCGGCCGACCGCGTCTTCATGCTGGATGAGCAGAGCCCGGTGGCCGACCCGATCGGCGGCGGGCCGGAGGAATATCAGGGCTGCGCGGAGCACATTGAACGGGCGGTGGATGCCCGCCTGGAGGAGTTTCTGGATGAAGATCTCAATTGGTAGCGACCACCGCGGTTTCGAGGCGAAGGAACGCATCAAGGCGATCGTCGGCGAACTGGGCATGGAGGTCGTCGACCACGGCACCGATTCCCGCAGATCGTGTGACTACCCCGATCGCGGGTTCGCGGTCGCGGGCGACGTTGCAAGCGGACGAGCCGACTTCGGCATCCTCTTCTGTGGCAGCGGAATCGGCATGTCGATCGTGGCAAACAAGGTCGCCGGCGCGCGGGCCGCGTTGTGCCACGACGAGTTGACCGTCCAGCTCTCCCGCCGACACAACAACGCCAACATCCTTTGCCTGCCGGCCGACCTGGTCGGTGACGCGCTCATGCAGAGCATGGTGCGTACCTGGCTGCGAACCGAGTTCGAAGGCGGGCGGCACAAACGCCGCGTCGACAAGATCGAAACCTACGAGCGCGAGCACAGCAAGCCGGACCGCGCCGAGCGTGAAGAGGCTACCATGCCGTAGGCGGAGCGTGCCGCTGCGCGCCCCATCCTCTGACCGGGCGTGGCCCTCGTATCAATCGGGCCTGATCGGCTCAACCGCGCTCGCCAGCGCGTCTCTGACCCGCGCACGAAACTCCGCGTCGATCGGCCGGCGGCCGGCAAACCCGTCCGGCAGCTCGTGCCACCAGGCTACGCTGGGCTCGCCGAGCTTCCAACACAACCAGACCTTGCGTCCCTCGAATCGAGCCGGAAAGTCGACCAGACCTCCGACCAGGTCTTTGGGTTCGCAGCCGACGCCGGCCAACTCCTGGCGCAGCGCTTTCAGGCGCTCGACCTTCTGCTCGATCCTGCCGCGAAGATCCGCCAGGCGCGCCTCGGCGCCCAGCACAGTCGCCAGCTCCTGCCGTTCGGTTCGCAGACGCATCAGCTCCTGATAGACCTCGACCAGGTCCCGCATCACCGGCTCCACGAAGACCAGCGACTCGTCGGCGGATTCAACGCTGAAACAGCCTTCGGGTTCACCCGTGCCGCCGGTGCCCGCTTCGGTAGCATGATTGTGGTCCATTCCTCTGATTCCCACTCCGCATTCCCTGATCCGCAAAACGCTATACGCGCCACCTTTGGGATGCTAACGCCGGCCGGGGTCGCCGGTAGCGACCTCAGGTTCCGGCGCCGAGCCCCGTCGCCCCCGACAGTAGCGCGCCACCGCATGTACACAAGAGGAGCAGTCCGCAAATCACAGCGCTGACGATCGCCCGCCAGTTGCTGCTTCGGCTCTGTACGAGGCTGGTTACGCCCAGCACGACGCCGACCAGGGCGAAGAACATGCCCCCGATTTGCGCTGCCTGCAACCACGGGTTTCCCCCAAACTTGGCCAATTGCTCCTCCGACGGCTGGGAACCGGGATTCTTCCACAACTCCGGGGCCATCTGGGATATCACGTACACCAGACCCCCGCCAAACAGCACGACTGCCAACACGGTGCAGATCAGCGCGTAGCGCCCCAGGCTGTGCGCCAGCTGGTCACGCGCCGTGATGCTCGGGCCGATGGGCAACTCGCCAGGTGGCGGCTGCTGCGGGAACGTCCGGGGTCCAAACGTCTCCCGGCCGTCAGGGGCCTCGGATGATCCGGCGCTGTCAACGTCCGCGGCGGGGCGGGCGGAAACCGGTGGGGCTTGGCCGAGCGACGATTCGGTCGGCACGTTCACCACCTGTCGACAATACGGGCACGCCGCCGTCTGACCCGCGTGAATATCGTCCACCTCGATCGGCTGCGAACAGCCGGGGCAATGAAACTGGATCGCCATGAATGAATATCGCTCCTGCCGGTCGACATTCCGAGCTCCCGGCGGCGCCGGGCGTGCCGAACCGCGACTCTTGGATAATACTCGCAGTCTGGGCGTTTTGTCATGGGCGTGTGAACAGACAATGTCCGCGCAGGTGTGGTCAGGGGCGCGGAATGACGGAATGCGCAGCACTGAGCCCCCCCGGCTGGGCCACCTGGGCCGATCGCTGGGCCGAGAATCCCTTCTCGGCCCGCCCGGCCCCCAATAGAACCGGCGTCCCACTTCCGGTATCCTCCTGTCGTCGAGTCAAGACCCCGGGCAGAAGGAGTCATCGATGGCGAGCACGATGCTGCAGCTCGACTACGCCCACGTGCTGACGGCGGCGATCGGGCCGGCCCACGGGCTGACACCCGCCGAGATCAGCCGCGCCGCACAGGATGTCAGCAAGCTCGTTGCCCGCATCGAACGCGAGCGCAAAGCCGGCCAGCACCGCTACCGCGAGCTCCCCGCCGACCGCGATCAGCTCAAGACCGTCAAGGCCGCCGTCCGCAGGTTCAAGCCCGGCGTCGAGAATCTGGTGGTTCTCGGCATCGGCGGATCGGCGCTCGGCAACATCGCCCTGCAAACCGCGCTCAACCCTCCGTTGCACAACCTTCTGCCGAACCGCAGGCGCCGCGGTCCGCGCCTGTTCGTCATGGACAACGTCGACCCGGTCCAGTTCGCCAACCTGCTCGACTTGCTCAAGCCCGCGATCAAGAGAACCCTGTTCAACGTCATCAGCAAGTCCGGCGAGACGGCCGAGACGGCATCGCAGTTCCTGATCATCCGCGACCTGCTCACCAGGCGGCTCGGCCCCAAGAACCTTGCTCGCCGGATGGTCGTTACCACCGATCCCCAGTCCGGCACGCTCCGCCAGCTCGCCGACGACCAGGGCTGGTTCACGCTGCCCGTGCCGGCCGGGGTAGGCGGACGCTTCTCCGTCCTCTCCGCCGTCGGACTTTTCTCCGCCGCCATGTGCGGCGTGAACATCGACAAGCTTCTCGCCGGGGCGGCGGAAATGAGCGCGCGCGCCGCCGGCAGGGTCGTCCGCCAGAACCCCGCCGCGCTGCTCGCCCTGCTGCTGCACGCCTTTTACACGCGGGGCAAACGGATGCACGTTCTCTTCCCGTACAGCTTTCAGCTCAAGGACCTGGCCGACTGGTATCGCCAGTTGTGGGCCGAGAGTCTCGGCAAGCAGGTCGACCTGGAAGGTCGCCCCGTCATCATCGGCCCGACGCCGATCAAGGCGCTCGGCACGACCGACCAGCACTCACAGGTTCAGCTCTATCGCGAAGGTCCCAACGACAAGGTTTTCATCTTTCTGGAGGTGGAGAAGTTTGCCCACGATGTGAAGATCCCGCGCGGGAAGCGCACGCCCGAGACCCTGAAATACCTGGAGGGCGCCTCGTTGGCACGCCTGCTCGACGCCGAGCAACGTGCCACCGAGCTTGCTCTCGTTGCCAGCCGCCGCCCGTGCCTCAAGCTTCGCTTTCCGCGCGTCGACGAGCGGACCGTCGGCCAGTTCATTATGCTTTGGGAAGCCGCCACTTCGATCATGGGCGGCCTGCTCAACATCAATCCCTACGACCAGCCCGCCGTGCAATTAGGCAAGGATTACACATACGCGCTGATGGGCAAGCCGGGCTACGAGAAACAGGCCCGCCAACTCGCGAAACGCGCCGGGAAACCCGGCAAGTACGTCGTCTGATGTGACGCACTCAGGCCTGGAGGAAGACCATGCGACACGCGCTCATCATGGCTGGGGGCTCCGGAACCCGACTGTGGCCGCTCAGCCGCCGAAAGCGACCCAAGCAAGTCCTCAAACTCTTCGACGGGGCCTCATTGCTGGAACACTCGCGTCGACGTCTCAACGGGATCTTCGCGCCGGATAACATCTGGAT
>Ga0180434_10008333_pt1 | contig 11452 bp, 7 predicted proteins | sample SS_ome_7_FD_132453 | JGI IMG/M metagenome (GOLD analysis project Ga0180434, IMG submission 132453) | Hypersaline lake sediment archaeal communities from the Salton Sea, California, USA - SS_1_D_2 metaG | ecosystem: Environmental > Aquatic > Non-marine Saline and Alkaline > Hypersaline > Sediment... | reverse complement strand
GCGCCGGATCGGGCGACGGCCGAGGCGGCGGTTGAACTCGGCTTCGCCAGACTCGATGACGTTAACCGCCTGATGAGCGCTTACGACGCCGACAGCGAGATCAGGCATTTGAACGCCGCCGCCGCGGGCGAGATTATCGAGATGTCGTCCGAGACTTATCACTGTTTGAGTCGATCATTGGAGATCGCCGACGCAAGCGGCGGGGCGTTCGACGTGACTTGCCGCCCGTTGATCGTGCAGTGGCGCGAGGCGGCGAAGGCGGGGTGTTTGCCGACGGACGAGGAACTGGCGGCGGTCAGCCGGCTGGTCGGATCGGCCAACCTGCTGATCGATCCGGAGAAGCGCGGCGTCGCCCGCGCGCTCGACGGCGTGCAGGTCGATCTCGGCGGCATCGCCAAGGGCTACGCGCTCGATCTGGCCGCCGAAGCCATGAAGAAAGCCGGCGCCGTTGGCGCTCTGGTCGATATCGGCGGCGACGTGTCGGCGGTCGGCATGAATCAGTTCGGAAAGCCCTGGCGCGTCGGCGTGCAACATCCGTTTCAGAACGGCATCTATAAAGTGCTGGGATTGTCCGACAAGGCCGTCGCGACTTCCGGCGTGCAGCAACGGTTCTTCGAAATAAACGGCCGGAGATATTCCCACATCATCGATCCGCGCACCGGACGCCCCGCCGAGCAAGCGCCAAGCGTGACTGTCATCGCCGCCGACGGCCTGGCCGCCGACGCCTGGGCGACGGTGTTCAGCGTGTTGAGCATCGAGGAGGGAAAACGATTGATCTCGGAAGGGCGGACGCCGAAATTGGATGTACTCTGGATTGCCGGCGACGCCGAGGCGCCGGCTGAGGAGCGAACCGAGGGATTCGGCGCGTATCTTATCGAGCCGTAACCACCAAAACAGGGAATTGCGCCACCCGACATGCCCGCTCGCTGGCGCTTGGGGCTCTGATTGCCGTGTAGCACCGCCGCCCCCGGCTGTGTTAACGCATTACGCCATCGATGACAATTCACCGGTCAATCCCGGCGCCAGATGCTCGCATGTTAATTGGGGGCTGACGTTGCGGTCCAGCATGCGTTCCGCGACCGCGATCATACGAATGCACTCCCCCAACTGATCGGCCGTGAACCGCTCGATCAACGCATTCACGGCGGCGTTTCCCGGGCTCGTTACGCGCAGGGCCGGATCGGCGTTGGCGCGGGTCGTCAGCGCGTCGCGATAGATCGCGGCGATCAGCAGGAACACCAGCTTCAACGCCGGTCGCAGTTGATCGGGGCCGATCTTCTCGACGGCGACGCTCTTGGAGGCGTCTCCGTTATCGTCTTCCTCGACCTCGAAGGCAAAATGTTCGGTTTCCTCGATCGTCCGCACCGCCAGTTCCTGAGCGATTTCGATCAGCGTCTTGCCGAACGCCTCGGGTTTGAACGCCGTGCCCCCAGCCAGGGTTTGGGCTATCTGAGCGGCGGAGGTCAACAGGCCGATTTTGTGCCATTGCAACGCCGCCCCGAGCCGCCCTTGCGCCAAGCCGGCTAATATTCTGGCCGCAGTCGGCTCAACCCCGGCCAATTCACGGATCCGTTCCTCGACGAATTGCTGGGGTAGCAGGTCAAACGGAATCCGCTGACAGCGAGAGCGAATCGTCGGCAGCATGCGACCCGCCGTCGACGTCACCAGAATCAATCGAGCGTCGCCCGGCGGCTCTTCCAGCGTCTTGAGCAGGGCGTTTTGGGCGCCTTCGTTCATCCTCTCGGCGTCGCGAATTAGAAAAACCCGACGCATCCCCTGGCTTGGCGCGGACGACGCCGGTTCGATCAGGAAATGCCGAATCACGTCAACGGCTAGGAACAAACCCTTACTCGACCGGATCGCTTTGTCCGGATGACGTTTGTGCAACTCGCGATGGATCAGGTGGAAATCCGGATGGTTGTCGGAAGCGAATAATTTACACGAACTGCATTCGCAGCATGCGTCGTCTTCCGGCGACCGGTCGGCGGCCTGGCAGAGCAGCTTCGCCGCCAACGCGCGCGCGGCCATCTCCTTGCCGACTCCTTCCGGCCCATCGAACAGGTAGGCGTGATGGGCGCGTCCGCTCGCCAACGCCCGCCGCACGATCGACAGGGCACGCTCCTGGTGTCTGACGTCGCTAAAACGCACTTTCCAGAGCCTCCCGAATCGCGACGAAGACCGCGTCCGGCGGCGGCGTGCCGTCCACGACCGTTACCTGCGCCGGATACACTTCCGAAAGTTCGAGGAAATTTCGCCGCACCCGCCTGTGAAAATCCAGCGGCCGACGTTCCATGGCGTCCACCTGGGCGTCGGCGAACATGTTGAGTTGGTCGCCGTGATTCTTTTTTTTTCGCTTACGACTATGGCTTTGCTTGCGACCGGTGCGTTCGAAGCCGACCTCGGCCGGCACGTCGATCACGATCGTCAAATCCGGCCAGGTTCGGCCGACGGCCAAGCGCCCCAACTCGATCACTTCTTCACGCGGAAAGCCCGCCGCGACCTGATAAGCGCAGGTCGCCGATATGAATCGATCGCCGACCACCGTCTTGCCGGCCGCGATGGCCGGGCGAACCACCTCGGCGACGAGTTGTGCCCGCGAGGCCATGAACAGCAGCGCCTCGCAGTGCGCGTCCATTACGCTGAGGTCGTACCCGAGCACCACGTGCCGAATCCGGTCGCCGATGGGCGTGCCGCCGGGATCCTTGGCGTACGCCCATTCGCCGCCGCGCGCTTCGATGAGCTGCTTGAGGCGCTCGATCTGCGTGCCCTTGCCGGCGCCGTCCGGCCCGTCGATGACGATAAATTTCCCGCTCAAATCCATGCAACGGAAGGTAGTGCAAACCGTCGCCCGGAGCAACTTTTGAGCCTCGGCGGCAACGCGAGATCCGAACGCGCAGCGCCAGCAAACGCCCGTAGTCATGGCGGCGGCTTTAGCGGGTCGCTTGCTGGCGCTGCGCGTTCGGATGGGGCGCTTGCTGGCGCTGCGCGTTCGGACGGGGCGTTTGCTTGTGCTGCGCGTTCTGGTCCCCGTAGTGCTGCGCCGCCCGCCACCTTGCCAGGGACACTAGCCGCCGCTTCATTCGTCCGCGGGCGACTCCTCGAACAACAACGGCTCGCGCGGCGGCGTCGTTATCCGCTTAAGCCGCGGATACGACAGCAGTAATTGCGGCGGAACGGCCACGCGCCGGTCGCCCAGGAACGACATCAGTTCAAGCGCATTCGCCGCCGAACGTCCCCAATAATGATTGTTCGTGAACACGAAAACGTTCGAGGCGAGCTTGCCGATAGCTTGCAGCCGCGCGACCCATTCACGCAGCTCGCCGTGGTCGTACAGATAGTTGTAGCGCTCGTGCGATTCGATGTTGTCGGCGAACCATTTCTCGTCGTTACGCCCGTGCAGGCGCACGTATCCGGTTTCGCCGAACACGTGCTGCGTCGGGCCGATGCAGTTTCGCAGACGCGGCTGGTCGATGTTGCAATAGCCGCCGATCTTGCTCAGAAATTCGAGTGCGTCGGGCTGCGTCCACGAAGCGTGGCGCACTTCCACGGCGCGCTCGAAATCAGCCAGGCCGTCCGCCAAACGCCGCAGACGATCCGTCGCCGCGGACGTGTACCGAAACGACCAGGGGAATTGCATCAGGACCGGGCCTAGTCGGCCGGCGGCGCGGACCGGCGCCAACGCCGCGGCGAACGATTTCAACAAATCCACGTCCGGCGTCGGATACGACTCGTGCGTAAACGCCCGCGTCAGCTTAAACGCGAATCGAAAATCCGTCGGCGTCAGTGAAATCCAAGACTCCGTCGTGCGCGGCACGGGAACGGCGTAAAAGCTCGAATTCACCTCGACCGCGTTAAAATGACGGGCGATGAACTTCAACGGCTTGAACCCGCGCGGCTTCGGCTTGGGATAAACCACGCCTTGCCAATCCGGGTAACTCCACCCGGAGGGACCGATCCAGAATTTCGCGGCGTCCTCGGTCATCAAATGCTCTGTACCGCGCCGACCAGCACCGGGCAAGAATCCGCATGCAAATCGAACGCTCCGTTGGCCGCCGACGGGCGGGGGGCCGACTTGGCAGGACTGGGCGTTCGCTGATTCTGGTATTCCCGGTCGAATTTTTGAATGGAATCCTGGCCCCCGTCGATCTAATATATGAAGGCAGTTATTTACCCCGCCGTGAAAGGGGCCGCAATGTCTATTTTGGACAAGCAGATTCGCGTCGCACGCATTCGTCTGATGTTGAATGAGGTCATGCGGCATGTCGCCGTCGGCATGCTGATCGCGGCGGCGCTTTGGTTGCTTGCGGTGCTGATCGAAAGGTTATTCGTGATCGGCGTCCCGCTGGGGCCGGCCGCCGCCGTTGCGGGCTTTGCAGGATTGATAGTCGTGTTTGTCGGAGCGTATCGCGCGCGGATCGACGCCTTGGCGGCCGCGGTCGTGCTCGACGGCGCCGCGGGCTTGAAGGAGCGCGTCAGTACGGCGCTGACATGCCGCACGGACGACGATCCTTTTGCGCGCGCGACGCTGCACGACGCCGAGAAGACCGCCGGCGCCATTCACGTACCCAGCCATGTGAAATATCAGGCGCCCGGCTTATGGCCCTGGTCGATCGCCTCGGTCGTCATCGCCATGATCTTTTTTTATTTCATGCCGGCGGTGAATTTGCTTGCGGAGGACGGCGGCTCGATCGAAGGCGAAGACTTAGCGAACGCCGCTCAGGCGGAACGGCAAGAGGTGGAAGCCGCGCTGAGGGCACAGATGCGGAAAGTACAAAAGCGCCTGGATGACAAGCCGGCCTTGGCCGACATTCGAGATGAAATCGATCATCTCGAATTTCCCGACAAACCGACCCAAACGCCCGAGGACGTTCGACGCGAGGCCGTCAAGAAAATCGAGCGTGTCGCGGACAAGTGGAAAGAGCGGCTCGAAGCCGACGACATGAAATCGCTTGAACAACTCAAACGCGAGTTGGAAAAACTCGAAACGCCGAAGGGCGACGATCACGCTTCGAAACTCACGCAGGCCATGGCGTCGGGCGACATGGCGGCCGCGAAAAAAGCCCTTTCTGATTTGAAGAAGGATCTGGAGGAAGCCGCCCAGCACGGCGACCCCGCGGCGAAGAAGAAACTCGCCGACATGCAAAAAAAACTCGACGACCTGGCCGAGCAACTGGCCAAGTTGGCCGACCAGCAAAAGATGCAAAAGGACCTGGAAAACAAGGCCGGCCTCTCCGAAGAGGAGGCGAAAAGACTGCTCGAACGGATGAAGGGGAAAAGTCCCGAGGAAATCGCCGAGGAGTTGAAAAAACAACTGGCCGAGTCCGGATTGACGGAAAAACAACTCAAACAAATGGCGAAAAAGATCGCTCAAAACCAGCAGGCCATGAAACAATTGCAGAACCTCGCTCAATCCATGGCGCAAGCCGCCAAGGCCTGCAAGGATTGCCAGAAGGGTCAGAAGGGAGACGGCGGCAAGGCCGCCCAAGGCGCGCTTGACGCCGCCATGGGACAAATGTCTGAACTCGAGATGGCCGAGCAGATGATGAACGAGTTGGAGGCCCAAATTGCGGAACTCGAAGATCTCAAGCAGGGAGTTAACGAAGGGCAGGGCGGCGGCGGGGATCCGGCCGATCCCAATCAGATCGGCTCTCAAGGGCCACAGGCAGGTTACGGATACGGCTCACGCATCGGCAAGGAACGCGCGGCGCATTCTTACAAAGCCAAGAAGGCCGGCGCCCGTACAAGCGGCGGGAAAATCATCGGCCAGATGCTGATAGACGGCCCGCAAGTCCGCGGAGATGCGTCCGCCGAGGCCGCCGAGACGGTGAATTCCGCCGTCCGAACCGCGGAGGACGCCGTCGAGCGTGAAGAAGTGCCCCGGCAATACCAGCGCGTCGTGCAAAAATATTTTGAACAGTTGGCGGGATTGCTGAACGAACGACAACCCGCGAAAGAATCGGGAGATCAAGACAACCCGGAAGATCAAACAGAAAAGCCTGAATCGCAGGAAGAAAGCCAGGACGACGAATCGAATCCATAAACCGAACTCCTGCAAACCAAGCGCCTGCAAGCGCGCGGACGATCTAGTCAGACCCCCGAACGCCAGCGAGCGGGTATCATAGCGAGCGTGCCCCGTGAACACGCCGAGATACGCGGCGCGAGCTCAAGCCCGCGGCTAAAACCATGGGCCGCCCGTTGCGTCAGATGAAAAGCGGCGGCGCGCTTGACAACCGAAGGCGACGCCGCGCGAAACGTCCTCAATGTTGAAGGCCGAATATTGATCCGCACAAACACCATTCTGGGCATTGAAACCTCCTGCGATGAAACTTCGGCCGCCGTCGTCGTGGACGGGCGCGATGTGCGATCCAACATCGTCAGTTCACAGATCAACCTCCATGCCAAGTATGGCGGCGTGGTTCCGGAGATCGCCGCTCGTTCACATATCGAACGAATTCGCCCGATCATCGAAGAGGCGCTCGCCCAAGCCGAGATGCGCTACGAGGATCTGGACGCCGTCGCCGTCACCAGCGGTCCGGGGCTGGCGGGCAGCCTGTTGATCGGCGTCACAGCCGCCAAGACGCTGGCGTTGGCGCTCGATTTGCCGCTGATCGCGGTCGATCACATCGCTGCGCACGCCGTCAGCGCGGCCTTGCTGGAGGAAGCACCGCCCTGGCCGGCCGCGGCGCTGGTAGTCAGCGGGGGCCATAGTTCGCTTTTTCTAGTTCGCGATTACCTGGATATCGAACTTCTGGGTCAAACCGTGGACGACGCCGCCGGCGAAGCTTTCGACAAGGTCGCCGCCGTGCTCGAACTGGGTTATCCCGGCGGCCCGGCGATCGATCGCCTGGCCCGCAAGGGCGATCCGAAAGTCGAGCGATTTCCGCGCGCCTGGCTGAAAGAGCCGCATCTGAATTTCTCGTTCAGCGGCCTCAAAACCGCGGTCCTCTATCGTGTTTATGGAAAAGGCCGCAAGTACGGCTCGGCGGCGCATCTGAGTGACGCCGAACTGGCGGATATCGCGGCGGGATTCCAGGCCGCGCTGATCGAACCGCTCGTGAAGAAAACAATCCTGGCCGCCAAGCGTCATAATACCAGCACGGTGGTCGTTGGCGGGGGTGTGGCGGCAAACACCGCTCTACGCCGCGAGTTGCAGGCCGCATGCAATACCGCCGGCATGAGATTGCTGCTGACGCCTCCCGAGTATTGCGGCGACAACGCCGCCATGACCGCCGCTCTGGGTTACCGAAGATTGCAAGCGGGCTTGATTGACGATTTAGGCTTCGAAGCGCACGGCGGATTAATTCGCCCAAAGCGAAAGAAAAAGCGTAAATAACCGCGCACCGCCGCCGTCCTTGTTACCATGGCGTTCATACTCTACAGTGACGGGAGATTGAAAAAGCCCCCGAGGATGAGACCATGGACGAGATGATATTCGGAGAAGACGGCTCGCAGCAACAACCCGGGCAACCCCAAAGACAGCAGATTCGCCTGGATGCGACAAACATGGAGACGCTGTACGCGAATTCGTTCGCGATGGCGACCTCCCCGGACGAAATCACGCTGTATCTGGGCGTCAACACGCCCATGCCGGGCATGAAGCAGCCGACGGTGAAGCTGTCGCACCGGATGATCTTGGTCCCGCAGCACGCCAAACGGCTCGCTCTGGCTCTGCATCAAACCGTAAAAGCCTTTGAAGATCGCTTCGGGCCGATAGAGCTGCCCCCTCCGCCGCGCGGCGGCGCGCACACTTGAATACTTGGCGCCGGCCGGATTGAAGCCCGGGGATCATCAACTGGATACGAAGCATTATTTTTAAACACTACGCTGGACCGCCCGCCTCGCCGAAATCGACCGAGTCCGTTCGCCTAAGAGACTCTCAGTCTCGTCGGTAGCTACTTTTATATGGACTGGCAGGGCTGGTAAGCTTGCCGAGACGGTCTGGGGCGGATAGCCTGACGTATCTTAAACGGCGATTACCTGATTCCTTTGGTGAATCTACTCTCTTGGATATCGTTAATCGCGAGGGAACATCAGTCCAGAAACTGGGCGGCGCGGCACGAGGCGCCGTAGGGCGGCGCGACGCGCTTCTTTTGGAGATTGACATGGACACACTGCTGGATCGTTTTTCTCGTTATGTAAAAATGGAAACCACGGCGGTCGAGGAGACCGAGGATTATCCCAGCTCTCCCGGCCAGCTTGAACTCGGCAAGGTGCTGATGGCCGAGATGAAACAGATCGGACTTGAGGACGTCGGCGTACACGAGGGCGGCGTCGTTATGGGCACGCTGTCCGGCAACGTCGCGGGCGCTCCGACCGTCGCTTTTCTGGCACACCAGGACACGTCGCCAGACGCTTCCGGCAAGGATGTCAAACCCAATATCATCAAGGATTACGACGGCAAGGACATCACGCTGCCCGGCGACACATCGAAAGTCATCAAGGTCGATCAATTCCCGCAACTCAAGAAGCTTAAAGGTAAAACGCTTATTACGTCAGACGGTACGACGTTGCTCGGCGCCGACGACAAGGCCGGCATCGCGGCGATTATGACCGCCGTCGTTGAGATGAAGGCCGATCCAAGCATCAAGCACGGACCGATCCGCGTCGTGTTCACCTGCGACGAGGAAGTCGGACGAGGTTGCGATAAGGTCGACATCAACAAGATCAACGCGACGGCCGCCTACACGCTCGACGGTGAGGACGAAGCGGGACTCGAAAACGAGACCTTCTCGGCCGACATGGCGACCGTGACGGTCACCGGCTTCAACATTCACCCGGGTTTCGCATACGACAAGATGGTCAACGCGATTCGTTACGCCGGCGAGTTTTTGGCGCGGATGCCAAAGGAGATGTCGCCGGAGATGACCCAGGATCGCGAGCAATTCATGCACCCGTACGATCTGAAGGGCGGCGTCGATCAGGTGACGATCAAGGTTCTGCTGCGCAGCTTCGAGACGCCCGATCTGGAAACACAGGCGGCGACGCTGAAGAAGATCGCCGATTCGGTCATGAAGGATTTCCCGAAGGTCAAGATCGACATCGAGGTCAAAAAGCAGTATCGCAACATGCTAGAGCATCTTGAAAAAGAGCCGCGTACGTGCAAACTGGCCGAGCAGGCGATCAAAAACGCCGGCCTGGAGGTAAAATACGAATCGATTCGCGGCGGCACCGACGGAGCGCGTCTGAGCGAGATGGGCCTGCCGACGCCGAACCTCTCGACCGGCATGCACAATTTCCACTCGTCGCTGGAATTCGCATGCCTGGAGCAGATGGAGAACGCCAAAAAGGTGATTATTGAACTGGCGAAACTGTGGGGCGAGGAAAAAGCGTAGGGTCCGCCGTGCGGACCAGTGCAGCGTCCGGGCCCCGCACCGGACATGGTACACGGTATGTGGGGTCCGCCATGCGGACCATCGATGCTGAATCCTGAAACCTCAAGAGCAAACCCCGCCATGAGCAATCCGACAGACCCAAAGAAATCGCCGTTGACAGAAATCACGCAACCTTTCATCGATCTAATGCACGCACCGCGCGCGTTGTGGGGGATCAACCTCGCCTATGTGCTCGAAGGCATGGTCTATTTCGGCATGCTGGGGTATCTGACCATTTATTGTTCAGAGTACATCTTCCAGGCCATCGACGGAGCGGACGAAGCGGCGCACTACATGGTCATGGTGTTGACCGCCGGCATTACGATCGCCATGTTTTTCCTCGGCGTCGTGGCGGATAAGCAGGGGGTGCGTTTCGCGATCATTGCGGCGTTCGTGTTAATGTTGATTGGACGGACAATCTGGGCCGGCGGGCCTAATCTATTGGGCCTGGAACCGACGCGGCCGGGCGTGTTCGTAGGGGACAAAGTAAGCGTTCATGTCACCGGGCTCGGCGACAGGTACGGCGCAAAAGCCGTTATCGGGGCCGAGGTGATTGCAAATGAACCCGACAGCTCTAACGTTGATTCTGTTCTGAAGGCCGACCTTTCGGCGGGGGACGGGCAAGTCCCGGACAAATCGCTCGAATCCAAACTCGTCCAATTACAGAATGCAAAGCTCGTGAAGGGAGAAGACCAGGAGTGGACCGTGCGTTACGGGACCGCCCCCGTTTCCACGCGACTGCTGCTTCACTCCGCGGAATACTTGTCGCTCCATCCTGGCGCGACAATCTCGTTAAACCGGGCATATGTCGCCAGCGTCAAGAAGAACGACAACGGCAAGCAGGCCGAAAACGATTCCGCCGCGGCGTCGGAAAGCGAGGCTGGCGACAACTCGGAAGGCGAAGAAAGCGGCGCGGAGGATGACGACGAAGAAGACGAACCGGAGTACGAGTACATCATTCGCAGCCACTGGCTGAGCGACGTCGACGCCATAAACACGTTCCCCGTGAATCTCGCGAAAGACGGGGGACTTGCGCCGAATGAATCCAACGAGCATTGGTGGATCAGCCTGAGCGCCGCGACAATCGTGGACGGCGAAGGGGAAGAGTGGCGCGTGCAATACGGCGACCAACGCATTAACGCCCGGCTGGTAATCGATTCCGCCTCGCCGCCGCCGCTTGGCGCCGGCGCCGTTGTCACGGTTAATCGCGGCGTGGTTGCGAAACTTGAAAAGGACGAAGAGGGGGATGAATTCGTCATCGAGGTCGAATGGCCCGACGGATTTTCCAAAGTCGACGTATCTGCTTGCCAGAATGCGGACGAAAAGGCGAAGACGCTGCTTGGTCAGCTTACACGGGATCTCGCGGCCGGTGACGGCGCGCCGCCGGCGCAAGACCTAGTCTCGCAAACCGCCCGGCTCGCCTCAGTCGAGTTTGTCAGACGTATCGACGACGGTGCGGACGAAAAGACTCAACTTTGGGAGGTGCGGTACGGGGCCGCGGGCGTCAGCGCGCGGTTACATATTGATGACAGCAGGGAAGCGCCGCTTGGCGTCGGCGCGCTTGCGGCGCTCGAGGACGTCGAGATCGTACCGAATACGAGCGGTTCGGCGGGATACATGTTGCGCGCGGAATGGCCCGACGACTTCGCCGCGATCGATACTTTTGCTTGCACGGAATCTCTATATAGCGACATGGTCATGTCCGACGAGAAGCCGCTCATGGCCGAATCGAGGCCCGCACCGGCGAACGAAACGCAGGTCGGGGCCGGCGCGACGACAGTTACCATCGCCGAGTTGCGCGATACGGCGGACGGACCGGTTAACGTTGTCCTCCGCGACGTGAGCGTGACGTACGTTCGCAACGGCGGGTACTTCCTTCAGGCGGACAAAGACGGCCCGGCGATTTTTGTTTTCGTAAGCCCGCTCTGGTCGGGGTTGCAAATTGTCACGCTGGTTGGAATGCTTCTGGTCGTCTTGGGTTACGGCATGTATCAACCGGCGGCCTACGCCGGCGTACGCAAGTTCACCACCCCGAAAACGGCGGCGATGGGTTTCGCCATGCTGTACGCGCTGATGAACCT
>Ga0180434_10008332_pt1 | contig 11454 bp, 10 predicted proteins | sample SS_ome_7_FD_132453 | JGI IMG/M metagenome (GOLD analysis project Ga0180434, IMG submission 132453) | Hypersaline lake sediment archaeal communities from the Salton Sea, California, USA - SS_1_D_2 metaG | ecosystem: Environmental > Aquatic > Non-marine Saline and Alkaline > Hypersaline >... | reverse complement strand
GCTTTACGAGCAAACTCCAGCAGGTCGTCAAGCGGCCGGTTCGGAAGGAAGTCAATTGCAGGCAGGAGGTCCAGGACTGCGATCGCGTCGCCGACAGCTTGCTTGATCTCATCGAGGGTCATGTCGCCCATAGGTGCCGGCGTCAGTGCTTCGACGCCGTCGAGCCTCGTTTCGCGGAGGAACCGTAGCATCAGACGCGAGTTGCCATCCCAGTGGGTATGTACGAAACGGCCCGCCGCGTGCAACCGGTCGGCAATGCGCTGCCAGCGCGGGATGAGGTACTTTTTCAGGATAGGCGGCGGGGTGAACTCGTTCGTTGCGTGGTCGCCGAGATTGAAGAGACGACAGGGAAGTCCGAGCGCGGCATCGAGCAGCCGGTCATCTCGCCGGTCGCAGTCCTCAAGATATGCCTCAACGTCAGCCGGATGGTCATGCAAGAGATAGTATGTGTCGGGCAGACCGCACCACCACTTGATGAGATCCGTCAAACCGGAACTCGAAAGGAACATTGTCGGCTCGGCACGATGGCCTACCGCACGGGTGACCCGGTGAAACGTCTCCGGGTTGGCACGGAACTGTTCGCGATTAACGAGATCATGCACCACAGCAAGATCCGCCACCGTCTTCACCGGGAACTCGATAATTCGATGGTTGACGCGTCTGCCGTTCTCCCACACGTCCTGATACACTGTGCGTATCTGGCCGGCGGGAGTCCGAACGGTCTCCACCGTATGGTTGGGATGTTGTTCCACGGTACGCAGCAGATCGTCGCGGACCTCGAAGCGGTCGATTCCCGCCGCCGCCGCGTACCGGACTGAGCAGCGCAACGCGTCATATATCTCGAGGTCGCCCATCCCGCGGAACCGTTCAGGAAGCGTTCCGCGCTCACTATGATGACTTATCCACGTCTCGAGGCGCGGCTGCCACAACACGGCATCAGCCGTCCCTTCGAAAATCGCGAGGTTCAGCTCTTTTCGCGTCATCACGCATTCTTACTCGGGGTTAGGCCCAGCAGCCACTTGATACCCGCGTCTCGGCAACAGATTGCACTGTCTCTTTGCCCCGCTCTGGAATCAATCTTGAGAACCTGCTAGAGAGGCTTCGTACTGTGCGTCGACGATACATCGGTCACCAAGCGCATCAGACATAGGGTCTTGGTCGGTTGCCGCGAAACCGAGGTGCAATCGTCGTCGCCACCCTTCCGCACACTCAAACATGTCGGACATCCTGCCGACTTGACGCGCGAACGTCTCCATGGTGTCGAGGTAGGCATCCAGCCCCTGGCTCGCGTCGAGCCATTCTTTCTGGCTGCGGTGGGCGGCCAGCATGTCGCGTTTGGTCTTGATGATGGTGGTAACATCTACATACTGACCCGCGCGGACTAGCCGCCGGAGCGGGTCTCGGAGCCCGTACGGTAAGGCGTGGTATACCGTTACATCGTCGGGGACAGGGGGAACGTGAGGATTGCAGGGAGCGTTGCGCATCCCGCGCGCAAACGCAGCGGTGACGCCGATCCGGCACGCGTTCATGTGATCTTCCATATAGTCGGTCGGCGAATGAAGTAACAGAATACGCGGCCGTACCTGCCGAATGACCGCCACAACTCTTGCCACGAGTTCCGTCGTATGGTATATCTCGAGGTCGTTCGTTATACTTTCGTGGTACTGGGCTCCGATCACCTTACAGGCATTGATAGCCTCCTGCCGACGTTTCGCGGCGATCTGGTCAACCTCTTCCGTTTCCGTGCCGCAACTCCCGTTCGCTATGTTCATGTAGTGGACGTCCCAGCCGACATCTCTGAGCAGTACAAGCGTTCCCGCCATCATGAACTCGATATCGTCCGGATGCGCACCGATCGCAAGCGCAGTGAGGTTGGACGGACTCGCGCGCTTCTCTTCAGCGACCTTTTCCTTTGTCATTTCAGTGCATCTCCACCTGGCACGTCCCGATCCCGGGTCGGTAGAAGTTGAACTGGACATTCGGATGGTCAGCAAGCAAGCTCATCGGCACGGCGCTATCGGCTATCCGCTTCGAGATCATGAACGTGGTGAGCCGCATGCCGAACGGGTTATCGTGCATTCCCGCCTGCCAGATCGATACTTTATCTGCCTTCCAGGTCTCGACAGGACCAACCGTGACCGCCTGGGAGGGCACACCCGAGACGACACCGCCGCCCGAGGTACGTGCGTTTTGCATGATCGTCATCGGGTGAAGATCAACAATGCGTGTGGCGAGCTTCCGAAACTCCTCCGGTGCCGGCGGTGCGTCCTTGTAAGCGGCCTCGCGTTTCACCGGATCGTTAAACGCCCAGTGTTTCACGTCACCCTGGCCGCCCTGCATGATCGCGCAGCGTACCGAGTCGTAGGGCCCGCTGTACGCTGCTAAATCTCCGGTCGGAAAGTGGATATTACCTTCGGGCATCCCCAGTTTCGGATCGATGCGATCGAAACATAGCTCGCGGTCCGCGCGGGCGAACGATAACGCATGATCGTGCCCGACCGGCGCGCCGTCGACCACCCATTCGTCCATCCCCCAGAAGTGCGCATCCTTCTTAGCAAGGTTTAGCTCGAGACTATTCACCAAACGCGCGACTAGAGGAAGCTGCTCGGTCGGCCCTATTGGGCCACATATCCCCACCGGATTATCCGGCGTGGACGACGACCACGCCTCGATATACTCCAAGGCTTCGGCAAGGTAAAAGTCCTCCAGAGTTTCGTAAAACACGACGCGGAAGCCATCGCGCGAAAGTTGAAAGAGATCGTCGGCGGTAAGCTTCGCGACATCGGCGATCAACTCGTCGTCAAGCGTCGTATAGTCCCACCAATCCGGTGCTACAAGGCTGAGCTTTCGCATTAGAACCTCCTCCTCTCCCACGGTCATTTTGCGTACTAGCTGTCCTGCCCTGAATATGCTAGCACTTGTAGCCGCAGCGACGCAACAGGGGAACGTCGTGGCAGTTTGCTTTCGCCTATTGTTCTTGCGGTTTGCTGTCGTTTGAGTTTACAATCCGCTCCGGAGGCGGTGATTATGGCGTTGCGCTTGCTCGTTATTGCTATGGCACCGATAGCGTTGGTCATGGCAGGCCTGGGAGTCTGTCATGCTGACAAGCCGATTATCAAGAAACGCGGCACAATCGAGTGCGATTTGGTAGAAACGACGCCCGTCGTTTTTCAGAACAAACTGTATCGATTCGAATATGTGCGTGAGAACTACAAGGCGAACCGGCTCGGCACTCCGTGTTTCCGGTTTATCGAGGTGCACACGGGCGAGCCCACCGAGCCTTTCGCCGCTGGATACCATCTCGGCAGCGCCTTCGTTGAGAACGGCCGTATGTACGTTTACGGTGTGGAGCGGTGGGGTGCAGACACTATCCAGGTGTTCTGGTCGGACGACCTGCAAACCTGGGCGCACCAGACAGCACTGCATCTCCCCGGATGGGGCATCTACAACACGTCGGTGTGCAAAGACGACCAGGGTTACACCATGGCCATTGAGATCGGCGAACCGTCCGAGATGGCCGGTGAGCGCTTCACGATCTACTTCGCCCGCTCGCAGGATCTGCTCACATGGACACTGGCACCCACCGAGTGCGTGTATTCGAAAGAGAAGTATACGGCATGTCCTGCGTTACGGTTCTATGACGGTTATTACTATATGGTCTATCTCGAACATCACCGACCCAAATGGTATTTCGCGCCTCATATCGTCCGGTCACGGGACCTCGTTCACTGGCAGCAAAGTCGGTTGGGGCCGCTGATGGAGCCATCACCCGAGGACAAGCGGATCGCCAACCCGAACCTCACGCCCGACGAGCGCGAGCATATCGCCAATGCAGTAAACTGCAACAACTCGGACCTCGATTTCTGCGAGTTCGACGGTCTGACGTTCATTTACTACACCTGGGGTAACCAGCGGGGCACCGAATTCCTGGCTGAGGCGGTGTATGAAGGTTCCGAAGCGCAACTTCTGAAAGCTTACTTCCCGGAAAACGATTGCCAATCGGGCGAGTAGTGAAACGCGTGATAAAGCGCGGGAACCTCGGCGCTCGCCGTGGGACCGCCATCCCGTTGTCGTCGGCGAGCTTCCCATAACTGAAGAAACGGGTCGCGCATGGCGGGCGAGACGCCCGCCCTACCTTTCGTTGGTCTTTCTTTGTTGAATACGAGGCCCAATAGGCCCTGTACCGGCCGCGCTGCGCCGTCGAGAAGCTCTACTCGACCACTTCCAGCACATCGAGAGGGATCGTGCCCTCTCTTGCCTGCAGGACGACTGCGTGGTACGTCCTGTGGAGCCCACTACGAGAGAAGAGCACCGCAGACGGTTCCGCCTGCCGGGCGCAGAAATCTATCGTTCCCAGCTTGACACCGTCAAGGAATACGTCGGCGGTCCCGTATTGAGGCCCTCGTGGCGACCACAGAGAGAAGCCCGAACCCTCGAAATTCCACTTCCCGCGTGCGTCGGGTCTCTCCAATACCGCGCCCACGCCGTATCGAAACGCCGGATCTTCAACCATCTGCCACGATCCGCCCGCCTGGCCGGCGCCGACGATTGCTTCCGTGTGAAGGTAACACCACGTGCCTGTTGTACGCGTGCCCTTCACGGCAAACCGCTTAACGGCTAGGTAGCTGTTTTCTCGAACCAAGATACCGATGTTTCCTTCGACCGGGTCCATGCCGCCATTCCAGACATCCGCGCCGTTCAGGGACAGATGGGTCCGGCCCTTCCCGTCGTGTGATAGCAGGACGCTGCACGTGTCATCCACGTCAAACGTGCCGGAACCAAATACTCGCCTTGATCCACCCTCGCCGACCTCTACAACATGCCATTCATCTCCTGCGAGTTCAATCGCACGGTACCGCGTCAAGGACAGCGGGTGCAGTGTCGAGTTTGACGTCGGCTGGTTCGGTCCAAGCGGAGCCTGGTACCCCCACATGATCGACGCCTCGCCGCGCAGATCCATCTCGCAATCTAAATCGAACGCCGAGTACGACCCCTTGAGGAGCGTCAAACTCGGCCCCTGATGCCCGCTCAGTGTGAACCCTCGCTGCCGGTACGGTTGGTCCCATGGTCGCGATGCCAGATTGATCGTTCCCAACCCGTTTTCGTCGAGAGACGGGAACATCACGTGGAAGATACCGTCGGCACCGACGAATCCCGAGAAGGTCTGACCCCAGATGCCGTGGTGCTCGTGCGGGACAGGTTCCGCATGCCACACTGACCCGTACTGGAACAGCTCCCATGCTTCGGGGTCCATAGCCAGCTCACTCTTGACGCGAAACACCGTCTGAAAGTTCCGGTTGAGCGCCACGGAGGTGGCCGGCGCATAAATCCATCCGTCGTGCTGGAACGCCGGGTAGAATTCCAGCAGCGGCGGATGGAAGTACATGTCGTCCGCGCACCGGAGGAATGTGGGATCCGAGTATGGCCCTTCCGGCCTGTCAGAGGTCATACCGATCAGTGCCCAGGCGTGGTGGCTTCCCGAGTCCATCATAGCCAGCACGAGCCAATCGCGTTTCCGCGGGATCAAGGTGGCGGCGTAGGCGCGACGGTACTTGCCACGGTAAAACGGGTGCGCGCTCGTCCGGTAAACCGGTTGCTTCGTGCGAACGAACGGTCCTTCGGGCCGATCGGCCCAAGCATACCCTATCCCGTTGTCCGCGCCGTTTACGGGATTCATCATTGTCTTCCAGGTGGAGTTCGCGGTCGCCCAGTCATACACCATGTGATACCGTCCGTCAGCATACACAACCGAAACGTCCGGCGCGTAACCAACGGCCACCTCGTCCCCATCGAACCGGAACGGCTCATCACGAAATATCGGCCCGAGGTTCTCCCAGGAACGTCCCTTGTCCTGCGAGCGATACACGATACACGCCATGCTCTTACCCTCGCCCATCGCGTACCCTTTGGCGTACAGGCCGACGTACACATACCAGTTGCTGCTACGATGATCCTCGAAAAGGAAGCCGTTCACCGGCCACTCGAACGGGGGTGCACCGCGATGGATAGGATTTCCCGACGCCCGTTCAAACGCGTCGAACGATGGGTCGCCGTAAACAGGATGACGGAGCCAGCAATCCACATGAGCGCTGTCAGCATAGTCAACCGCATCCATCTGGCCCGGAACTCCTGTAAGGGCGATAAGCAGAATAATGCTCGCGTAGCCTGTCACTGCCGTCACCGTTGCACCTCATGTCCTGTGGTGCACAAATCGTTGAGGTTACCCGACGGGACCTCACTCTAGAGGATTCGATCTTCTCTTGCTTTCTCCTAGGGTGATCTCAGGCCTATGTTCATGAGGATTCGAGGCAGCGCCAGAAGCCCAGCTTTTCGAGCAACAGCCGCCTCGCGAGGTTCTGTGCGTTTGACACGTCATAGGGCCTGAGGACCGTGGCCAGCTCGCGCATCTTGTGAGCGGCAACTTTACTGCGGAGCCAGCTCAGGTCCGCGATCGCGTCTATAACCTGCACCTCAACATCCCTTACGTCTCGGCGGTAAGCCCAAGCAGCTTTGGAAACGATTCGTGGTGGACGCTCTTTTTCCAGCCTAGTCCGCGGTCCCCGCCGCAGCCAGAGCACGGTCTCAGCTAGGTTGATCCGCGCTTGTCGAAGACGCCTCTCCAACTCGTTCCTGACGTCGGGATTCCACTCGCCTCCAATCATGCTCGGCCTCTTCTCAGAAGCCCGGACCTCGAGACCCAGTTCCTCCAAGACGCCGTAAGCCAAAACGACGGCTTGCGCGAGGGACACATGATCGTAGGGAAAGGCTGACTTCGGCAGGTAAGGTGAATAATGGGGCTCCAAGTCCATGGTGTGGAGGGAATGGAGTTCATAGCTGAGCATTAGCTTAAATAGAGCATAGGTATGCGCGCGCCTAAAAGACGCTTTGGCTGCGATCATGCATGCGAGCGGTATGTTCTGGCCGGAATAGCCGCGCTGCCGTGCCCGAATGAGGCCGATTTCGTCTAGACCCTCCGAAGCTCGCCCGTCCGCAGGAAACGCCATGGGCTCAAAATAAGTATCTCTAAAATAGATTCCAAACGGTGCCGCCACCCCATCCAACAGCCCTATGGCAGCGTGGATCATTGAAGACGCACGCATAGCTGTAGTCAACGAAGGTGCCAATACCACTACCGCTTTCCAGCCATACACTTTCATTCTTCCTCGGCTATCGGTCGTGGCCGCGCCTCCCTGCTGGAAGCTGTGGCACCACCGGGGAACCTTGGTGAATAAGACCTGCCACCCCTTTCCTCTGTACGGTGGTTTAGGGAAGGGGTGATAATCGGAAGTGAAGAGGCTGGTACAGTATCTTCGCAGTCTGGCCATGTGCCTAACTCACCTCCGAGCGTCCCCCCGAACCGTGTTTTGCCCATCCAAAAGGACGCGAAGGCGGGCAAGCAGGTTTCAGCGCGACGCGCAAGCGCCCTTGCACCTAACCGCTGAAAATGGCGCTCGTTGCCGCACGGGGCCTCGTTACGCCCGACTCTAGTATACCAAATGTCCAACGATGCGGAAACAGTTCAGAAGCGCTTGGATTCTGCCACTCTCTATGGTAATGTAACCCTGCCAAATCTAGTGACCGGATGGCTCTCAGCGGTGCGAATGTCGAATCGGCCTGGATGGCCCCGTTTTCGTGTCGGTCGCAGCAACCCAGCGCGTAGACCAGGAGGAGAAACCTATGAACATCATTGATCCTATCATGATGGAGTTCGGACAGGAAGCGGCAAACACGCGGCGAATGTTGGAACGCGTTCCGGAAGAACATCTCGACTGGACGCCGCACGAGAAATCGATGAGCCTCGGCCGGCTGGCGACGCATATCGCGGAAAATCCCGAATGGGGAATTGCCATCCTTGAGCAGGACGAGCTCGCGTTCAATATGGGCGACTACGTCCCGCGCACCGCGAGCACCCGTGCCGAGCTTCTTGACACGTTCGATGCAAACGTTGCCAGGATGACCGAGGCGATGCAGGGAACGTCTGACGATAAGCTGATGCAACCGTGGCGGTTGAGAGTGGACGGCGAAGTGAAAGTCGAGTTGCCCCGTATAGCCGTTCTGCGCGGGATGGTTCTGAACCACATGATCCACCATCGCGGCCAACTGTCAGTCTATCTCCGGCTGAAAGACGTACCGCTGCCGACAACGTATGGTCCTTCGGCAGACGAGGCAGCGTAGAGAAAGCGCGCTTTGTGAACGACGAGAGACCTATGGGACGTACAGTGTTGAGTGTAATGGTAATCCTCGTACTCTGTGCGGCAACTGCTGCCGAAGCGGAGACGAAACGTATCCTCATTGTCAGCGACAGTTGGGGTATGCAGCTCACCTCGGAGAACTATGATGGCTTCCCTTCGGACGACGTGTTCGAGAATGTGCTGGCGGCGAACGGGTACCCCGATGTCGGGGTGCAGGGTGCTAAGACGGCGCGCGGCGGCCGTAGTTCGGCATTCTGGGCCAAACCGGAGAATCTTGCGGTTATTGTCAGTGAGCTGAACGAGTATCCGACCATTGATATCGTCCATCTGATCACCGGTGGGATCGACTTTCTCGACGCATTGCTTAAGGAGGATTTCACCCTGAAAACCGATGTGGAACGCGACGCCGTGTGGGAAGCTGTCAAAGCCAACGTCCAGACTATCGTCAACACCTGTCTCGGTGTGCGCGATACCGTTCGTGTGGTGCTCGCCGACTACGACTACGTCGATCATGAGCGGATGGAAGGACCGCCCATAAACTTCGAATTCCACGGCGTCAACGTTCTTCAGTTCAACACATGGTTCGTGGAGCTCGGCCGGAAGAAGCTGGAAATTGCGCGGAATACGCCGCGGTGCGAATACGTCCAGAACTGGGGTACCCTCCAGTACTGGTTCGGCGATCCGCCGCACGCCGTCCCCTATCCCGGTGCTACGCCCGATTACGACCCTTATCCCGGCGGGGACATCAACTCACCCTGGCCGGCAAGCGTTGCCCCCGACGGCGTCCATCCGACCGACGAGGCGCACGCCAAGATGCTCCAGAACGCTATGGATCAGTATTACAAAGCGTGGCTTAAGCGGGAGCAGGAGTCGGCCGCCTCAGTCTCCCGGGTCTGGACCATCGGTACTCTCGTGGTGGCGTTTGGCATGGGCGTGCTGACGGTCACGAAGCGGCAACACCATACCTTGTGATAGAAGTTGACGGCCCTGGTTGGTTCTGGGTCTAGCTGTTCTTCTTCGCCACCAACAGCGAGACCACCAGACCGAGCGCGAACCCGATAGTCGTCGCCACCAGGAGCAGCACAGCCCGCGGCATCGTCAACGAGAAAAAGAGCAGCCTCGTCTCGACCATCTCAGTATTCTGCAGGACGATAACAACCGCAATCAATATTAGTACGACTAAGGTAACAACCTTCCACGGTTTCAGCTGTTTCATTGTCCTGCCTCCGCAGAACCTCTTAGCCCGTCAGGGCTGTGTCCCGCCTCTTTCCGCAATAGTCCTCACATGTTCCGCAATACGGAACACAATGATGATCACCTCTAACCATACTCTGACCATCAGCACATAGAACAAAAACACAACCGGGGACACTATGAGCGCGAATATGCCTGCACCAGGTCCTCGGTTGAACCCACCAATGATCATGCCCAGTGCTGCTAACGCACAGAACACGACCGCTAAGGCATACAGCACCTTGATGACTCGTGTCGTGATGAACTCGGTGAACGAAAAATCGAACAGGGACCTGAAAAACCCGTACTGTGGCGCCATGGTTCTCCCTCCTCTTCTCTTCCCCAGCCTCTACCGACACGACCCCGACGGTCTCCCCTAACAGCTTCCCCGTACTCCGCTACTTTACTATCACCGCGCCTGATTGTCAAACGGACGGCACCATGTTCCCCAGGTATAACGCCAGAGCCGATCTATTGAAACGGCGACTGAAGAATATGCCGACGCAACGGTTATTCAAACAAGCTCTAACGAAATGAGGCGCTGCCGGCGTGGCATGGTCATCTTGGGCACACTCGCCGTGGAGAGCTCATGAGATGACGGACACGCCTCGGCGCATCTTCGACGAGACGCCCGTCCTACCTGGTCTCTGCTAGAGCCTGTAGGTTTCAGAAATGGAAGCTGATCTGGAGCATATGCAGGTCCAGGCCGGGATTCTGCGCGCTGATGCTCGCGTTGGACATGTGCTGGTACCGATAGCCGATACCGAGCTTCGGGGTGAGCTTAAACCTGAGTCCCGCGTGACTGATGAACTGAAACTTGAGCCCGAAATCCTGCTCCCCGAACTTATCCCTGCTCAGAAACGCCGCGCTGGACCCTCCGTCGAACGCGAGTCTGCCGCTCGGGCTGCTCAGAACAAGTCCGGGCCCCAGCGAGGTGACGAGACCTGTTTCGCCGCCACCCGCAAGTGCGCCCGCGGTCACCTCGATTTTCGTGCTCAGATCCCAACCACCCGGCAGGTCCCATCGCCACGGCAGCCCATAACTTGCAAACAGTTCGTACTGCTCAAGGTCCTCTCTCTCGTCGGTCGCATACGCGCTGCCTCGGAACCCTATATCAAGCCATCGCATCTCTCCGGCAGCTATCGGCGCAAAGAAGAGGGCGAGCGTGGACAGAGCGAAGGCCAGTCTGATAGACCTGCACACGATCAATCTGTAATCCCAGGACCGCACTGCCGCACTCTCCGGCACTTCCAGGGTACCAGGTCGGTTATCGTCGAAGGTATTTGGCATCGACTACACGAATCACCTCTCGCAACATCCCAGAAACTGACGCGTTACTGTACTGCAATTCCTAACCAATTTCAACAGCTTATGCCATTTACGCGGCGAAAACACATGAGTAAGAGGGCGCAGGATAACAACGCGCCTCCGCCGTTGTGGTCTGCGATAAGGCAAGAAGAGCCACCTTCGCAGCTTGCTATTTCGCTGCCGGCTCGGAACGTGGTTACGGCGGGCATTTGGCGCAAATAGACCGGAACAGCGTGGTGCTGAGGTATCGGTCGCCCCGGTCGGGCAACACGGTGACGATGGTACCGCTCTTCATTTGTTTCGCGAGCTGGAGTGCGCCGGCAACCGCTGCACCACTCGAGATACCGGCAAATATCCCCTCTTCCGTGGCCAGCCGTCTGATGGTTTCAAAAGCCATTCCATCATCCACGGCGATTATCTCGTCAACGCGAGAGGAATCGTAGATCCCAGGAACCATGGATTCGCTCATGTTCTTGAGTCCCTGTATCGTATGGCATCGTGTCGGTTCGACGCCGACGATCCTTATTCGGTCTGATCGTTCCTTGAAGTAGCGCGAAGTGCCCATCAGCGTGCCGGTGGTTCCCATACCGGCTACGAACGCGTCCAACTCTCCGTCGATCTGCTCGAAGATTTCGGGGCCGGTGGTCTCGTAATGGGCCAGAATGTTGTTGGGGTTGGCAAACTGGTTTGGCATATAATACTTTTCGGGGCTTTCGCCGAG
>Ga0180434_10008329_pt1 | contig 11457 bp, 8 predicted proteins | sample SS_ome_7_FD_132453 | JGI IMG/M metagenome (GOLD analysis project Ga0180434, IMG submission 132453) | Hypersaline lake sediment archaeal communities from the Salton Sea, California, USA - SS_1_D_2 metaG | ecosystem: Environmental > Aquatic > Non-marine Saline and Alkaline > Hypersaline > Sediment... | reverse complement strand
GAGCAGTGTCTCATCCGCCGCCGTGAACCGATACGCGATCGCCGCTTTCGTCTCCGCCGAGCGCAGAATCGCATCGCTTCGCGGCCCCGCCGCCGCGCATTCCAGCGAGCAAACGACGATCGCAACCGCTTTGATAACAAAAAGTTGACAACGCATGGCGAGTGAGGATATGGTCTGGTGAAAGCGCTGTCAAAAACATGCCGGCGCCTTGGCACTCCGGAAGCCCGCAATGCCCGTTTCGATCTCCGACGTCGCCAAACGTGCGAACGTATCGATCAGCACCGTCTCGCGGGTCATCAACCGTCGTGAGCTGGTGAACAAGCAGACCTGCGCCCGCGTCGAGTCGGCCATCCGGGAACTCGGCTATCAACCCAACGCCTTCGCCCGCGGACTGATGCTCCGCAAAAGCGAGATCGTCGGACTCGTGCTGCCCGATCTGCACGGCGAGTTCTATTCCGAGATCATCCGGGGTGCCAATCAGCGCGCCCGCCAGCTTGGATATAACCTCGTCGTCTCTTCCACCCGCGACGGAGACGACAGCCACTCACTGCTCGATGCGATCCGGCAGCGCGCGTTGCTCGACGGCGTCGCCGTCATGGTCTCCGAGCTGACCGACCGCGTCCAGGGAATCCTGGCCGACTTCCGCCTGCCGTTCGTCGTGCTCGACGGCGAGATCGACGGGGCCCCGCACGACAGCGTGCTGATCGACCAGCGGCACGGCGCCACGGCCATGATGCGCCATCTGGTCGACAACTGCGGCGCCCGGCGCATCGTCTTCGTCGGCGGCCTCGAAACCAACCTCGATACCATCGCGCGATTCGAAGCGTATCAACAGGTGCTCGCCGACGCCGGACTACCGTTTTCAACAGCCGACGTCTATCACCTCGATTACGAGTACGAGACCGCCTACGAGCTTGCGACCCGTTGCGTGCGTCAATGGACCGGCCCGGAGTGCTGCGTCTTCGCCGCGAACGATGAGATGGCGGCCGGGATTGTCGACGCCGCGACCGCCGCGGGGCTCTCCATCCCGCGCGACCTGGCCGTGGTCGGCTTCGACGACACGCGCGTCGCCCGCATGACGCGTCCAGCGCTGACCACCGTGCGCGTCCCGATGTCGGAGATGGGTGCCCAGGCGATTGAGCTGCTTTGCCAGCGCGTCGCCGACCGACATCGCTCGCCGACGCGCATCTCGCTCAAGCCCGAGCTGATCGTGCGCGAATCGTGCGGGGCCAAGCTGCGGAACTGATAGAAGCAAGATCACGTCTGCTTCCCCCAATCAACGGATGGTCTTCACCGGAGGGTGCGATGGGAACGCCAGCTCGTCGACGCAGTCCGGACCCCAGACGTAGTCGTGCTCGTCCCAGGTATCCAGGATCGGATAGCCCCACAGCCGGGTGTGGCGGTGCTCGGACACGCGCCGCACGCCGTCGTAGTAGAGGTGCCGGTTGATGTGCTCGTCGATCGGCGCGGAATAGTCCAGGTGCGTGGACTAGAACGTCAGCCGGCCCCCAGCTCTGTTCGCTACCGAGGTCCGTCCGCCTACGAGCCCCGTCTGGCCGCTGGCAGATCGACGGGGATCTCGATCAACGGGTTGAAATCCACCTTCCACATATCGAGTTCGAGCGGTGTGCCGTCGTCATCCACAAAGAGAGCAACGCTGACGGGAACGCCGTCCACATCTGTGAACTCCAACTCTGCGGCTACATGCAGCAACCCAGTCTTTCGGCCGGACAGCCGAAGGCTTCCCATGCCACCATCATCCATTGGCTCCACGAGCAGGCCGTGAGGCCCGTCGGGATCAAGGCCAAGTTCCGGGACAACTGCTGCGAGCACACGCAGCAACCGTCCCTCACGATCTGTGATATTACGGAACGCCATGAATGCGACCTACGTTGACCACTCCGTTCGAGAGCAAGCGCGCTGTGTATTGTAACCGAACATCCTCCCACAGTGATTATTTGATTGAAGGGTTATCCGGGGGCAATGCCGCTGGTGCCAGATTCATATCTCGCACCTCCCGCCGCAGGATTCCTATCCTGCTCTGCGTGCGGGAATGGATTCCAGCCGGAGTGGGTGCGAGAACGGATTCTCGCACCAGCTAGATCGTTATCGAGATCGATGGACGTGGGTTCGCGGCGGACGCAGCCGGGGGGCGGCGATTATTCCGCGGTTTTCAGCAGCCGGACGATTCCGTCGAGCGGGATGCGCAGCCAGTCCGGACGGTTCTCGAGCTCATAGCTCAACTCATAGATCGAGCGGTCGAGCAGGAAAGTGCGCAGCAACAGGCTGAGTTCGTGGCGCGAGTCGGGCAGGAGGTTCCCTTCGCGCGCCACGTCGACGTATGACTTGAGGAACACGGCGCCGACCCAGGTTTGCCAGAAGAGCGCGGCAGGTTGCAGCCAGGCGAACTCGTCGTGTCCCACCGCGACTTGCGGCACGTGGCCGAGCAGGCAGGCGCTGGCCGCGTAGTGGAACGAGCGCAGCATGCTTGCCACGTCGCGCAGCGGGGAGTTCTTCAGGCGGCGTTCGCTCAGCCGGCGCTGGGGCTCGCCTTCGAAATCCACAATCACGAAGTCGTTCCCGGTGTAGAGCACCTGTTGCAGGTGGTAGTAGCCATGGCAGCGGATCCGGGTGGCCTGGATCCTCTGGTCGCGGATGGCCCGGACGATGGCGCGAACGTCGTTCTCGCGCTCGAGGACATAGCGGGCATGGTCGTGGACGTCCTCACTGAGATCGCCGAGGCGGTTGCGCAGTGCGCGGAGGGTAAACTTTGCGGCGGAGTCCATCGCGTGTGAGAGCGCGCGCCGGTGGAAGTCGGTGAACGGCTCGGGGTCGAAAGCCGGATCGCCCTCGCTGCGGGTCAGGACCACGTGCATCTGGGCGGTACGGCGTCCGAGCAGGCGGGTGGACTCGAGGTATGGTCCGATCAAGCGTGCGACGTGTGAAGGGACCTCATGCTCGGAAAGCTCGAGCAGGTCGTCGGTCGGCGGGGCGATCTCCTCGATCTCCTCCAACTGGCCCAGGGCATCGTCGAGGTAATCGCCGATGGCGTCGAGCGTATAGCCCCAGGCGTCGCCCTTGTTGGGGACGTAGGTGTGCAGCAGCGCGGTGGTGACAGGCTCCTCGTTGGTCCGGTGATACTCGATCGTACCGACGACGCGCGCAACGTGGGCGAAGTCCCGCTTCTCGGTGAGGTAGCGCGCCATCTCGACTTCGACGTTGACACCGCTCTGGACGCGGCGCAAGTTCTTGAGGATGTACTTTTCCCCGAAGACGACCGAGGCGTTACGCTGGGTCACTCGGTGTGGCGTGGGCTCGGGGAGAGGGTCGGCGGAGCGCAGCACGGGGCGGAAGGCGCGCGTGGGGGACGCCATCAGCTGGCCGGCGCCGCCTTTGAAGCGGCGGCCTCTGCGAATGGCGTCCATGAGCATGTTGGCGTAATCCTCGTCGTAGGCGGCGTCGAACAGGACGCCTTCTGCGTCGGTATCCGCGATGTGGACGCGGGCGACGATCGAATCCGGGATGTTGGCGTGAATCAGCGCGGCCTTATCGCCCGTGGCAAACGAGAACGGCAGGAGGTAGGTCTCCGGCTCCCCGTGGACGTAGTTCACTTGAGTCAGTGCGGCACAGGCACGCCTGCTGTTGTGCGCGATGGGAACGTAGTCCAGGAATCTGACCGAGCGGATCGTTCGGGCTTTGCGCGTGAACCAGGGCGCAGCCATCAAAAACCCGGGGAGTGCAGCCTCGAGGGTTTCCCGAGAGCGGTTGTGCAAGGCCTCGTCCCAGATGGTCGAGACGCTCAGCTCAACCGGCTGATACCCCACCGGCGGACCCTCCAACTCGACTGCCCGCGGTTGTTCGAGCAGGAACCAGTATGACGCGTGTGGGCCCAGGGTCAGGAAGTAGGGCAGCTCGCCGATCGTCGGGAAACGCGTGCCGCCGAACAGCTCGATCGGGGTGACCCCCTCCATTTCGGAGAGGTCGAGCTGGATGTACTGGACGAAACGCGAGAGGTTGGCGACGACCATGATGCGCTCGTCCTGGTGCTCGCGCAGAAAGACCAGCACCTTGCGGTTGTCCGCGTGCAGAAACCGGATCGAGCCGCGGCCAAAGACCTTGTAGCGTTTCCGCATCGCGATCAGGCGTTTCATCCACGAGAGCAGCGAGTGCGGGTTGTTCTGCTGGGCCTCGATGTTGAGCGATTCGTAGTGGTATTCCGGATCAATGATGATCGGAAGAAAGAGCCGCTGCGGATTGGCGCGCGAGAAGCCGGCGTTGCGGTCGGCGCTCCACTGAACCGGCGTGCGAACCGCGTTGCGATCGCCGAGGTAGATGTTGTCACCCATCCCGATCTCGTCGCCGTAGTAGATCACCGGCGTCCCCGGCAACGAGAACAGCAGCGTGTTCATCAGCTCGATCTTTCGGCGGTTGTTTTCCAGCAGGGGGGCCAGTCGGCGGCGGATGCCGAGGTTCACGCGTGCTTGCGGGTCGCGGGCGTAGGTGCCGTACATGTAGTCCCGCTCGGAGTCGGTGACCATCTCGAGCGTGAGCTCGTCGTGGTTGCGGAGGAACAACGCCCACTGGCAGTTTTCCGGGATCGTCGGCGTGTGCTCCATCGTGTCGATGATCGGGACGTTGTCCTCCATGCGAATCGCCATGAACAGCCGCGGCATGAGCGGGAAGTGGAACGCCATGTGGCATTCGTCACCGTCGCCGAAGTACGCGACGGCGTCCTCGGGCCATTGGTTGGCCTCCGCCAGCAGCATGCGGTCGCGATAGTGTTCGTCGACGTGCCGGCGGAGCTCCTTCAGAAACTGATGCGTCTCGGGCAGGTTCTCGCAGTTGGTGCCCTCGCGCTCGAACAAGTACGGGACGGCGTCGAGGCGTAGGCCGTCGACCGACATCTTCAGCCAGGCGTCAAGGATCTTGAGCATCTCCTCGCGGACGAGTGGATTGTCGAAGTTCAGGTCGGGTTGGTGCGAGTAGAAGCGGTGCCAGTAATAGGCCTTGGCAACCGGGTCCCACGACCAGTTCGCGGATTCAAAGTCTTTGAAGATGACGCGGGCGTCTGGATAACCGTCGGGGCGGTCGCTCCAGACGTAGAAGTCGCGCCAGGTCGAGCCTGGTGTGGCTCGGCGGCTACGCTGAAACCAGGGATGCTGGTCGGAAGTATGGTTGAGCACCAGTTCGACGATCACCCGGAGATCACGCTGATGGGCCTCACGCAGAAAGTGGCGGAACTCGCGGAGGGTTCCGTAGGCCGGGTGCACGTCGGTGTAATCCGAGATGTCGTATCCGTCATCCCTCCACGGTGAGGGGTAAAAGGGCAGCAGCCAGAGGGCCGTCACTCCCAGATCCTGAAGGTAATCCAGCTTCTCGGTGAGCCCCGCGAAATCACCCATCCCGTTGCCGTCGCTGTCGTGGAACGCGCGAACGTGCAGTTCGTAGACGATCGCGTCTTTGAACCAGAGCGGATCCTCTCGGAGGATGATGGTATCGCCGGGTCGCGGCATGCGGTCTTTACCCTTTGCCTGCCTGCGAGCGTCAGGCTCGTTTCACAACCGGTGGTGCGGCGGCGTCCGGCAACGCCATACCACAGGCGGGGACGCAGCGGCATTCTACCCAATTATCGGTACAGATGAAGCCTGGGCACCAGCAACAGATCACGCGATCACGCCGGTCGGCCGGCCGGCTCCCGCATGGTGACCGAGCTGGTGACGGCATCGATCACGCTTTGGATCTGACGGGTCGTGAGCTGGGGGTAGAGGGGCAGGCTGATCGTGCGGTCGCCGATCGACTCGGCGACTGGGAAGTCGCCCCGCCGATGACCGAGCTGCCGCGCGTAATATTCGAGCAAATGTACCGCCCGGTAGTTGACGGCCACGCCGATCTGCCGTCGCTGGAGGTCGGCGAGGATTTCATCGCGATGTTGAGGATCGACCCAGATGGTGAACAGGTGGCGGGCCGACCAGTCTGGGTGCGCCGTCTTCGGGAACTCGACGCCCGCGATGTCCGCGAAGGCGGCTTCGTATTGCTCGGCGATTTGGCGGCGACGCTCCCAGCGCTGGTCCAGCTTGGCTATCTGCGGCAGCAGCAACGCCGCCCGGATGTTGTCGAGATTGTATTTCCAGCCCCACTCGCTCACGTCCCAGTGCTGATAGCGCTTGCCATAGCGGTCGTACGCGGAGGTGGTCATCCCGTGCAGCGCCAGCCGCCGAACACGCCCGGCCAGCTCGGGGTCGTTGGTCGCCAACGCCCCACCCTCGCCGCAGGTGATGGCCTTGGTGGCGTAGAAAGAGAAGCAGGCGCAGCGGCTGTGCGACGCCGGGCGAGCGCTGCCGCGGCGGGCCTCGAGACAATGGGCACTATCCTCGACCAGGATCAGGTCGCGCTCTCGGGCGAAGGCGCTGATGGACTCCATGTCGCAGAGCAGGCCGTACAGGTGGACGGGAATCACCGCGCGCGTACGACCGGTTACCCGCGGGGCGAGCGTCTCAACCGTGAGACAACCCGTCTCCGGGTCGACGTCCGCGAAAACCGGCTCGGCGCCTGCCATCAGGACGGCATTGGCCGTCGCGACAAAGGTCATGGCGGGAACGATCACCTGATCGCCGGGGCCGATGCCGTTGGCGATGAGGGCCAGGTGCAGGGCGGCGGTGCCGGAGTCGAGGCAGACCACGTTCAGGACGTCGAGGTACTCCGCCAGGGCCTGCTCGGCTTCAGTAACGGCTCGCCCGGTAGTGAGGATGGTCCCGTCCAGGGCGGCCAGCACGCTGGCTTTTTCTTCGTGGCCGAGGTTGTGGCGGTAGAAGTCGACTCTCTGATCGGTGGGCATTGCCGCGGTCCTTCCTGCGCCGGCTGACGCGCGGTCTTTCGGGCGTCTGATTCCTGAGACAATATCGGACAATCGTGTGGCGGAACTCATTCACGAGGCCATCTCCCCGGCGAAAACGGCGCCCATTTGAACCCCTGTTTTAGAGCGGTCGGGCGGGGTTCCGATACCCGAGCATGAGAAACACAAGACGCCGCGCGGCCCTGGGTCTGCGCAGGCCGCGCCGCATCTCAGACCACGGCCGAGGTTGAGCGATGAGATCGATTCTTGTCACCGGTGGTGCCGGGTTCATCGGATCGCACTTCGTGCGGGCGTTCATGCGGCGGCATCGCGAGTCTGACGTGCACGTGCTGGACGCGCTGACCTACGCGGGCGATCTGGACAACCTGCCGCCGAACATCGTCGATCATCCTCGCTTCAAGTTCTGGTACGGCAATGTGTGCGACGGCGAGCTGGTCGGCGAGATCATGCAGAAGGTCGACACGGTGATTCATTTCGCGGCCGAGTCGCACGTGGCCCGCAGCATCGCCAGCAACAAGAAGTTCTACGAGACCGACGTGATCGGGACACAGGTGATTGCCAGCCAGGTCTTGAGACACGGCCGCCGAATCAAGCGCTTCGTGCACATCTCGACCTCGGAGGTCTACGGCACGGCGCTGACCGAGCCCATGACAGAAGATCACCCGCTCATGCCCAACTCGCCGTACGCCTCGGCGAAGTGCGGGGCAGATCGGCTGGTCTACTCGTACTGGCGGACGTACGGGATCCCGGCGGTGATCATTCGCCCGTTCAACCAGTACGGGCCGAGCCAGCACCTCGAGAAGTGTATCCCGCGCTTCATCACCAGCGCGCTCACCAACCGGCTGATCACGCTGCACGGCGACGGCACGGCGGCGCGCGACTGGTGCTACGTGACCGACACCTGCCAGGCGTTGCTTGCTGTGTTGGAGGTTCCGCTGGATGCCGTCGTTGGTGAGGTGATTAACCTGGGCACCGGAGTGCCGACCGACGTACAGACGATCAGCCGGAAGGTCCTCGAGCGGATCCCGTCCAGCCGCTCGGAGACCGAGCATATCTACAACCGTCCCGGACAAGTTGACCTGCACGTGAGCTCGACGACGAAAGCGCGGCGACTGCTCGGGTGGGAAGCCACCACCGATCTCGACACCGGCTTGGACCAAACGGTCCAGTGGTACCGGGAAAACGAGGCCTGGTGGCGAAAGCGCGAGTGGATTGCCCAGGTACCGATCGAGACGCCGGGCTCAAAGGTTGTGTATCACTGAGACGGTACTCAGCGTCGGGTGAGGGTCGAGTATTCCTGCGGCCGCCCGGGCTGAAGTCCGCGGCTCTTCTCAGTGCAGGTTGGCTCAACATCATCTACGTGAGTCGGGCGCACTGGCTCGCGGTCGTGTCTGGGGACCCGCTCGGGCGCGATCAGGCTCCACGATTGCAGCAGCTCGCGCCCTTTGCCCGGGAGGATCGACGCGGGCACTCCCTTGGCCAGGGCGCCGTCAGGCATATCCTGCTCGAGGAGCGCGCCGGCTGCGACCACGCAGTCGTTTCCGATCCGAATGCCCCCGAGAACCGCCGCGCCGGCGCAGAAGAAGCAGTTGTTCCCGGCCGCGGGGAAGCGGCGGATTTCGCCCGGATGCCAGCTTCTGGCTCCGAACGTGACCCCCTGAAACAGCGTCGTATGGCGGCCGAGCCGGGTCCCACGCCCGACCACGATTCCGCCCGGATGGGCGATGAACAGTCCGGGCCCGATCTCCGCGTTGAACTCGATCTCCGCGCCGGTCAGAAACTGCCCGAACCGGGCGGCAGCCCAGGCCAGATAGGTGCGCCCGTGTTGAAATAGCCAGTGGCTTAGACGGTAGAAGAGCACGGCTTGAAAGCCCGGCTTGAAGAGCACGCTTTCGAATAGAACGCGCGCCTTCGAGAACCGCTGCCCGCGCAGCCGATAAGTCTCGGCGAACCGGCCGAGATCGCTGCGGATCAGCTCGCGCAGACCGCGGCGCATCGCGCTACCCCACACTCCCCAACGCAGGGGCCAGAAGCATCTGTGTTCCCCGATGTTCGACCGCTCCGGCTCGCAGGTCGTCGAACGTCGCGCCCGCGATGTGCACCTCGTCCCAATAACGCAGCACGACGCCCGGTCGCAGTTCCGGCTGCACGATCTCCTTAGACTGCCGCAGAAGCTCGAAGACCAGCTCGGCGTCGTTGAAGCCGTACAGATAACGGATTCCCGATGTCCCAGAGAAACGCGGGTTGATCTCGAAGGCGTAGACCACGCCATCCAGCAGGCGGAACTGCACGTTGCACGGCCCGACCGCCTTCAGGGCCTCGACGATCCGGACCACCTGATGCGTGAGTCCGTCTTCCTGAACAAGCTCGGCCCGGTACGTCGTCCCCTGAAGCAGGTCACGACGCAGGATGATCGAAGCCCGGACCTTTCCCTCGCCGTCCGAGACTGTGCCCGCCGTATATTCCTGCTTCTCGTCCGGCAGGAGTTGCTGCACGATCAGATCCGGAATCAGCGTGCACGCCGCGGCAATCTCCTTCATCGACTTTGCCACGAAGACGTTCAGCGACGACGCTCCGGTCCGCGGCTTGAGGATGACCGGGAAACCGTGCTTCTCGATCAGGTGCTTAACCGCCCGCCGCTCGACGGCAAGCGCCGTCGCCGGGCCCGGCAACCCGGTGTTCTTGAGGAACTCGGCAGTGCGGAGCTTGTCGCGGCCGATCGCGACCACCTCGGGTGGATTCGCGAACACGGAAGCGCCGAGCTGATGCTCCAGCTCGGCGCGTTGGCTGGAGAAGTAGTCCAGCTCAGCATGTGAACAGACGTAGATCGCTTCGAAGCCCTCGCGGTTGTGTATCTCTTCGAGGCGCTCGAAGAAGCCCGGCGCTCCGGAGCGTGGCACCGTGTAGTAAGCATCAACGAAGGAGAACCCCGCCGAGAGCGGTTCCATGTCAACCCCAACGATATGAAACACCTGCCTGGCGGCGCGCAGCGCTTTGACGACCCCCTGCCCGACATTCCCGCCGACCGATGTCACTAGCACCGTAATAGCGTCCATTGCCTCGCTGCTTGTTTGCCTGCTCCCCTCCTACTGGCCCTCAGCAGCATGGGGATAGCGCGCTCCGCTTCAAGTCTCCCAGAGCGCTCTTGACCTGCCGCAGCCCCGCCTCGAGCTGGTACCGCGGGCGATATCCCAGCGCGCGACCGGCTTTTGTTATGTCGACCGAGTAGCCCGGCGGGCCCTCCGGCCGATTCGTCGCAAACCTGACTGTCGCCCGGCCGTCGGTGAATACCCTGGACACGGTCCGGGCCAGCTCTGCCATCGAGACCGGCGCGCCGCAGCCAATGTTGTAGATCCCTGCCGCCCCGCGTTGGTGCGCGAGCAGGTTGGCGCAGGCGGCGTCGTAGCAGTGGAGGAAATCCTGGGTTCGGCGCCCCAGGCCGTAGACGACGATCTCTCCGTCGCCGAGCGCCTGCCGAATCATGATTGGCAGGACGGTGTCGGGATACATGCCCGGCCCGTACAGGGAAGTGTAGCGCAGGCAGGCGACCGACACTTCCGCGAGGTCGGCGGCGTGAAGGAGGTCCTCGCCCGCGAGCTTGGCGGCGGCATACGGGTCGTGCGGGGCGGTTTCGGACGATTCGGTCAGCGTGGCGGTGGTCTGGCCGTAGACCGAGACGCTCGAGCTGTAGATCACCTGGCGGAGGCGCGGCCAGCTTCGGCAGCACTCGACCAGATGAGCCGTCGGCGTGAGATTGTCGCCGGCGAGCTCAGTCCGATGCGTGCCGTCACGATCGCGTTCGATGGCGGCGGCGAGGTGGAACACATGCGTGACGGTGCTGGGTGAGTGTCGCCACGTCGCCGGATCGCGCAGGTCGCCGGTGATGGTCCTGACGCGTCCCAGCCTGGTCAGCCAGGCCGGGGCGGTGCCGTCGCGCACCGTCGCGATGATCTGTGCCTGGCTCCGGGCGTGCAAGAGCGGCAGCAAGTGCGAACCGAGCAGCCCGGTCGCCCCCGTCACGAGGAAGACCTCCCGGTGGCTCCTGCTCAAAGCCCTCGCCGGAAAGGTGGGTTGGAATCCTTGCGTACCGATCTCAGACCACTCCTGCCGCGTCGGCCGCGGATTTCGCGAAGAACTCCGCGTACGCGGATTGCCAGTCCATGCACGCGCGGCACATTTCGGGCAGTTCGTCGAAACGCCCCTCACTGTGCATCCGGCGATAGTCCCGCAACTGCCCGGCCCAGAGCTGCCTGATGGTGTGCGTACTTACGTTTCCGCACGGCACGCGGCAGTGCGGGTCGGCTGAGCAAAACGCCACCCGCCCATCCGTGCAGATGTTGATCGTCCGCATCAGCCAGTAGCAGGGCTTGCGCTGCACCTGCTCGTTGGGCTGGAGGTTGGGAGCGTCGATCAGGCCGGCCCAACTGACCCGCGGGCGGATCTTCACGCTCACGCCACGTTCAGTCCAGAACTCGCGGAAATCGTCGGTCTCATGCTCATTGATGTCGGAGACGACGTACTGCACGAAGATCTTCTGCTCGGGATGCCCGTGCTTCCGCAACAGGTCGCGGTAAGTGAGCACGTTGGCAACCACCGCCTCAAAG
>Ga0180434_10008326_pt1 | contig 11461 bp, 8 predicted proteins | sample SS_ome_7_FD_132453 | JGI IMG/M metagenome (GOLD analysis project Ga0180434, IMG submission 132453) | Hypersaline lake sediment archaeal communities from the Salton Sea, California, USA - SS_1_D_2 metaG | ecosystem: Environmental > Aquatic > Non-marine Saline and Alkaline > Hypersaline > Sediment... | reverse complement strand
GTGGGCGGAAGCCTGGGAACGCGCCTGAAAAAGGCCGGGTGGGACGGGATCGTCATCACGGGCAAGGGCGCGCGTCCTTGCGGCATTGAAATAAACAACGACTCCGTGACCATCCAGGACGCCTCTGATCTTACCGGGCTTGGGACAAACGAGGTGCGCTCGCGGCTTGAACAAAAAGGCTCGGTCGCGGCCACGGGCCCGGCCGCTGAAAACCGGGTCAGGTTCGCCAACGTCATGGTGGACGGCAGGTTTGCCGCTGGCCGGGGAGGCTTGGGCCTGTGCTTTGCCGCGAAAAACCTGAAATACGTAGCGGTCCAGGGCGGCTCCAAGGTCCGGGTCCATGACGCGAAGGCCCTGGACGCGGCCCGGGAGGAAATTTTCCGCCTGAGCGCCGCATCCCCGATGCTTAAAGGGGGACAGGGGATTTCGCGTTTCGGCACGGCCGCGCTCCTGGACCTGATGCACAGCCGCCGCATGATGCCCACGGACAATTTCAGGCGTACATACTTTGAGCCCGCCGAACGCCTTAACGCCCATGCCCTGAGGCAAAAATACAAATCCAAAAGACACGGCTGCAAAGGCTGTCATATCTTGTGCAAACGCGAGGCCCGGGGCGGCCTTGGCATGCCCGAATTCGAGACCCTGTCCCACTTCACGGCCCTTATCGGCAACACGGACATGGACCTTGTTGTCAAGGCCAACGCGCTTTGCAACCAGTACGGCATGGACAGCATTTCCGCGGGCGCGACCCTGGCCTGCCACCAGGAAGTCACGGGAGAGGAGCTTTCCCCAATGCGGGTGCTCTCCCTGCTTGAGGACATGGGCAAGGGTAAGGGTCTCGGCAAAGAGCTTGGGCAAGGGTCCAGGCAATACGCGACCGACAGGGGACGCCCGGACGCCTCCATGTCCGTCAAGGGGCTGGAGCTTCCGGCCTATGACCCGCGCGGGGCCTATGGCATGGCCTTGGCGTACGGCGTCTCCACTCGCGGGGGCTGTCATTTGCGGGCCTATCCCATAAGCCATGAAATCCTGCGCAAGCCCGTTGCCACGGACCGCTTCTCCTTCAGCGGCAAGGCCCGGATAATAAAAATCGCGGAGGACCAGAACGCGGCCGTGGATTCCTTGATCGCCTGCAGGTTCATCTTTTTCGCGGCCACACTCGAGGAATACGCCAAGGCGTTCACCGCGGTCACCGGGCTTGAGTCCTCGGCCCAGGACCTGCTCCGCGCGGGCGAGAGGATTTGTTTTCTTGAACGGATTATAAACGCGCAAAACGGCTTCACCGCACGCCACGACGACCTGCCAAAGCGTTTTTTCCAGGAGCCCGGCTCCCACGGCCGGGGCACCCACATCCCGCCGCTTGACCGGAAGGAATTTCTTGAGGCCAGGGCCGGATATTACAAAGTCAGGGGCCTGGACGGGAACGGCATGCCCTTGAGGGAGACCGCCGAGCGGCTGGGCCTCGACGTCCCGGAAACCTTATGGACGGAGTTTAAGGCAAAAAGGGAACTCAAAGGGGGTGGGGGCCGGTCTTAAAAGCCTTACAAACAGCAACCATTATGTTGTGGCCAAAGAGGTATACGCAGCGGCGGCACAGGAAAAGGTACGGAAAATATTTTTAAAATAAAATTTTTTTTGATGGACTGCCTGCCGGCTTCAGGCATCTTGCCTCGGAGTTAAAAAAGTTCGCGGGGTCTTTTGAAGCCGGGAAGTTCAATGGGGCGGCCAACTGACATGCGGGCGCTGTCCGGCCAGCAATAAACCTCTTGTTGATATTTTTTATGTTGATGGGGGTATGTTAAAAAAACTTGCCAATGTTCCTCCCAGGACTTAAAGGTGCCCGAATGTTGCCCGTGGGTTTATGAAGTGTGCATTTTCTGGAAAAGAGAGAGGGTTGTCTTAAAAATAGCATTTAATATAATTATAGACAATCTATATGGGCATTCTTTGTATGGATAGCGTCCTAAAAGATCCGATAAGACGAAACATTTTTTTCCTCGCCGTTATATTCTTCATAGGGCTGGCTATGTTGATCGGCGTGCAGGAGGTCTTGCGCGCTTACAACAACAAGTACGAGATATCGCTTGAAAACCAACGCGCCCGCTACAGCTTGGGAAAAATCATCCTTAAGAAGCTCCTTTTGATCGAACTCGACATAAAGGGCCTTGTTTCGACCAGCGACCCCAGGGACCTTGGCGTCCTTGAAAAACGGATAACAACCTCCATCCAGGATATTCATTCCGCATTGAGGGTCCTTAGAGAGGGGGGCGTTTATGAAGACGTCATGCCCGCGAATTTCGGCAACGTGAACGAAATCAAGGAACGTATCTTCTTTTCCCGCGCAAAAAGGCTCGGCTATGTAATTGAGGTCATTGATCTTACCCCCAAGATAATTGACATAGGAGAAATCACGGCTGAACTCGTGGAGACCTCGACAGAAAATTTTAAATCCACTGATGCGAAAAAAAAGGCATACCTTGCAAAAACGAGTGATTTGTCGTCAAAACACATGGACACCGTTCTGGTCCGTTCCCGTGAAACAGCGAATAAAATTTTTTATGACACCGGTGTGGAAATCGGGCGTCTTGAAAAGGAGAGAAAGTCCGCGATACAATGGCTCACGCTGGTTCGCTATGGCGTTATAGGCGTTATAGGGATTGCTGGAATATTTATTTGCATATTTACAATTGTTAAAGTAGGGCACATACTCAACCAGCGGGAGGCCTATGCCGCGGACCTGCGTGAAGCCAATAAAACCATAGAACGAATCCTGGAGGCGGTTCCCGCCGGAATTGCGGTTATCGGCCATGATTATATAATACGCAACGTCAACAAGGCCACCTTGAGGCTGCTCAAGGCGAACTCAGCGGAGGAAATAGTAGGGAAAAAATGCTCTGAGATGTTTCTTTGTCCTAAAGAGAAATGCCCCCTTATAGATAAGAAAAAGTCCATATACGACAGTGAGGTCGAGTTACAGACGTTAACAGGCTCAAGGTTGCCGGTTATCAAAAGCGCGATTCACCTTAAATTAAAGGATGAACCTGTGGTAATTGAAGCCTTTATGGACATTTCAGATCGTAAAAGCAAAGAGGCCGCCGAGGCCGCCAGCCGCGCCAAAAGCGAATTTCTGGCCACCATGAGCCACGAAATCCGCACCCCCTTGAACGGGGTTATGGGCATGCTGCAACTCATCATGAACACAAAGCTGGACGACGAGCAAAAAGGGTACGTCGACATCGCCCTGAAGTCCGGCCGCGGCCTGTTGACCGTACTCAACGACATCCTGGACGTTTCCCGGATCGAGGCCGGAAGGATCGAACTCCGGGAGGAGAAATTTGAACTTGAGGAGGTTCTGCGCTCGACAACCGAGCCCCTCAGGGGCCAGGCCGAGAAAAAAAACGTTTCGCTCCACTACCACATCGCGGACGGGGTCCCGCAAACGCTTGTGGGCGACGGCGGCCGCATCCGGCAGATATTGTTCAACCTGATCGGAAACTCCATAAAGTTTACCGAACAGGGGGAGGTGCGTGTCGAGGTGTGCCCGCTGCGGATCGGAACCGACAGGGAATACATGCACCTGCTCTTTTCCATAAGCGACACGGGAGTGGGCATCCCGGACGACAAGATTGAATACGTTTTCGGCGCGTTTACCCAGATGGACGGGTCCTATGCGAGAAGGTACCAGGGGTCCGGCCTGGGGCTCGGCATCGTCAAAAGGTTTGTCACGCTCATGGGCGGGTCCATAGCCGTGGAGAGCGAGGGGGGCACCGGCACAACCGTGCATTTCTTTCTCAAGCTCAGGCGCCCGAAATCCCTGCCCGAAAAACGGTGGTCCGCAACCGGACGCCGCCGGACCGACATGGCCGCCGCTCCCGCGGACGAGGTCAAGCCGCCGGAATTTTCGCCTGAAAGGCGGCGGACGGCTATCGGACGCCGCCGGACCGACATCTCTTTCTATCCGCTCAAGGTCCTTGTGGTCGAGGACAACCCCGTGAACCGGATTTTCGCCGTAAAACTCCTGGAAAAACTCGGACATGAGGCCGTGGCCGTGGAGCATGGAAAGGAAGCGATCAAGGCCCTGGAAAAAAACAGCTTTGACGCGGTGCTCATGGACGTGCAGATGCCGGAAATGGACGGCATTGAGGCCACGAAAAAAATCAGGGCCGCGAAATCCGCTCCCTTTAACCCCAATGTCCCGATCATCGCCATGACGGCCCACGCCATGGACGGCGACGAAAAAGAGTTTCTTGGGGCCGGCATGGATGGCTATATTGCCAAACCCGTGGACATGGACGCGTTGGCCAAGGTCCTGGCGAAAGCCATGGGGTGGCTCTGAGTTGGGAGAGGGGCCAACCAGCCGGTGAACGCAATGTGGTCATAAAGAGAGGTCCGGGTCCTGAAAACCGGCGCACTTTATTCAGCGTATGACCTTGCCTTCCCACAAATCATGCAAAAAGTTCGTCCAGGGCATTATCCGTATGCCCGCATGAACCCTTTCTTCCCTCTCGTTGCACACAACCAGGGCTTTGCGCGGCGCGTATTCCTCCATAAAGGCGGTCAAGGGCCGCAGGTCCCTTTTGTCGACACGGGCCGCGCCCTTCACCTCAACGGCCACTTCGCCGCCGCCCAACACGAAGTCAACCTCCAGACCCGACTTTGTCCTCCAAAAATTGACCTCATAATCCAGCTCATTATAGGAACGATGCGCCGCTATCTCCATGAATATAAAATGCTCCAGCGCCTTTCCGAACGCCTCTCCTCTTTCTTCCTCCAGGCGCCGGCCGATTATGGCGCCGGCAACGCCCACATCGAACAGATAAAATTTTGCGGCCCTGATAAGAACCTGCCGGCTTTGTCTCCTTTTAAAGGGCTCCACCATGGCTCCCAGAAGCGTGTCCACGAGGATATGATAGTATTCTTTCACGGTTTTGGAATCCACTCCGCACTCGCGCGCTATGTTGGAGTAGTTCGTAAGCTCGCCGTGGGAGTAGGCCATGGCGTCAAAAAACCTTGAGAAAGCAGGGATGTTCCGGGTCAATCCCTCATCAAAAACCTCCTCTTTCAAATAATCACGGGCATAAGCCCTCAAAGCCTTCTTATGGCCTTCCCTCAGATAATGGTCCGGTATCATGCCGCGATTCAAGATTTTCAACAGATTCAGGTCCCCTGTCTCCGCGGTGACGAGCGGAAACATCTCATAACGCCATGCCCGGCCACCCAGCAAATTGGCCTTTCCCCTCTTCAGCTTGCGCGCGCTTGATCCGCACAGTATGAAACGCAAGCCCCTGTTTTCGATCAGCCAATGCACCTCGTCCAGGACTTGCGGGATCTTTTGCACCTCATCCAGTATCACCGGATGGCCCAGAGCGGCATCATCTTTTGCCGACAATCGTTCCCGCAACAAAGAGGGCTTTTTGGAAAATTCGAAAAACAGATCGGTTTGAAGGAAATCGTACACCAGGCTATGGGGAAACTTCGCCTTCAGGTAGGTGGATTTGCCCGTTTTTCTCGGCCCCCACAAAAACGCGGACTGTCGGGGCGGAAGATCAATATCCAGGACCCTTTCAATGTTTTCCATTTTCGGAGGCTGCTCCTTTTTGGTTAAACTAATTCGGAACATGCTCCGAATTGGCACGGAAGTCAAGGAGAAAGCCACGGATTTCCAAAATTCCGTAAACATGGACAGAAGGCTTTAAGCCGTGGCATGAATTGCGGTGAAAATGGAACGACTGATCAAAAAATACGCGGACAAACTGGTCGGCGCGGGCCTGGCCGAGCCCGGAGCCCCGCTTGTGGGGGGCCTGGACGCGGACCTGGTCTGGAACAGGTCCGACCCGGATTGCACCCTCCTGGAAGAGGTCTTTGACAAGCTTTCCATCAACTCCCTGGTATTTTCCATACCGGCCGAGCCGTACAGGACCATTATCGACCACCTGGCCAAGCATTCCCAGGGGACCCTGACCCCGAACGACTGCGAGACCCGCACCTTTTTGCACGATTTGCCCGTGGCCGCGGATTTTTCGAGCCGGGCGATCATTCAGGCATTGAGCCGCCGCAAAAGCGTAATCATACCCGGCAAGGGCATTGCCGCGTTCGGAACGGTCAGCCCGGAGCAGGGGTTTGTGACGTTTTCCTCGGTATGTTTCGCCTGCTTTGTGAAATTTTTTTCGGATTACTTGCGCGACATCAGGGACGGACGGACAACTCCGGAGCAACAAGAGACGTTTGACCGTGTGGTTTCCCTGCTCAAGCCCCCGGCCCCGGACCCGCCAAGGCTCATGCGCGGGCCGTTCACCACGGGCGGGCAGGTGCAGGAGGCCCTGTGCCGGGCCGGAAGACATACCGTGGAATACCGGCTGGTGGACTCCTATTTCGGGAACATCTCCTATCTCCTGGACGATGTGGTGTACATCAGCCGGACGGGCTCCTCCCTGGACGAACTTGAGGACATGATCGACCCCTGCCCCATGGACGGCTCCTCGTGCGCCGGGCTTACCGCCTCGTCCGAGCTTACGGCCCACATGGATATATATTCGCACACCCCGAATCGGGCCGTGCTGCACGGCCACCCCAGGTTCGCGGTGATTTTATCCATGGACTGCGGCAAAAAAGACTGTCCCGTAAGGGGCCGGTGTCATATTGAGTGCCCGGAAAAACGCTTTGTACGGGACATCCCCATTGTGGCGGGCGAGGTCGGGGCCGGGCCTTGGGGCCTATGCCATACCGTGCCGCCCGCTATAAAGGACCGGCGCGGGGTGATCGTATACGGCCACGGCGTGTTCACGGCCGCTGAAAACGACTTCAACAAGGCCTTTGAATCACTGCTTTTCGTGGAGAACATGTGCCGTGAAGAATACTTCGCCAGGGTGCGCGCGTACCGATAATACCTTGACAATCGGGTTTGCGGGTTGATATTTGGCTTTTCTGCCCAATTTCCAGGAAGGCCCGTAGCTCAGGGGGAGAGCACTTGCTTGACGCGCAAGGGGTCAGCAGTTCAAATCTGCTCGGGCCTACCATTTTTTACAGGCACGGGAGGCCGGCAAGGCCTCCCTCGGTTTTTGGGAGTGGAGATTCAAGGAGAGTTTTCGTGCGGATGATGGTTGCCGGACAGGAAGTGGAAGCCGAGCCCAAGGCGCGGTGCGGTGAGGTGCTTTCACAAGCTTTAAGCAAAAAAAAATTCAAGCAGGCTTTGGCCTGCCGCTGTAATGGTGCGCTCTTGGACCTGTCCAAGCCTGTCCCGGACGGATGTTCCGAGCTTGAGCCCGTGTATGCGGACGAGGCGGACGGGCTTTCGGTTCTTCGGCACAGCGCGGCCCACATCATGGCCGAGGCCGTGAAAAAACTTTTTCCCAAGGCCCAGGTAACCATTGGCCCGGCCATTGAGGACGGATTTTACTACGACTTCGACTTTGAGCGGCCGTTCACGCCCGAAGACCTGGCCGCCATCGAGGCCGAGATGCGAAACATCGTGGCCGGGAACCATGCGTTCACCTGCCGCGTACTGCCAAAGTCCGAAGCGGAAAAGATTTTTAAGGACATGGGCGAGGACTACAAGCGGGAGATCATGGACGACCTGGGCGAGGACTCCTTTTCCCTATACAGCCAGGACGGCTTCACGGACCTTTGCCGGGGCCCGCACATCCCAAGCACCGGGCACCTCAAGGCCTTCAAGCTGACGCACGTTTCCGGGGCCTACTGGCGCGGGGATGAAAGAAACCGCATGCTGCAGCGCATCTACGGCACCGCGTTCGCGACCCCGAAGGACCTGAAAAAGCACCTTGCCCGCCTTGAAGAGGCCAAAAAACGCGACCACAGGAAACTGGGGCCCCAACTCGACTTGTTCAGCTTTTCCGAAGAGGCCGGACCGGGCATGGTCCTCTGGCACCCCAAGGGCGCTCTGGTGCGCACCATCCTGGAGGACTTTGAGAAAAAAGAGCACTTGAGGCGCGGCTACCAGATCGTGCAAGGCCCGCAACTTCTGCCCCTTCAGATGTGGGAGAAATCCGGGCACTACGACAACTACCGCGAGTGCATGTATTTTACGGAAATCGATGAGTCGGCCTACGGCATAAAGCCCATGAACTGCCTGGCCCACATGCTGATCTACAAATCCAGGATACGCAGCTACCGGGACCTGCCCATCCGCTATTTCGAGCTTGGGACCGTGCACCGGCATGAAAAATCCGGGGTCCTGCACGGCCTGCTCAGGGTCAGGCAGTTCACCCAGGACGACGCGCACATTATCTGCCGGCCGGACCAGCTCCAGGAGGAGATCATCGGGGTGGTTGATTTCGTGCGCGACATCATGAACCTGTTCGGGTTCGAGTATGAAATCGAGATCAGCACCCGTCCGGAAAAATACATCGGCTCTCTGGAAGACTGGGACAGGGCCACAAACGCGCTTATGGACGCTCTAAAGAAATTGGGTTCCCCTTTCGATATCAACGAGGGGGACGGCGCGTTTTACGGCCCAAAGATTGACATAAAGCTCAAAGATGCTTTAGGCCGCCGTTGGCAGTGCGCCACAATACAGTGCGATTTTACCTTGCCGGAACGTTTCGGCCTCGTATATGTTGGCCGGGACGGGGAGCGTCACCGCCCGGTCATGCTGCACAGGGTAGTCCTGGGCGCGATCGAGCGTTTTTTCGGCGTTCTGGTGGAGCATTTCGCGGGCGCGTTTCCCACGTGGCTGGCCCCGGTGCAGGCGAAAATCCTGACCGTGACCGACGCGCACAACGCCTTTGCCGGGCAGGCCCTTGAATCCTTAAGGAACAAGGGCGTGCGCGTGGAGGCGGATTTACGCAATGAAAAGCTGGGCTACAAGGTGCGCGAGGCCCGGCTGGAAAAAATTCCCTACCTCCTCGTTGTCGGGGACAAGGAGGTGGAAGCCGCGGGCGTCAACGTGCGCGTGCGGGGAGAAGAGAGGGGACTTAAGTCTCTTGAGGAGGCCGCGGCCATGATCCTGGCCGACTGTCAAGAACCATTTAAGCGCGGAGGAATGAGCTATAGCTTCAGCTATTCATGCCCGGTGTAACAGGCAGATACGCGCGCGGGAGGTGCGCGTTATTAGCGACGATGGCGAACAAGCGGGAATTTTGCCTTTGGAAGAAGCCCTAAGCCTTGCCGTGGAACGGGGCCTGGACCTGGTGGAAGTCGCGCCCAACGCCAAACCGCCTGTCTGTAGGGTAATGGACTTTGGCAGGTACAAGTACCAGCAGCAGAAAAAACAGCAGGAGGCCCGGAAAAAACAGACCGTTGTCCAGCTCAAGGAAATCAAGGTTCGTCCGAAAACCGACGACCACGATTTCCAGACCAAGGTCAAGCACGTCCGGCGCTTTATCGAGGCCGGGGACCGGTGCAAGGTCACAGTGTTTTTCCGGGGCCGCGAGATCATCCACAAGGACCGCGGTCTCTCCATCCTCAACCGGGTTGTGGAGGCGCTGGAGGACATCGCCAAGGTGGACCAGGAGCCCCGGTCCGAAGGCCGGACCATGGGCATGCTTCTTTCGCCGCTGCCCAAAAAATAGCGTCGCGGCGGACCCTGCGCGCGGATATTGCCGGATGCGAAAAATTTTACATTTTCGCGGCCGGTAAAACCCCGCTTAAAATGGGTGTCCGGCCGCCGAAAGCCGTCTTAAGGCTTGACAAAACCGCGCTTTTACCGAAAAGCCCACAGACGAAAGGCGCCTGGGGGCGCTTTTCGCTCTGAAGAATATGCATTCAACGGCCCAGAGACGGGGCTGTTTAACTTTTAGGAGTATACAATGCCGAAAATGAAAACCAACCGAAGCGCCGCGAAACGGTTCAAAGTGACCGGGACCGGCAAGGTCAGACGCCGCAGGCAGGCCTTGCGGCACATATTGACCAAGAAAAATTCCAAGCGCAAAAGAAGGCTTGGCCAGGACGCGGATGTGGACAGCGCCAACATAAAAGCCGTGAAACGCATGGTGCCCAAAGCGTCCATGAAATAAAATCATTTAAAGGAAATTCAGGGGGATACGCATCATGCGTGTGAAAAGAGGCAAAACCGCGCACAAGCGGCATAAAAAATATTTAAAAATGGCCAAGGGTTACCGCGGCGCCAGGGGAAATCTCTACCGCAGCGCGCGTGAAACCGTGGAGCGCGCCCTGGTCTATGCGTACCGGGACAGAAAGGTACGCAAACGCGAATTCCGCAAACTGTGGATCTTACGCATCAACGCGGCGGCCCGGGAACACGGTCTGTCCTACAGCCGGTTCATGGACGGCCTGAACAAGGCCGGGGTGGAGCTTAACCGCAAGGTGCTCGCCGACCTGGCGGTGCGCGAAAAAGAAAGCTTCGCAAAGCTGGCCCAAACCGCCAAGGCCGGAGCGGTTTAAGAAAACGCCCGTGAATTCCGAGAACGTACATTAGCCGTGCCGGACCCTGGAAAAGCCTTTACCCAAAAACTTACGGACTTGGTTCCGGAGTTTGAACGCGCCCTGGACCAGGTTTCCTCGCTCAAGGACCTGGAGGACTTGCGCGTCAAGTACCTGGGCAGAAAAGGGCTTCTGGCCGCAAAGCTGGCAAGCCTGCCCACACTCCCGCCCAAGGACCGGCCTTTGGCTGGAAAAACCGCCAACCAGATCAAGTCCGAACTGCAAGGCCTGTTTTTAAAACGCCGGTCCTCCCTGGAAGGAGCGCGGGCCGATGCCACGCTCGCGCGCTTTGACCCGGCAATGCCCGGACGGACCCCGAACCTGGGGTCCCTGCACCCGGTCACCCTGGTCACCGAGGAAATCTGCTCGGTGTTCAGGGGCTTAGGGTTCGAGATCGTCACCGGCCCGGAAGTGGAAACCGACTTCTACAATTTCGAGGCCCTGAACATCCCCCCGGAACACCCGGCCAGGGATATGCAGGACACCCTTTTCATAACAGACAGCGTTGTCCTGCGCACGCACACCTCCTCGCTCCAGATACGGACCATGCAAAAACGCAAGCCCCCGGTCGCGGCCGTGGCCCCGGGCAAGGTCTACCGCCGTGACTCCGACCTGACGCACACGCCCATGTTCCACCAGATCGAGGGTTTTCTCGTGGACCGTGACGCGAGCATGGCCGAGCTTCGCGGAACCCTGACCTCCTTTCTCCAGCAAACCTTCGGCCCTGACACAAAGGTCCGCTTCCGCCCCAGCTTCTTCCCCTTTACCGAGCCCTCGGCCGAGGTGGATATCTCGTGCATGATGTGCAAGGGCAAGGGAACCGTGAAGGGCAAGACCTGCCGCGTGTGCAAACAGACCGGCTGGGTCGAGATCCTGGGCTGCGGCATGATAGACCCTGAGGTGTTCAAGGCCGTTGGCTACGACCCTGACGCCTATTCCGGGTTCGCGTTCGGCCTGGGCGTGGAGCGGGTGGCCATGCTCAAATACGGCATCGGGGACCTGCGCATGTTCTTTGAGAACGACGTCCGGTTTTTAAGACAATTCGCGTAAAGGACCCTCTCCG
>Ga0180434_10008324_pt1 | contig 11462 bp, 7 predicted proteins | sample SS_ome_7_FD_132453 | JGI IMG/M metagenome (GOLD analysis project Ga0180434, IMG submission 132453) | Hypersaline lake sediment archaeal communities from the Salton Sea, California, USA - SS_1_D_2 metaG | ecosystem: Environmental > Aquatic > Non-marine Saline and Alkaline > Hypersaline > Sediment... | reverse complement strand
TAGAAGGGGAGGATGGGTGTTGAAAAATTCCTTTTGTAGTTCACCCAGTTGTTCCTCTGGAAGATGATCTCCCCTTTGTCATTGGTAATGGATGCGTCCTGAGACACCCAGATTTTGTAGACACCCCCTTCTTTATGGATGTGATAGCCATCCGGCTCCATATACACGAGAAGCGGTTCGCCGGCTTTGATTTCGAATGAATCCCTGGCGTCGTAATCCATATAATCACGAACTTCGGTACACAAAATGAGCTTGGTCAGATGAAGGTCCTGCCCGTTTTTCACCAGCATTATCGCTTCAGACAGATGATCAATCGTTTTCTCGTAATCTCCTTTTCTAAAGTAATCCAAAGCTGTAGTGATAGTTTTTTCGATGACTTTGGGATCGGTCTTATCTGTTGTGCGGAGGTTATCAGGGCCTGTACTCCCAAAGACAAAAGGGTTAGCCAATACAAACAAAATGAAAGCAATGCTTATGCTCATAAAACAAATTCCTCTTCTCATAATTGCCTCCTTTTTTGATGTCCATATGAATGGGGTTTTTTGTTGCACTGAAATTCCTACCTGTGAAATTTTGAAATGAGCTTATCACGCTTGTAGCGAATGAGTCAAACAATTGAACTTGCTGCCTCACCTACCTTTGTCATTGAGTCCCGAAATCCTTGACATTGCCGGTATTCTATACTATTAAGAATAGCCGTTGTTCATCATGGGAAAGCTGATTTGATTCGACAGTGATTTCACCTATATATAAACAAACCTATACCTTAGGAGGACCCGTATGGCTTTGGAAATATTTGGCAGAACGATCAACAAAATAGGAGTCGTTGGATCCGGCAACATCGGGCCGGATATCGCCCTCTATTTCAGCAAGGTATTGCAGAAGGAGGGCATACCGGTGGTTGTGGTCGATATCGCGGAGGCCGCCCTTAAATCAGGCGAAACGCGAGTGAGGGGAAAGTTCGGGCGAGGAGTGAAAAGCGGCGCTTTCAAGAAGGATGAAGTAGAGTCCATGAGCGCCAACATTACCTGGACTACGGATTATTCTGAACTGACTGGGGTTGACTTGGTGATCGAAGCAGCTACAGAGGACATCGGAATAAAGAGAAAAATATTCGCACAACTCGAAGGCATCTGCCCGGAGACAGCTATCCTGGCTTCGAATTCATCCCATATGGAGCCGGAGTACATCTTTGAGGAGATGGCCAAGAAAAACAGGTGTCTGGTCATCCATTACTTTTTTCCTGCCGAGAGGAACATCGTTGTGGAAATTGTCCCCGGGCAAGAAACGGATGAAGACATTACAGAATTTCTGCTCAAATTTTACGAACAGATCGGTAAGGCGCCGATCAGGGTTAAGAGCAGATATGGATATGCCATCGATCCCATTTTTGAGGGTATTTTTCTGGCTGCAGCCCTCATGGTGGAGAAGAGGATCGGATCGGTCAAGCAGCTCGATGCCATGGCCCAGAGGGCCCTTGGGCTGGGAGTAGGACCTTTCACCGCCATGAATTTGACGGGGGGAAATCCGATCACCCAGCACGGTGTGACGGCCATGCACGAGAAGATCATGCCCTGGTTCCATTCCCCGAAGATTCTGGATGCCCAAGTCGAGATGGGAACGTGGTGGGAGACTGAGTTCAACACAGCCAATGTCTATTACAGCGAGAGTGTTTATGAACGAGTGGCCGATGCCATGAGAGGGGCCTATTTCGGACTTGTTTGCGAGACATTGGATGCAGGACTTGCGGATCTGGGGGATTTGGAAATGGCTGTGAGCACAGCCTTGGTTGTGAAGCCGCCCTTCGAAATGATGAACAACATAGGCGTCGACAAAGCGCTGGAGCTGGTGAAAGCCTATGCTGAAGAGTGGCCCGGGTTCAAGGTGCCTGAAGCTTTGGTCAAACAGGCTGCATCCGGTCAGACATGGAATATCCCGATGGTCTATAGGGAAGATGTGGATGATATTGCGGTGGTGACTATAAAAAGACCGGCGGCCTTGAATGCTCTGAACCAGCCCATAATGCGGCAGCTCAGGAGTACTTTTGAGGGCGTAAAGAATGACCCTGGCATCAAAGGGGCGGTACTGACCGGTTTTGGCGTGAAGGCCTTTGTTTCAGGAGCTGACATCAATGAGATTGCCATGATGCGCTCGCCCGAGGAGCTTCATGAATTTGCCTTGCGAGGCCAGGGAGTGCTGAATTTTATCGAGAACCTCGGAAAACCCGTGGTCTGTGCCATGAATGGATTGGCTTTCGGCGGAGGGAATGAATTGGCTATGGCCTGTACGGCAAGAATTGCGAAAAAGGGATCGAGGGTTTTAGCCGGGCAGCCCGAACCGAAACTCGGCATTGTCCCCGGCTATGGAGGCACACAGAGGCTTCCCAGATGGATTGGGCTGACCGCAGCCTGGCCGATTTTGCGGACAGGGAATCCTGTCTCCTCTGAGGAGGCCCTGAAGTTGGGATTGATCCAGGCGGAAGTGGAAGGCGATGTCAAAGAGGCGGGTGTTGAATTTGTGAAAAAATTGATCGCTGGGGATATATCAGTACCTTCCATTGCAAAGAACCCGATCGAGGTTCCTGAAACATTGCCCGATGTGGATATAGGGCCACTTTCACGAAAGACCGATGAGATCCTGCAGAGGGCCATTCTCGAGGGGGCTAAGATGACTCTTGAGGAAGGCCTCAAGCATGAGGCTGAGATTCTGGGTGAATGCGTGGCAACCAAGGATATGCGGATCGGGATGGAAACATTCATGAAATTCGGCCCCAAAAAGAATGCTTCATTTTCCCATGCCTGATATCCGGATGATTTTTAAAAGATAAGGAGAAAAAAATGCTGTTTGAAAAGACATATATACCCTACGATGCCTACTGGAGCACACCTTTTTGCAGGTGGCAGGGAAATTTTGCCCACCTTCACTCTATAGAATTCGCGGCCGATGTGTGCAGGAGAGCCTTTAAGTCACGGAGAATCTCGCCGAAGATTTTTGATACCGTGGTCATGGGAATGACTGTTCCGCAGAAGCATTGCTTTTATGGCGTGCCCTGGTTGGCAGGCATGATTGGTGCGCATGGGCTCACGGGTCCGACTATTGCTCAGGCTTGTGCCACATCCGCCAGGTGTGTGAGTGTGGCCGCCCACGAGATTGAGGTGGGTACCAATGAAACCATCCTCGTGGTCACATGTGACCGGACGAGCAACGGACCTCATATTTATTATCCGAATCCCATGGGAGTTGGGGGAACCGGCGATAAGGAGGATTGGGTTTGGGATAATTTTGGTTATGATCCTTATGCAAAAAACGCTATGATCGAGACAGCGGAAAAAGTGGCCAAGGAAGCCGGGATCACCAAAGAGGAGCAGGATGAAGCGACTCTCATCCGCTACAATCAGTATCAGGACGCGCTCAAGGATAACAGTGCCTTTCTGAACCGGTACATGATGGTTCCGATTGACGTCATGGATCCCAGTGGGAGGAAATTGCTGGCCACGGTCAACGGCGATGAGGGCGTTTTTCCGACCACGGCTGATGCCTTAGCCAGATTGAGGCCTGTCCAGCCCGGAGGGACCGTGTCTTTTGGTACCCAGACTTTTCCGGCTGATGGCAATGCCAGTATTGTCATGACGACCAGAGAGAAGGCGCGGGAGTTGAGCCGGGATCCGGGTATCGAGATTCAGGTCCTCTCCTACGGGGAAGCCAGAGCCAAAAAGGGATTCATGGCCATGTCGGTCGTCCCTGCTACGCGGAAAACTCTGGCCAATGCGGGGCTTGATATCAAAGATATCAAAGCCATAAAAACACACAATCCCTTTGCCGTGAACGATGTCTATTTCAGCAGGGAGATGGGTGTCAAGCTGGAGGATGTGAACAATTACGGCTGTTCACTGGTCTGGGGACATCCGCAGGGTTCAACCGGGGCCCGATTGACTATTGAGCTGATTGAAGAGCTTATCATCAAAGGTGGCGGTTACGGCCTGTTCGTCGGCTGCGCGGCCGGGGACACAGCTGCCGGCATCGCCGTCAAAGTCGACGTCCCATAGACCGGGCCAAAAAAGGTGCCAGGCACCTTTTCTCCCCATATAAAAAAAAGGTGCCAGGCACCTTTTATGAGATCGATGAATCGAATTATATTGATTTTGTGTGCTTTCAGTCTTTTATTACCAATGTGCAGAAGTGCAAAAAAAGCGGATTTTGCAGTCACTAACGGAAAAATCTATACCGGTGATGCGGAGGATAGTTTTGCTGAAGCAGTGGCTGTGATTGACGGAAAGATCATTGCCGTAGGATCAAACGAGGTAATACAAAAACACATCGGCACAGCGACAGATGTTCTGGATGCACACGGATATCTGGTGACACCTGGTTTCATAGATGCCCACTGTCATTTTGAAATGGGAGGGGAATCCCTTGCAGCCTTGTCATTCCGCGGAGTGAAGTCTGTTGAAAAAATCCAAGAAATGGTAGCGAAGAAGATCGAAGAATTGCCGGAGGGATCACCCATTTTTGGCAGTCAGTTCGATCACACTCTCTTTCCCGGGCAAAAGTGGCCGACCAAGGAAGACCTGGATAAAGCATCACCGAAAAATCCAGTAGTTATACACAGAGTGGATGGGCACTCGGTTTGGGTCAACAGCGTCACTCTGAAACAATCGGATATCAGCAGAGAAACACCAAATCCTTTTGGTGGTGAGATTGTCAAGGATTTGAAAACAGGAGAGCCGACAGGAATCCTGAAAGAGGCCGCCGAAGAATTGATCAAAGTCGAAAAACCCAGAGAAGGATTGACTCCTGAGAAAAATATCAGGCGGGCTATCGAGCACGCAGCCAAGATCGGTGTGACCGGCATCCAAACATCCGCCACGCTCGATGAATTCGATATCTTCAGGAAATTGGATGGTGAAGGCGAATTGTCGCTCAGAATCTACGGATGGCTACCCATTGATGAGATCGATAAATATATTCAGAAGGGTGTCAGGCAGAGTGCGGGGAACGACAAAGTGAAAGTCGGTTTTTTGAAGCTATTCGTTGACGGCACTATAAGTTCCTCTACTGCGCTTTTATTTTCACCCTTCTCAGATGAGGCTGACAAATCGGGATTAGCTCAGTATGATGAAAAAGAATTGTACGCTCTAGTAGAGAAGGCGCACAGGAACGGTTTTCAGGTGGGAATGCATGCCATCGGCGACAAGGCCATTCATTGGGCGCTCAATGCCGTCGATTTGGCTCAGCAAAAGCATGGAAAGAAAGGATTACGGCACAGGATCGAACATGTTTCTGTGCTGCATCCGGATGATATCACACGTTTCAATGAGCTCGACGTTGTGCCGTCCATACAGCCTACCCACTGCACTACCGATCTGATGTACTGTGAGCAGAGGTTCGGAATGGAGCGTTGTAAAGGGGCTTACGCCTGGAAGTCATTGCTTGATGCTGGCGCTGTGCTTGCCTTTGGATCGGATTGGCCTGTGGAACCTCTTGATCCCATGCGGGGTCTTTATTCCTGTGTTACTCGTAAGAGTATCGACTTCGGCATCCCCGAAGGAGGGTGGTTTCCCGAGCAGCGGTTGACGATGGCTGAGGCCATTAAATATTTCACTTATGGGTCGGCTTATGCCTCGCACGAAGAGGATAGAAAGGGATCTATCGAAAAGGGTAAGATGGCCGATATGGTGATTCTGTCCAAAGACCTGTTCACGATCGAGCCTGAAGAAATTCTGAAAACCAAAGTCATTTATACCATACTCGGTGGTAAAATCGTTTATAAGGTAATGTAGATAAAAAAAAGGTGCCAGGCACCTTTTTTTTATATGGGGAGAAAAGGTGCCTGGCACCTTTTAGGACACTTTTTTCAGTGCGGTGAGGATCTTTTCGGGTGTGATGGGAAGGTCGTGAATGCGCACCCCAATGGCGTCGTAGATGGCGTTGGCAATGGCCGGTGCTGTGGGCACCAACCCTGGTTCGGCCACACCTTTGGCTCCGAAAGGCCCGAATCTATCATCTGTTTCGATGAATTCGAGGTCGATGGGAAAATTCATCTCCTGGATAGTCGGGATTTTGTAGTCCCGGAAGTTTGTGTTCTGGATCTTGCCGGACTCTGATTCCAGTTTTTCGTAGAAGGCATATCCGATGCCCTGGGCCAAAGCGCCGAAAAACTGGCCTTTGAGTCCTTGCATATTCAACACCTTCCCCACATCATGGGCCGCGACCATTTTTACAATCTTAACCTCGCCCGTTCCTGTGTCCACCTCGACCTCTACGCCCTGTGTCCCGAAAACATAGGTGGCCGACATGTTCCCGTAGCCTTTGTTCCAGTCTGGCAGCTCGTTAGGCGGATCGTAAAAGGCCTCTGTGGTCAGCATCTGCCCCTGTTCACGGAAATGAACAGCCCTGAGAAAACGGCCCAATTCCAGATGAAGCCAGGCTTCATCCGGCGCATCTTTGATGAAGAGCAACCCGTCCTTCATGTCAAAATTTTCACGCCTGGCCGCTTTTTTCACGTCGAATTCCACAGGTTTGAAATCCGGATTCTTGTTGAGAATTTTCTTGAGGTTTTTCTCGATCTCAGCCGGGAATATCTCCTCAGCCAACTTAAAGATTCGTTCTCTCAACTTTTTCGCTGCGAGAATAGCTGCATTGCCTGCCATGAACGAACCTCGGCTGGCATGGGTTCCCACATCCCAAGGGCAGGTTCCCGTGTCGGTCGGGTTGATGAACACCTTTTCCAACAGGACTCCCAAAGATTCGGCTATGGCTGATGTCAGCACCGTGTGAAGTCCCTGCCCCATTTCCACGCCACCGTGGTAGGCGTAGACATTGCCATAGTCATCCAGTTTCAGGATTAATCCACTCGCGTCTGACCGGTAGATCCGTGCCCCGCCTCCCACATGAAGGAGCGATGCCATGCCCACGCCTCTTTGTTTCCCTTTGCCTCTCTTCTCTTTCCAATTCAGCTTATCGGCTGTGATCTTGAGACTTTCCTTGAGCGCACAGGTGCTGATTTTCAATCCCATGGGTGTTGTTTCATCAGCTGTGTTGCTGTTCAACATCCGGAATTCAAAGGGATCAATCCCGGCCGCCTCAGCGAGTTCATCCATGTTGTTTTCCAGCGCCCAGCTCAGTTCCGGATTCCCGTACCCCCGCATGGCCTGGCAATAGGTGTTGTTGGTGTACACCATTTGGGAATCAAAGTGAATATTGGGCACCCGGTAGAGTGAGGTGGCCGGAAGCATCATCACCGAAGGATATGTCGCCCCCCATGATGTGTAGGCGCCATTATCCTGCAAAACATCGATTGATCTGAACGTGAGCTTTCCCTTTTCGTCGCATCCCTGCATGATTTTTGTCTGTGAGGACTGCCGCGGTGATAGATATGCGAATTCTTCATCGCGGCTGTAGAGTATCTTCACTGGATGACCGGTCCGGAAGGCCAGCAAAATAGCAATGTATTCATAGGCATGGGTGTCCAGCCCCGATCCGAATCCCCCGCCTAAAGTGGGAACGATAACCCTGGTGTTCTTTCCTCGGAGTCCTATTGCCGCCAGGGCCTGGTTGAAGTCCCTCTGAGCCAGAAAAGGAATTTGAGTTTTAGCCCACATAGTGAGGTTGTTGTTCATGTCGAACTCGGCGATACACCCGGCTGTCCCCATACAGCTCTGCTGAACAAGTGGCGTTGAATACACCCCCCCGGCCGTGTATTTGGCCTCTTTTTTTCCGGTTTCCAGATCGCCTGAATCATGCCTGAAGCGCACCGGGACTATATTGTCTTTCCTGGGCCGACCCCGCGCATCTGACTCATGAATCAGCGTCGCGCTCTCGGCCATGGCTTCTTCCGGGGAAAAAATTCCGGGTAGAGGCTCATAATCCACTTGGATCAGATCAATGGCTTCTTCGGCAATATCGGGATCGATGGCAGCTACAGCCGCAATCTCATCCCTGTATTGGCGGACTTTGTCTTTTTTGAGGGCAAAATTATCGCGCAGGAAGCCTATCCGGACTTCCGGGGTGTTGTCGGCTGTGATCACTGCTTTGACCCCCGGCAGTTTCTCGGCTTTGGAGATGTCGATATTGACGATTCGCGCATGCACCTGATCGCTGAACTTGATCTTTCCGAAGAACATGCCCGGCCGCTTCAAATCATGAATGTAGTAGGCTTTGCCGGCTGCTTTGTCCGGTCCGTCCGGCCGAATGATGTCCTTTCCCACATAGCGATAATCACTCATGATGATCCTTTGAGTTTCCGTGCAGCCTGTTTTACGGCTGCGATGATTTGTACGTAGCCAGTGCAGCGGCATAAATTTCCCTGGAATGAATCCCTGATTTCATCCTCGGAAGGCTCAGGGTTGGCGTCGAGCAAAGCCTTGGCCGACATAATCATCCCCGGTGTACAAAAACCACACTGGATCGCACCGCTCTCCACAAAGGCCGTCTGTAAGATTGAGAGCTTATTTTCCACATCCCGAAGCCCTTCGATGGTCACGACGTCTTTGCCTTCAATCTCGAGTGCCGGACAAAGGCAAGAATTGACAGCCCGTCCATCGACCAGAACTGTACAGGCTCCGCACTCTCCTTCGCCGCAGCCTTCCTTTGTCCCGGTCATACCCAACTTATCCCGGAGCAGATCGATGAGCCGGAGGTGTTCGTCGATCCTCACTCGCATTTCCACGCCGTTGAGGACAAAGGATATTTCGTGTTTCATACCTCACTCCTTCCGAGGAGGTCTTCTATTCCTCGTTTTACATACACGCCGACAATCTGCCTACGGTACTCTTCTGTAGCCCTGATGTCTGTGATGGGAGACACGTTTTCCATAGCCAAACGTCGAGCCTCTGCGATAAGATCAGCTGTGATTGTCTGGCCTTCGAGCATCTCTTCGACAGAACTCAGCCGCAAGGGGACCGGGGCGACAGACCCGGCGGCGAGGCGTGCTTTAAGGCAAGTGCTGCTCTCCATTTCCAGGAGCACAGCCACACTGGCTACAGCCAGGTCCATTTTGACCCTGCCTTTTTTTAGAAACACAGTCTGTGTTTTTTCGGAAGGCGGTTCGATAACGATCTCGACCAATATTTCGTCTGTGATAAGACAGGATTTGCCCGGGCCCTGGAAGAAATCAGCGATTGGAATTTCACGGGTTTTTTCCGGACTCCGAAGCTTGACCTTCGCTTCCATGATGAGAAGAGGGGTGGCGGTGTCGGCGCAGGGAGAGCAGTTGCTGAGATTCCCCCCGATGGTGGCCGCATTGCGGATTTGCACGCTGCCCAACCTTTTGGCTGCAGCCACCAGAACCGGGTAGATCCGCTCCAGCTCAGGATGTTGAGCGATATCTGCTATGGTGACCGCAGCGCCGATGCGGGCACTTCCGTTGATTTCAATGGAGGACAACTCCGGGATATTCCGCAGGGAAATCAGTGCCGACGGCTTGATCTCCCTGTTTTTGATCTGGACCATGATATCTGTCCCGCCGGCCACATACCTGGCATCAGGATGCTTTCTCTTCAAGGTGAAAGCCTCTTCCAGAGATTGGGGTTTAAAGTAATCGAATCTGATCACGCCACCACTCCCCGCTCCATTAAATCAGAAATTTCCGCATCGGTGAATCCTGTCTCAGCAAGAAGTGCATGGGTGTGCTCACCGTAGGCTGGAGCAAAGGGCAGTGTTCTCTGCAGGCGCTCCAGTTCTGCTGTCATAACGGCGGGCGGTGGGAGCCGAACTGTCCGTCCGTCAGGAGATATTGTTTTCAAAGCCGTCGAAGCAACAAAAGGCAAATTGGCGACCTTCTCAATCGGTGTGATGGGGGAGTGGGGGATGGCCGCATCCTTTAGCGCCGCAGAGACTTTCGCGGACGGACTTTGTTCGGTGATGGATTCGATCGAGCCGTGCAATTCCCTTTTATCTTTCCGACGGCCCTCATTGGTCGAATATCTTTCTTCATCCAAAGACGCGAACATCGGCTGCTGAATGAAGCGGTTCCACTGGGCATCACTTCCCAAAGCCATGTAAATGTATCCGTCTTTTGTCTTGTAGGCATTGACCGGTATGAACTGACGATGCTCGTTTCCCGAGCGCTTCAATTCTGACGGAGGACTGCCCATCTCCAGCATGGGCAGAAAAGTGTGCAGCCAGGAGACTGCCGACTGTGCCATGGAAATGTCGATCTGTTTGCCTTTCCCAGTTTCTTTGCGTTCCATCAGCGCCAGCATAATCTGGATGACAGCTTCATCGCCTGACTTGAGATCGACGAGCGGCGGCCCGCACTGGAGCGGCGGTCCGTCGGCATGACCGGTGAGGTCCATGTATCCGCACAGAGCCTGCATGACCGGATCATAGCCCGGCACGTCAGGATAGGCCAGGCCCATGGCCGATATGCAGCACCAGATGAGATCCTCTTTCTCCTGCCGCAGGGTCTCGTAATCAATGCCGAGTGTCTCATGCCGGGAAGGCATGGTGTTGGTGCAGAAAACATCCGCCTCGAGCTCTCTAATGAGGCGCTTCAAAAGATCTTGGCCTTCCCTTTGCTTCAGGTCAATGGCAATGGCTTCTTTACCGAGGTTGGGAGCAATAAAGTAACTGTGGCGGTCCTCCCCGGCAAAGGGTCGGCCGATGTATCGGTTGGGATCTCCTTTGGATTTCCGGCCCGGCATTGGCGTGGGTTCGATTTTGATCACCCGGCTCCCCATGTGCACAAAACGCAGCGTAGCATAGGTCAGAGTTAAAGCTTGTTCAAGACTAATGATTGTTTTCGTTTTCAACTGGGTAGCCTTTCTTTCTGAATCATTCTCAATACAGGTCTAAAACTGACTGCAGCGCGAAAAAGGAAAATCTGAGGAGTGAGATAACCATCCTCAGCTAGCGCCTCAGTGCGGCCTCATCTTAAGCCGCACTGTATTCAATGTCAAGGACCTTCAGTCAGGAAGGCGTCTTTCCATGTCTGTGATACAGACGCAATCAGTCTGTGCCCCAAAATGTTAAATTAGCTCGCTCGTCAAATGTTCTGCCGAAGCCGCAAACCTTGTCCATTTTTGCCATGAATCTGTGAAAAGATCCTGTCGGCAAAGAAGCGGCTGAAGCCAGTAATTGATGAGGCCATGTCGGGAGTATGTTGTAGGGGCAAGCAGCGATACAGTTGGAACAGTCCGATCCTTTTTGGACAAGAAAATTTGGAATTTCTTGTTCTGATTCCTGAGTAGAATCTAGAACTCCTTGCAATGATCATGATTTTGCATATAATCTTTAACTCGTGTTTGTGCAGGGACACATAGCTATTAAAACAACCTCAGTGGGAAACAATCATATCTTTTTTATGTCGTTTAAAGGAGGACTATATGCTAGCAGGTGATAAGAAGTATCCACATATTTTCAGTCCGATAAAGATCGGGAATCTTTGGGCGAAGAACCGGATCAAGTACGCCTCGACCGAGACGAACTTCAACTACAGCGACGGTTTTGTATCGGAGAAGGAG
>Ga0180434_10008323_pt1 | contig 11463 bp, 7 predicted proteins | sample SS_ome_7_FD_132453 | JGI IMG/M metagenome (GOLD analysis project Ga0180434, IMG submission 132453) | Hypersaline lake sediment archaeal communities from the Salton Sea, California, USA - SS_1_D_2 metaG | ecosystem: Environmental > Aquatic > Non-marine Saline and Alkaline > Hypersaline > Sediment... | reverse complement strand
CCCGTCATCGGTGCATGTTGGTCCTACTTTGCAGGGCTGACGGGTGTCGCTATAATATGAACGCGTCTCCCGGTCGCTTTTCCGGCAAACGTCCGGCCCGGGAGTATGAGGGGCCGGCTCCAGATGGCACAAGCAGAATTCTCTGAGAACGACCCGCATAGCACACTTTCGCGAAGCTCGATTCATCACCTTCTGACGGTTCTCGCTGACGTAACAAAAGCCACCGCCGTCCTTTTCGATGAGGCGGACGAAGTCGTGGCAGGGCCGACCGCGGGAAATGTGTTCATTCGTCGGGTCTTGGAAACGGTTTCGGGGCGGCAAGCCGTGTTGGCGGCCCATCGATCGACCATCCATCCAGCCCTACCAGGGCAGGTGAGTGATGCGAATGGCCTGGAGTCGACGCTGGATCGCTTCGCCATTCCGATGGTGCGTAACGACAAGACGTTGGGGACGCTGACGCTAGGAGATCGACCTCGCCGGCTGGTTCCTGCCAAGGTTGTGAGACAAATTGCGTCCTTGGTCAACCTGCCTGAAGGGGTACTGCAAGAAGCCGCCAAAGAACTGATACCCTGGGGCAAGGCAGAGGTCTCTGCGGTCCGCAACCTCGGGGCCCTCCTGGTGGAATTGCTTGCCGACCTCCGTCTGCAAGACGAGGACCTTCGACAACGGCTCGATGAACTGGGCACCGTTTACAACCTTGCGGGCTTGGCTTCTGGCACGATGGACCTCCAGGAAATCCTCAACACGACCGCCCGTATGGTATGCGAAGTCATGCAGGTCAAGGCCTGCAGCATCCGGCTTCTCGACGAAGCCACCGGCGACTTGGTCATCAAAGCCGTCCACAACCTCTCGAATGAGTACTTGAATAAAGGCCCGGTTAACATCAACCAGAATCCGATCGACCAAGCAGCCCGGAACGGCGAGATGGTTCGTATCGCCGACGCGCCCACCGATCCACGAACGCGCTACCCCGAACAGGCACGCCGAGAAGGGATTGTCAGCGGTCTGGTTTGTGGGATGATCTATCGTGGCCATGTGGTGGGTGTCCTGCGTGTTTACACGGGCGAACCTCACGTGTTTACGCTACACGAGGAAGCTCTCCTACGAACCGTATCCTCGCAGGCAGCAGCCGCTATCGTCAACGCTAGGCTCCTCCATGAAGCGATTGAGGCGGAACGTAATGCGCGACAGATCGCTTATGCCGGTGCGGTGCAACGGCGTATGATTCCCGAGAGCGCCCCTAAGTACGTCCACCTCGAGATTGGAGCGCTCTATCGACCTACTTACGAGGTGGGCGGTGACTTCTATGATCTCATCTCTTTGGGAGACGACCGTCTTGGCATCGTGATCGCCGACGTCTCCGGGAAAGGTGTACCCGCTTCGCTGCTCATGGCGTCGTTGCGATCGTTGTTTCGAGCATATGCAGGTTTTACGCACGACATCGGTTTGATTCTGGCCGAGACAAATGCCCACATGTGTCGGGATACGACCGTTGGTGAGTTTGCAACGGCATTCTACGGCGTGCTCAGACCGGATAGCCGTCAACTCACCTATTCAAACGCCGGCCACGATCCACCTATGCTTTTACGCAAGGGCACCGTCCAATACCTCGAAACGGGCGGCATGGTCCTTGGCGTTGACCGGGCAGCAACCTTCGAACACGCAACCATCGAACTACAGGCCGGTGATATTGTACTGTTACACACAGATGGTGCTGTTGAAGCCACGAATTTTGCCGAGAAACAGTTTGGCCGGAATCGCTTGGCGGAATCACTGATGCGCTACGCGACGGAGCCTGCCCAGCGTATCGTCCAAAACATCAACTGGGATTTGAGAAGATTCCGCGGCCTGGCCGATCGAACGGACGATCTCACGCTCGTCGTTCTCAAGATCACGTAGAACGTGTTTCAATGTACCAATAAAGCCGCGGGAACCGCACGCTATGGCCATCTGCCTACGCCCCTGACTTGCCCCCAAATCATGTACCAGTCGTTATGAGAGTCTGGCTATTGCGAACCCTACTATTCCACGCTTTTTTCGACGTGAGCGAGAAGGTCTCGAAGTTGTTGCACTCCCCCCTTGCCCGCACTCAGTAATAGATTGAGCAAGCCGTTCACGACCTCCAAGGATTCCGCAAGGTCATCGAGCCGCTCGCGGAAAATCTTTGCCTGGCGTCGTTGTTCACCCTTCAGCGTGGGCATGGCCTCCACGACGATTTTTCGACTTCGGTCAATGGTCTCGATGATCGGCTCAACTTCGCGTCGCCGCCGCTCACGGACAATCGTCTCAAACATTTCCCATGCATCGGTCTCGGCCTTGAAATACTCCTTGCGGTCGCCCTTCTTGTGGATGCGCGTCACCAACCCCCAATTCAAGAGTTGGCGAATGTTCATGCTTGTGTTGCCTCGGGAGATCTGTAATGCAACCATGATGTCATCCGTACAAAGTGGATCAGCCGAAATGTATAACAGTGCATGGAGCTCGGCCATGGTCCGATTGATTCCCCAGTAACCACTCAATTCGCCCCAGCGGGTAATAAACAAGGCTTTTGACTTCTCCAGCGTACTTGCCATCAAGCTCCTCCTGTCCTTTCAGAATAATCTGAAAATACTATAGGTCGATCCAGAATTCGCGTCAAACCCACGAGCGCGTTCGTGCCTTGGGCCGCCGTTTGCAGCCAACCCACACGCCCCCCCGGCCCTCCCTTGTTAAAACCGCCCAACAACCGTCCAACGATACCCGGATATCATAAAGAACGAGTCTTGATTCGCGGGTTATCGGCCACCGACAACACAGATGAACATGATCCATTAAACTGGCACGCATCGTCGCGGATGGCTACCGCTTTGAGCAAATGATTGGGCGCCGTAAAATGACTTTCCACAAAACCCCTGTCCGCGCGCATATGCCCCCAAGGAGCAGTGGATGAGCCAAAAACAGAAACCCAATGAGCGACTCATCGCGGAGATTCAGGCCCTGCGAACCCGCGTCCTTGAGCTTGAGCGAAACGCAGGTCAACCCGAACAGACGAAAGCAACCATGCAACGCCAGCTCGCGTGGGGAGGATTGAACGCCACCCCCTCGATACACTTCAGCAACCTCTCCCTCGATGAAATTGATCAACAAGTCAACCAAACCCTCAAAGAAATGGGCGAACTTGCCGGAATTGACCGCAGCCAGATTTACCTCTACTCGGACCAGGGGAATCAGATCACCCACGCCTACGAATGGTGCGCGAAAGGTATCGATCCTCGCGTCCACCGGGTTGCGCAAAGCCCTGTTGAAACGCTCTTCTGGCTCCATCAACAAATAAAGGACAACCGGGTTGTTCATGTCCCACAGGTGAATGATCTTCCCTCGGAGGCCTCTGCTGAACAAGAACAATGGGCCCTCGAGTCCGTGCAATCCGTCTTGTGCATTCCCCTGTTGTGCGGAAAGGAATTGATCGGATTTGCGGAATTCGAGGCTGTTGGCACAGCGAAATCCTGGCCAGAAGATGTCGTGGCGTTGCTTCGCATGACAAGCGCATTATGCGCCACGATATTGGCACTGAAACACACCCATGAAGCCGTCCGGCACAGCGAAGAACGTTTTCGAGCCATCGCTGACTATACGGTGAGCTGGGAAGAATGGGTGGGGCCCGACGGACAACTCATCTGGGTCAACCCGGCCGTCGAGCAACTCACGGGATACTCCGTTTCCGAGTGCTTGGCCATGCCCGACTACCCGATGTCCCTGATTTACGAAGAGGATCGAGAGGAGATGGCAAATCTTCTCGAACAATCCCTGAAAGAGGTCACACCTGCCAGCGGCTTGACGTTCAGAATTCGACGCAAGAACGGATCGGTCGGATGGGTTTCAACTTCCTGGCAACCGATTTTCAACTCCGATGGAACCTGCATGGGACGCCGTTCCAGCTTTCGTGATATTACCGAACGCAAAAAAGCAGAGGAGACGTTACAAACCTCCGAAGCCAATTACCGTGCGATCTTCGACGCCGCCAACGACGCCATCTTTGTCCATAGCGCGACAACAGGAGAGATTCTGGACGTCAATCGGAAAGTGTACATGCTGTACGGGTATACACCCGATGAAGCCCGTCAACTTGAAGCGGGCGCTCTTGGCGCAGGTGAAGCCCCCTACTCACGCGCGGACGCACTGCGATGGATACGAAAGGCCGCTGATGGCCCCCCCCAGCTCTTCAAATGGCTTGCGAAACACAAAGATGGACATCTGTTCTGGGTCGAGGTGAACCTCAAACGCACCGTCATCGGGGGAAAGGACTTCCTGCTCGCCATTGTTCGGGACATCACTGATCGCCACCGGATTGAAGCTGAGCTAGCCAAAGAACAGAACCTGTTGCGGGCGGTGGTGGACAACATCCCGAACTCGATCTACGCCAAAGATCTGGAAGGACGGTTTGTGTTCTTGAATCGAACGATTCTACATCGCCGAAAATTTGACTCTGCAGATGAGATGATCGGAACCACCGATTTCGATCATCTCCCCTTCGAACAAGCGGCGGAACTCAAAGCCGAAGAAGACGCGATCATACAAAGCGATCGGCCGATGATTGATCGCGAACTACAGGTGATCGACGCACACAACATCGAAAGATCCCTCCTGGTCACCAAGGTACCGTGGCGTGACGACAACGGCAAAGTCATCGGAACGGTCGGCATCAATTTCGATATTACAGATCGAAAACGTGCTGAAGCAGAGCTGGCCAAAGAACGCAATCTCATGCGGGCCGTCGTCAACAATATTCCGATTGCGATCTACGCCAAGGATGTTGAAGGACGCTTTGTTTTTGTCAACCGGGAAATCGCGAACAACAAGCTCGTCAGGTCGCCGGCCGACATGATAGGAAAAACGGACTTCGACTACATCCCTCGCGAACTCGCAGAAACGTTCAGAATGGAAGAAAATGAAATCCTCCGGACCGGTGAAGCCGTCATCAATCGCGAAGTAAAGCAGAAGGGCGACCATGGTAACGAAATGTCACTTCTGGTCACCAAGGTTCCATGGCGTGACAGTGAGGGCCGAATTATCGGGCTCGCCGGCATCAACATCGACATCACGGAGCGACAAAAAACCCAAGAAACGTTAGCCAGGGAACAAAACCTTTTACAGGCCGTCGTCGACAATCTGCCCGACGCCATCTACGCCAAGAACCGGGAAGGACGTTTTGTTTTTGCAAACAAAACGGTCTACCAACAAACCATTCCTGTTTCCCAGGTGAATCTCATCGGCAAAACCGATTTCGACTTTCTTCCCAAGAAAAAAGCTGAGCAATACCGGGCAGAAGAACAGCAGATCCTGCAAACCGGACAGCCCGTGATCAACAGGGAGGAATACGCCATTGAACTCACAGGAGAGGAAGCATGGCTACTCATTACCAAGGTACCCTGGCGTGACAAGAACGGGAATATCGTCGGCATCGTCGGCGTCAATCGGTACATCACCGAGCGCAAACGCGCCGACAAACAACTTCATCTTCTGTCGTCGGCCGTCGAGCAGAGCACGGAAGGAATCGCCGTCGTCGACTTGAAGGGCAACGTGCTTTTCGCCAACAACGCTTTCGCACAACTACACGGATATACCTCAAAAGAACTTGTCGACAAGAATCTCTCAATCTTCCACCTCCCCGAACAAATGCCATCCGTTGAGTCCGCCAACCAGACAATCATGGAAACAGGTGAATTCGCTGGTGAAATCTGGCATGCGCGACGTGACGGTACCGTCTTTCCGGGCATGATGCAAAACGCCGTCCTTCGCGACGAAGAAGGCAACTCGATCGGCATAGTTGGTACACTCCGAGACATCACCGAACAAAAGCGCACTGAAGCGGAGCTGGCCAAGGAGCGCAACTTGCTGCGCGCTGTCGTGGACAATGTACCGAACGACATCTACGCGAAGGACCTCGATGGCCGATTCGTTTTCGCCAACCTCATGGTCGCGCACAATACGAATTTGACATCGCCAACGGCCATGATCGGCAAGACCGACTTCGATTTCCTCAACAAGGAACTTGCCGTTTTCTACAAGGCGGAAGAAGACCAGATGATGCGAACCAAACAGAACATCGTCAACCGTGAAGTCTGCGCCGTAGGGGCGAATGGAAAAGAAAAAACCCTACTGATCACGAAAATGCCGTGGCGAGACAACAACGGTGAGGTGGTGGGTCTTGTGGGCGTCAACGTTGATATCACCGAACGGAAGCGAGCAGCCGATTCGCTTCGCGAAAGTCAGGAGCGTCTACGAACGGTCGTCACGAGTGCACCTATCATTCTATTCGCCTTGGACAAGGACGGTATTTTTACACTCTCCGAAGGACAAGGTCTCAAAGCACTGGGTCGCAAACCAGGGGAGGTGGTCGGAAAATCCGTGTTTGACGTCTACAAGGACGTTCCTGAAATCCTCGACGTCGCTCGCCACGCCTTGAACGGCGAAACGGTCACGTCCACAATTAAAATCGATGAGGTTACGCTCGAAACACATCACTCTCCCGTTTTCGACGCTAACGGTAACATCGTCGGCACCATCGGCGTCTCTACAGACGTTACGGAACGCCACCGCCTCCAACAACAACTGTTGCAACAGCAAAAGTTGGAAAGTATAGGCACGCTTGCCGGAGGCATCGCGCACGACTTCAACAATCTGCTTGCCGTCATCATGGGTAACACTTCGATCCATCTACGTGATCGTTCACTCTCGTTGAAACTCCGCGAATCGCTGAACGACATCATGGACGCGGCTGAACGAGGCTCGTCGCTGACTCACCAGCTCCTCGCCTACGCTCGTAGCGGCCTGCAAAAACCGGTACCGACGGATCTCAACCCCGTCGTCACGTCCGTCCTGAAGATGCTGCGACGAACCGCGCCGCCACAAATCGAGTTCATCACCGAACTCGGCGAAAACCTACCGGCCATCATTGCCGATCCGACACAGATGGAACAGGTCATCATGAACTTGTGTCTGAATGCGATTCAAGCGAGCTCGCCGCCGAGCTCAATCGAGATCACTACAAAAAGTGAACGCATTACAAGCAAGCTCGCAACCGAACTTGGACTTGAGCCGGGCCCCTATCTCGGACTCCATGTCAAAGACCAGGGGTGCGGCATGGATGAAGAAACGATCGAACGCATCTTCGAACCTTTTTTTACCACAAAACCAACCGGGCGCGGAATGGGGTTGTCCGCCACGCACGGTATCGTCGTAAGCCACCGGGGCCAAATCCGAGCTCAAAGCAAGCTTAGCGACGGTACAACCATGTCCGTCTGGCTTCCGGCTGCGTCCGATCAAACAGTCGCCCGAACACCTCGTTCCAGACCACGGCCCACCGATCCCCCACACGGGTCGGAAACCATACTCGTCATCGACGATGATCCGGCCGTCACACGAACCGTGGAGCAAATCCTGACCTCCATCGGATACTGTGTCGTCTGCCATACGGACACGGATGATGCCACAGCATTCATGGACACCAATGCAGAAGACCTCGATATGGTCATCCTCAACCTGAATACACCTAAATGTTCCGCGGCGGAAATGACAAAACGCATCATTCGGCGCTGCCCGGGTATCCCTGTCTTGTTGGCCAGTGGATTTGATGAGGAGGACACGGTCAAACGTTTGAAGGAACAAGGCGCAACAAGCTTCATACACAAGCCGTTCTCGCTCAGAACCCTTGCGGAAACCGTCAGAAAACTACTTGACGATACCACCAAAAAGAATGGCAAAACAAAACGTTAAATGAATAAAAAGGGATAATCGGCATACGCTCGGGTCAATGCCGACTCTTATACGATCGCGTCATATTCTTTAACCCATGCCACTGGCGGCAGCGGTCTTATCGCCTGTGGACACAGAAGGACCTGATGTCTCCAATCCGGACTCCATGGCTGAAGCGGATTCTTCGGAACTTGCCGACTCCTCCGTTGACAACGAAGACTCGACGAGACGCATTGGCTTAGAAACACTCGACACATAAGAATTGTCTTCGCGCGACAATTCCGTCGTGCCCGTTGAGCGAGCCCTTTGTCGCGATCGGGTTTTCGGAGTGGGCGAATTGGGTTTGGGCGCGGGCTTGGAAATATCGCTTGCGATAGCCTTGCCGCTACGGACGGAACGATGTGTTTTCTTGGCGTTTGCTTTAGACTTCTTGCCATCCCTGGAAGACCGTGTTGGGGACTTTTTCGCCTTGGACGACTGGCGGCCGACATACCCTGGGGTTACCGATTCCTCTGTAGAAGGTTTGCCATCCTGTTTGGTAAGAGTGGCGTCATCGGCGTCGGTATTCTTCTTTTCCCGAACCGGAGACGGCAAGGAAGCCGGATCGTGGATCTCAATCGCCAGCGTCGCGTAATCCTTCGCGCCGTTACTATCGGGGGCATAATCGAAGATGCTCTTTCCATAACTGGGAGATTCTGCCAACTTGATGTTTCGCCGGATCGCCGTCCCAAACACACGCGCGGAGCCCCAAGGCACATTCGCCCCTCGAGCACTGTCAAAGAACGAACGCGCATCCTCGATCACCTCGCCCGCCAATTTCGTGCCGGCATCGTGCATACAGATGACGACGCCAGCAACCGTCAAGCTTGGATTAATCCGCTTGCCAACCAACGAAATGGTCTCCAGCAGTTTGCCCAAGCCCTGAAGCGCCAAGTAATGCGGCTGTAACGGAATAATCACTTCCTGTGCCGCACATAATCCGTTGAGTGTCAGCACACTCAGGGACGGAGGACAATCCATCAAGACGTAGTCATATTGAGGCGTACGGGCTTTTCCGTTCGAGCTGTTATCGAGCAGCCCCACCCCTACATGTTGGTCAAGCAAGTCGCGCAAAATCACCTCGCGCCCGACCACGCTGACTAACTCAACCTCTGCGGCGGCGAGATCGATGCTTGCACCGATCGCCCACAGATTGTTGCCAACCCGCACACGGGCTTTGGCGATCGTGGACGACCCGGTCAACATTTCATAGATCCCGGGCCTTCTCGCTGTCGGATCCATCCCGAGATGCAACGTCATGTGTGCCTGGGGGTCAAGATCGATCATTAGAACTCGATGACCTGCGCGCGCCAGCGCCGACCCGACATTGACCGTCGTGGTCGTCTTTCCGACCCCACCTTTCTGGTTGATAACGGCAATGCGTCGCATCGGACCTCCTTTCCCGATGGGCTAACCAGCCACCGGCGAGCTAGGCCTCGTGCCTCGCTAAGAGATGAGACCACTTTCATTATAAGGAAGGCCCGATTTGACACCAACCCCACTGAAGGCCACGGAAAGACATGTTGCGGCCGAAACCTGTGAAATGATCGCAGGCACGGATGGTATTTGCTTACAACAAAAGGTGATTCGGCAAAACCGCTCGATCCTGTCACAACCCAGGTTGCAACCAGAAAACAACCGTATCGCAACTATCCCGGTTGGACCCGGGCCTCGCCGGAAGCAGACCCATCACGCAGGGAGTTCAGCCAACAGAGCCCCACGCGCCGATACGACACGTACGTAGTCGTTGACCGAGTAGTCCCCAACAACGTGATTGGGGGTCGGATAACACCGGACTGCTACCGCATCGCCATCAGAAACTGTCGGAGGAACCCCACTCCACACTTGCCGAACCACCATGAGATGAGGACCGTACGTTGGATCCGTCGTCACAACAGATGAGACCCGGCCATAAACAACGGCCACCGTCGGGAGGACCGAACCGGCGCGTTCCGCCAGTGGAAGAGGAGGTGACAGCTCCTCTCGGTAAGACTCCAAAATCGCCGCTTGGTCACGACGAAGCGTTTCCGCGGATCGAACCATCTCAACCTCCACAAACTCATCGTCACTGCGAACACCTCATCCGCAATCGATAACGACCGTCGGATTGATCGGGGGGCCGTTGACTTGAGACTCAGCAATCACCACATTCTCATTATCATCTTCGACAGCTTGAACGGAGGACTCCGCCCGTACAGCCCACTTCACACGAGTCCCATGCGCAAAGTAATTGGTTTGGATTTCGTAGTGTATTTGGCCTGGCCTATAGTCGACGAAATCATAGTTGATGCTGTAGTCTACGACACCAGAACCTTCATCGGTATAGATATTGAACTGTTGGGGCGCCACCATTTCACCTTCGGGAGAATAGACCCATCGCAACAAGAATCTGCCGTTGGCAACGGGTGTCACACGCAAATCCGAAGGTGAGTTCGGTCGAGTTCCAAACCAAGAACCAACAATATTGAAATCCACATCCGCTACAAGTTCGTCAGTCCAATTCTCTGCACCGCCTCCATTCACCGCCGTCAGCCGATACGTATACGTCGTGCTGGCATCATGCGTGACCCATGGAAATGTCTGGATTGTTTCAGCGTCTGATCCGGTCGCTCCAACAACATCTGATGACGAGTCGGGTATCGCGCCCGTCGATCGTCGAAGGTTGTACCCGCCGCAAATGCGCGGAAAGAAGAATCCATTCGTCGTACAAACACCATTCGCAATCCCCGCCGGCGTCCACCCGCGATGAATCGGATCATAATGATCCAACCAGCATTGTAAAAGCGTCTTGGCCATACGTATCGCTCTCAGTTCCCAGCTATGTCATTGGCAATCAGCTCGGTGTCACAGTAATCACACCGCTAGCCTCACTCGGCGTCAAAGTGCGCAACGTCGTCGTTCCATCATCATCCTTGATCACGTCCACACCCGTATCAATCGTATGCGTCCGCTTGTTCACCAGCGCTGCCTTGGCTAGGTGAACGTCGTCGAACAGCTCGACCACCAAGATCGGGATATACTGCGCATCAGCGCCCGAAGCGGTCACCTTCAGCATCGCCGCCCCTTCGGTATCCACATCGCCGGCCGCCAAACTGATCTTGTAGGTTCCGTTGCCGATCTCACTACTCGACCCCGCAATCGCGCCATACGACGACTCACTCGCCTTAACGATCGCCACCGTCAGCGTCAAACCGGTCTTCGGCGTCACATGATCGCACGAATCCACCATTTGGATAAACAGCTCGCGAAGGGCCGACGTCGCCTGATCTTTTTGAAACAACCTCATATTTGCATCCCCACTGCTTCGCGGATTCGTTCACCGCGTACCGTCGCCCGAACGGCTGGAAACACGATCCCGCCAAACGAATAGACCTTGCCAGTCAACGGTTCGATCATCGCATACGGCTCGCGGTACATCCAACTGATTTCAGCCGGCGACAATGCGCGGTTGTAGATGTACAGGTGCCTAAAAAAGCCGTCGAAGAAAAGCGAAGCGCCCGCCCGACTCCCGAGATAGAACGGATAACTCCCATAGGTACCTGATTGCGTGCTGTTCGCCGACGTCAACGATCCCGAGACAGCTCCATTGATATACCCCGTCACCCGACCCCCATCGAGCCGATAGACGCCAGCGATTTGGCACGTCTGGTGGACAGAAATAGGATTCGTTTTCCAGACATCCATGCCGCT
>Ga0180434_10008322_pt1 | contig 11463 bp, 10 predicted proteins | sample SS_ome_7_FD_132453 | JGI IMG/M metagenome (GOLD analysis project Ga0180434, IMG submission 132453) | Hypersaline lake sediment archaeal communities from the Salton Sea, California, USA - SS_1_D_2 metaG | ecosystem: Environmental > Aquatic > Non-marine Saline and Alkaline > Hypersaline >... | reverse complement strand
CGGCGATCGAGAAAAACAGCTCAAAGAGATTACCGGCCTCGATGAGACAATCGATGACTACGGAGCCATTGCCACCGCAACCGGCAAAGACGGTATCCAGGCACTGTTAATCGAAGAAACAATTCCCGAAGTCGAACAAGAAGCAAACGAGCTGCTGGCAAAACTGACCGACAACCAAACGCAACTTTTTATCGAATCGCTTCGTGATTTAAAAAAGGGAGGCACGAAAGAAACGCTCGACATCAAAATCTCCGATCCCGCAGGCATTCGCCCATACGAGCTTTTTTCCGGCGGCGAAGCATTCCGCATCGACTTCGCATTGCGCATCGCCATCTCAAAGCTACTTGCCCGCCGTGCTGGCACGGCACTGCAAACACTGGTGATCGACGAAGGCTTCGGTTCGCAAGATGAAGAGGGGCTGTCACGCATCATGGACGCAATTCACAAAATCCAGGACGAATTTGCCAAAGTGATCATCGTCTCTCACCTAGATGCACTCAAAGACCAATTCCCGATTCATTTCGTAGTCACCAAAGCAGCTGGCTGCAGTAATGTCAGTGTCGTCGAACACGGGTAGCGGATATGACCACGCCGTAGCTTTATTCGAAGGCGGGTCCCCGTCCATTTTGTGGTGAACAACTCAGCAGGCTGCAGCAACGTCCCTGTGATAGAACATGGGTAAGGTCACTATGGCAGCATGATTGGTGGTGCCAATTCGCGCCGCACTCCCTCGCCCACCCCATGTCTGTGCAGCAAGGGTACCACACCCGGCTCATGTCCACCGCGAACTACGCCGCGCCGCATCGAGTATTAGGCCGTTGATTTCGGGAGTAAACGCACTTTTCGTCGCCGCAAACACCACCTTAAACTCCAAAATAATAGTTGGAGAGCAAAATACATCGATATTTAGGACACATCTTAATATCTACTGAAAAACAAATCGCTACCTAGCTATTCCACGCGCGATCAACCGCACGCAACATCGTATGCAACTGCATCTTTTGCTTATCGTTGGTAATCAAATATGGAGCAACCCCGTATGCTATAATTTCCTGTAGCAAAGGAATACGACGCCGCTTGGCTGCACGGTACAGCAGGCGAATGCCATAGAGAGTACGTAGCCAGGTGAGATAACTCGTCACTGCCGGATGCCAGCGATGGCTTACAGCTGGTGCGAGATAATCATCCCCACGGATGGTACGTAACGAAAGCTGCTCCTCCTGCAAGCGTGGATCGATTGCTGACTCAGGGTGCACGGGCACCGACATCAATACCTGAATCAGATCAAGATTACCCGCTATCGCGGCAAGGTGCAGCGGTATTCTGCCACCACCATCAACCGCTAATCGGTTGGCGCCGCGTTGCAAGAGCGCTACTACCGCACATGCCTGATCGGTTGCCTCTTGCGCATTTAAAGACCACTCCGGCACACGCGCTATCAACTGCAAGAGTGTCAATTCATTATTCAAAGAGGTAGCCGAAGATAGCCATATACCATCGTTACTACCATATGCTATCACATCACCTGGCGCCATGGGATAAGTACATGTCGCAGCAAGATGCAAGCATGGCGCACGCAAATCAGCTTCGCCTCCCGCTTCGACAAAGCGACGCAAATCATCAAACAGTGAGCCAACATGCACATGTGATGCGCCGTCATCTGTTAGCAGCGAAAAAATATCAAGCGTCTTGCCACAGTCCTGAGTCGTAAGCACACCGGCCTTGATCAATCGTTGTGCAAGCGCTATACACCCAAGCCGCACAACCTGGCCAAAAAAATCCGGTGACCTTCTGCCAAAATCATGCAGCAACTGTGCATCATCACACATACGAAAACCGTTTAAATTTGGCCCCAAAGCGTTAAACAACACGCACGCTACGCCTTCTTGCCGCTGCCGTACCGCCCGCTCAAGTAACCCCTGCAACTTTTGCCGCCGACGACGTACCTGAATTCGTTCCTCTTTGCATAGCATTCGCAAAAAATCTGCTTGCCCATACTTGGCAGCCACATCAAACGGACAAAAAGACTTCCGCCACTGCCATCTACCAGGTGGCCGAGCAGTACCATCCATGCGAGCACCTAACTCAACCAGAACCTGTCCTGCCTCTACATTGCCCGCACGCGCCGCTGCAACTAGAGGTGCACAAGCGTCCCATCCTTGCCCCTCCATATTGATATCGGCACCCATGGCAACACAACTCTTAATTTTGGCACATTCGCCACGTGCCGCGGCCTTGACCAGCTGGTTCTGCAACCAACTGTCGCCACTAACATGCCGCATGCCAAAAATTTGCCCGTGCCACACAAGGACAAAGGAAAATAAATGAATAAACCGCACACCACTCCCCAAGTACACTCAAAATCCTCACAACCAGCGCAGCTTATCAATCTAGCGTATGCTGCGACGCGCGACAAGGTAGATCCATTTTACCCACACCGGCAAAGAAGCAACCGTTGTCGGATGTGCCGGATCAAGCAGCATCGGCACCGCAGGCAGCAACCTTTGCTGTAGCACAGGATCACGGCGCACTCGTTCCAGCTCTTCTTCTTCTCGTTTCTGACGAACCTGCTCACCAATCTGATGGATCAAATCCATTCCATCGGCTACGTCAGTACGCCAGAATCCCGGATCATCCGGCCTATTTGACATACAAACTACACCAGCCACAATTGACAACAGGATGCAAAACAATCCCACAAATAATCGACCCCTCATTGCTCCCCCCTAAAGATTTTCTACATTCGCACCCTCTGCAAATGCTTACTCAGCGCATCCAAACCCGCTATAACCTCTGCCGGAAACAGTTGCGGACATGCTACATCCACTCCCCCCCTACGACGCAACCATAGGGATGGCCTAACCACTGTGAAAGCACTGATATGCTCTTCCTGCATTCCTGCCTCATCGACAGCCTCAAGCAACTGCATATCAGCTACATTAGAAGATTTATCCTGTTCTTCACTCATACTCCCACTACTCGGATGATCAATACTGCCAACCGAGCACCTAGAAATGCTACACGCAACACCCTGAGAAGCATTACTCTCAGCAGCACACTGCAGCTGATCCTCTTCCATTCCACCCAACAACAGCACATACAATACCGACCACACAACCAAAACAATAGTTCCTCGCATCGCTTCCTGTCCAGTCACAATCGTTAATCAATACAAACCTACGTTACTCAACAACGTTCACCACAAAAACACTATCCCATTCTCCCCAACGACGAAAAGTAGATTGCTCACAACATGACAGCATGGTACAAACAGAGCAAAAAAAGAAACCAAAAAAGGAGAACCCTATGGAACCACACATCATACCCCAGGGTTTATTAACCTTAACCGGACCCGATACCGCCGTACTGGCTAGCTTCGCCACATTCATTGCCGTTATCCTACTCTGGACACTTGTCTGCTCAAGAACTCTTAAAAGACTGCTGGGTATACCAATCATTGCGGGACAACTGATCGCGGGATTTGCGCTTGGACCTTCCGGCTTTGGAATCACACGCTTATCATTTTTTGCCAAGCCATTCAGCGTCGTAGACCTGCAAACGGGAGCCAAGCATATTTTTGTCTCATCCGACCTGTTCGGGTTCTTTATTCTGCTACTTTCATCTTCTCTCACAGCGGCGTATCTCTCCTGGCTCGGCGGGCGCTTTACTAATCTGAAAGATATTTCTCGCAATGCACTCACCGTGCTCGGCACAGGCATTATTGGTTCTGTGTTATCAATTGGTACTGTTGCCTTCGTACTCTACCTAACACACATGCAAAACTTCGATCTTACGCTCGCACTGAGCAGCGGGCTCATTTTGGCAAGCACAAGCATTGCAATTCCCGCAGCTGTCCTTTTTTCCAAGGGAAAGATGTGGTTACCAAGCTCTAAGATCACTCTGGGTGCTGCAGCTATTGATGACATGGTAACAATTTTGTTGCTTTCACTTTTCTTTGCCGCCATACGAGCAGGTAACTTGCCTGCACCAGCAGGGATCATTATTCCCGGCTACGGTGGTGGAGGCTTTGCCGGCTCACTAATAAGCATGGCATTTGTCATCGTCGCATCATCTTTGTTTGGCTATGTCGTCATGCCACGCCTCACCAAATTTCTAGCACAAAAACATCGCGCACATCTCATTCCAGCTGTCGTCTTTCTAGGCATCATGCTTGCATTCGGAATTTCGGAATTTGCCAACGTCATGACCGGCATTGTCGGCGCCTATTTTGCCGGACTTTTCCACCGAATTGGCACCGAAGAACATCAGGCCGAACAAGCGCTATCACCCTTTGTAGAATCGGTACTTGTGCCACTCTCCTTCGGCACTGTTGGTCTACAGATCAAATTACATACACTCAGTAGTTGGAACTGGATAATTATTGGTCTGCTTTTGTTGGCAGCCCTTGGCGCTAAAATGGCTGCAAGCCTCATCGCCACCGCACTTAGCAATATAACCGGCCTAGGCCGCATCTACTGGCGCCTAACAGACTCACTCCTCTTGGGAAGTATGATGGGAGCACGCGGTGAAGCCGCCATTACCATCGCTATTATCCTCTACAGCTCTCATCTACTCACCCATCATCAATATGCCATGGCGATGCTCACCATCATGCTAACGGCCATAGCATCCCCCATTTTGCTAGCACTTAACCTCAGACTCCACCTGGCGCCAACCGGCAAGGATGGTGAATTTCATCTAAAACTTGGCCGCTTTTCGACTATCGGCACCAGCACAATTTTCTCCCTCATCGCCAACCAAATTGAAGAGCTCGACATCACGGCAACACCCGTTGCCTTTAGCGAAGGCAGACAAGTCATTTATCTGCCCGAACGCGACATTAGAATGACCTACCATCCCACCAAAGGAATCACCCTTTCGGGTAATCAGCAGCAACTCAAACATCTCCTGAAGCAGGTACGCGAAAAAATCATCGCCGAAACTGAGCAGTTAAGTACCACAAACCCCGGCAATTGAGCCCCACTTAGCCTTTTACGGCTTTACAAAAAGGCTATTTTAGGCAACAATAGATGGTGAATACAGATCTAGATCCGCGCCTTTTGGCCCGTTCAAGAAGGGCCTACCGGCGCCCAACCCCAGGTTGATATAAGATGAAAAAGGGAATCCACCCAGAACTTCACGAAGTAACTATGCGTTGCGCCTGTGGAAATAGCGTAAAATCACGATCCACAGTGACTGATATCAATGTCACACTCTGTGCAGCGTGCCATCCGTTCTACACCGGTGCACAAAAATTTGTCGACACTGCTGGCCGTATCGAGAAGTTCCAGAAAAAGTTCAAAAAGACGAAATAACGTCAGGTGCTGCCAATGCAGATACCTATCGACGCCATACAAACGCGTCATGATGAGGTAGCAAATTTGCTGGCGAACCCTGCCCTTGAGGTCAGAGAGCGTCAGAAGCTTCAACGAGAGCTAACTCATCTGGCCAATCTTATTGCCAAAGCAGACGAGGTTGCCAAGATTCGCAATGAACTGGCAGAGTCAAAAGCACTTGCAGAGGCAGAGACTGACGAGCAAATGGCGGAGCTGTATAGCGAGGAAGCAACCAATCTGAACCAACAACTTGCACGGCTCGAACGAGAACTCGACAACCTGATCGCACCAGAATCTGAACATGATGAGCGCTCAGTCTACCTCGAGATCCGTGCCGGCGCTGGTGGTCAGGAGGCCGCACTCTTTGCCGGCGACCTGCTGAGAATGTACAGCAACTACGCCCTCAAACAGGGATGGAAGGCATCTGTAACCAGCGAAAGCCCAACCGATCTGGGTGGCTATCGCGAAGTTGTTTTGCATATACAAGGCAAGGGCGTTTATGGCCAACTCAAAAGAGAATCCGGTACCCATCGCGTGCAGCGTGTGCCAAGCACCGAAGCCTCTGGTCGTATCCATACTTCAACCGCCACAGTTGCCGTCTTGCCAGAAGCAAAAGAAGTTGATGTCACTATCAATCCCGCCGACCTGCGCATTGATGTTTTTCGTGCCAGTGGAGCAGGCGGTCAACACGTCAACACCACCGACTCGGCAGTACGCATTACCCACCTGCCAACTGGTGTGGTAGTCAGCTGCCAGGATGAACGTTCACAGCACAAAAATAAAAACAAAGCAATGAAGATACTCCAATCGCGTATACTTGTTGCACAATTAGAAGCTCAGGCAGCCGCGACAAGTAAGCAACGCAAAGAACAGGTTGGCACTGGCATGCGCGCCGAAAAGGTTCGCACATACAATTTTCCACAAAACCGCGTCACCGACCATCAAGTTGGCGTCACGCTCAAAAAATTGGATTTCGTTATGCTCGGTGAGCTCGACGAAATCGTCGATGCACTGCGTGCCGAAGAACGGAACACCGCACGCAAAGCCTTCCTAGCACAATTCACGTGATACCTCATAATCTCGCTCCATTTTAAGCCTGCTTTGACTAAAGTGTTCTATTGGTTACGCTCCCGATTGATTCATCGGATCCAATAGAAAGAGGAACATACGTATGAAAAGCAGAGTAATTTCGCTTATCGCCAGCATCAGCGTTGCAGCACTTCAGTCACAACCGCCAATCATCGTCACGAGTATTCCCAAGGCAGGCACCCATCTGCTTTTAAAAGCAGTTACGCTTATGACCAAAAAACCGAACGGCTATCTGGCTCCTATTACTGGCCAACAGTACACCGACTTCAATGAAACTGCGGCGCAAAAAGTTATGGCTAGCAAACAGACAAGCATTTTTGCTCACTTACACTACAACACCATAGCTGCGCAGGCATTGGAAAAGTACCGCTTTCCAACACTCTTCATCTACCGCGACCCACGTGACTTGATCCTTGCTGCTGCACGACTTGTCAGACGGGATCTGCCAAAACGTGGCATGCCGGTTCCAGCCGCACTAGGTCTAGCAAAACCGTGGCCTAACACCTACAACGAGTATCTGACCAAACTGATAGAAAACGTGCAGGAGATCTACAATAACTTCTTGCCGTGGTTGCAACACCCAATGGTCTACGCGGTACGCTTTGAAGATCTGGTCGGTACACGCGGCGGAGGATCTGCCGAAAAGCAAATAGAGACGCTACAGGGTATTGGCCGACACATTGGCATCACGCTCTCCGCCACAGAAGCAGCACAGCTTGGCTCCCAGCTGTTTGGCACAAGTGCTACCTTCCGCAAAGGCCAAGTCGGTGCATGGAAACAAGAGATGAACACTGCCCAAAGAAAACGCTTCTGCTATCTACACCAGACATTACTTGAAGAGCTTGGCTACGAGACCGACGATAGTTGGGTACACAGCCTAGTCGTAGAACCCGATCGTCCCACATCACCAAATCGTCCCGTCGCGCCCAACCGTCCTGCAAGACCAAACAACTACCCTGTCAGACCGCGACCCATTACACGCTGAAGCGCAGCTGCGCAGGGCGTGGAAGTGGATCGTACAACATAAGATTTTTAGCACGATCGAAAAAAGCTTGGAGGTTGCCATTCACCTCTTGCACAAATGCTTCACGTTCCTGCCTAGTAAATCTGCCTTGCAACATACTACGCAGTTTCGAAGTACCAACTGCTAGATCGAAGGTTGGTGCATAGGAATAATCGATTCCCGCTTTTTTGAAAAAACTCAGCACATCCAGAAAAGCATTAAATGACTTAGTCGCACCGATGTTATTCGTTACAACTTTCAAACCACGAAACTTTTTCTTGACCCCCTCGTGGTAGTACTCAAAAAGCGTACCGGTAAAACCGTTACGCTTAAGCGCCGTAGCAAGCTCACGCCATTGTGCATCGGTTATACCCGCCTGTTTATTCAACGCAATCAACTGAAACGGATGATCACTGGTCAGCCCTACATTGAAAGGACGCACTTCGCCAAGCAAGCCAGTAAAACTATACCCATCACAAGACTGTTTACTTCGAAGACCCGGCGATAACGACGCATGCCGTGTTACCGGTATGACATCATTACGATGATAATTCGCCATTTTCACTACATGCAGCTTAACCGGTTTTTCCAAAACAAACTGATTAAAAAAGCGCGCAACTTCACCAATCGTCATGCCATGACGTATCGGAAGAGGCGCAATCGAGATAAACGACTTCTGCTTTGGTTCAACCAGCGGCCCCTCCATACGCGAACCGAGTGGATTAGGGCGATCAAGAACAACCATCACTTTATCCTGCGCTGCTGCCATCTCCATTGTCTGCAGCAATGTCGAAATATAGGTAAAGTGACGCATGCCACAATCTTGCATATCAAATAGAAAGTAGTCAACCTTCTTAACAATCGAAGGTGGCGCCTTTTTACCGGTACCATTACCGTATAAACTCACAATCGGCAGCCCTGTCTTGCGATCAGTTGCATCACCTATCGAAACCTCCGAGCCACGCATACCATCAAAACCATGCTCGGGACCAAACAGATATTTAAGATTAATGCCCCGCGACAACAACAGATCAACATTGCGACGACCAAACTGATCCTTGCCGGTATTGTTGGTAATCAATCCAACAACACAGCCATCCTTCTTGCGACAGCCCAGTTGCTCGAGACGCGACAACGTCAACATCTCAAGCCCTAGCTTAAACTGTATGTCCGACAACGCATATGCCACTGGTACAATCATCGTAAACACGAGAGTCATAGCTCCCATGCGCAAAAACCTTTCACTCATCCCTTCACCCCTTTATCAGAGAGCCACAACGCGACTCACAAGAAAAAATCACTCCCCCTATATCACGGCAATGCCATCAGCAACCAAAAAGACATAACCGGTAATACCATTGGACAGTCTGGCCATGCGCAACGCGTTAAATTGCCCGAGCTGGTCAATCACTGCCTTATCATGCAAACGGAAACGCGCACGACGCCGATCCCCCTCCAAACCAATATGGCATACCACCGATAATTCTTGTGGGTCATAGCGTAGGGTAACCTTCAAGCCGAGTTCAGGTCCCTCAATCGGTTCAATTACAATATCGCATACCTTGCCACTCTGCGTATTAAGACGTCTGATGGCACGGCTGCTGCCCTTGCCAACTGCATCCACCATCGGAAAGAAAAAAACCTGTTCTTTTCTACCATCACCCATAATTTCAGATGAGCTGACCGGCGAACGCGGCTCACGACTGAAAAGCAACTCCATCACCGCTCGATCAAGACCAGGGGTTCCGCTCCCCAGCTGTCTGGCTTCGTAATAGACAACATCCTCAAGCACGTTAGCTGGTAACTGCGCACGCATACTGCAGCTACTACCCACAAACATAAACACTAGGAACATAGCGATATTCTTCTTCATTGCGCCCCCTACCCATGTATGCTCTTTTGTCACGAGCAATCATATCCGGACGACCGAAGAAAAAGCAACGCTATTTTTCCTATCGTAAAATTTTCCCAGCACAGCTAACTCTAATAAGAATGAAATAGAATCATTTCAAACAATTGACTCAGCCAAATATGTAAGCCGATGTGATCGCTGCCATGCGGCAAGAAACTCTGAAAGTTCATAGCGCTGTTGAACAAGCTCGTGCCGCTCGAATGCCGGATCGTTACTGATGACCTCACGTGTCTTGGCATCCCAACCAGTCACCACAAGAAGATGGCCTCCTGCATACGGCCGCGCCGCTCGATTAAGCGGGCCACGCACACTCGCCACAACTGGCAAACCACGCATCAACTGTCGGTGAAGCTGTACAAATGAATTAAGCCTGGTAACCGCAAACCGGTAACGACCACCGGTTGCCTCAAATGCATGCGCAACATTAAACGGCCAACTGCCATACACACCCAGCCCAAAATCGTACACATTCTTCGCAAACTTCAACGGATCAAACTGCTTACGCGATAAAAAACTGGCCAACATCGTACATGAGGCTGGCGAACAAATCTTATCACTGTCTACGTGATCAAGCGCAAATTGTGAAATTCGGGGCATACCCGCGATGGCAACTGATGGCAACTCCTGCAATCCAGCAACATTCTCCGAACGGAAGTCGTCAAAATTAGCAACGTTCACCGCCAGACCTTTGAGCAGCCGTAAATCAGCCTCATCTTGCGATACAACTTTAACACGAAAACCATCGGCACGATGCCGTTTATCAATTTCAAGTCGAACGTGTACAAACTGATCAAACAAATCAGCCTTATCCATAAATGACCGCTGAACACCAGCACCCCAGTCGGCAATGTGGTGCCAACGCCCCCAGCGCTTACTCGTCTGATCACGTGCCTGCAAATAGATGCCAAAATAACCTTTTTGCGGACGCAACGCATTCCACGAACAAAGTAATTGGGTAAAACAAGGTATTCCCAAACGCGTAAATAACAACTCCTTTGCCGATGCTGCCTCTTTACCACTGGTGAAGGACTTACGATACAACCAGGCCCACTCTGGTTGCGCAGATACCGCCAACACCCATGCCAGCAATCCAACAAAGACCTGCCATCGCAAAAAAATATGAACTTTGCTCATCGCCACTCCTTCCCTCACCCCTACAACACTCCGTTTGCAAAAAACATTTCTATTACAATACCCATAAATAAATGGTGTGAACAACAACTTTGTGCATTAGCGGTATTTTTTCACACAGTTATCTCTGTCTCTTTCGACCTGTTGCACCGTTGTTTTATGATGTGGTCACGTTGACTGCTTGCAAAATAGCACGAGGCTATAAAAAAAACGAAGATGGAAGAGCCATGCCCACAAGTTCCTCTTTTTCTGCAATCCTAAGTCACATTTTTTTAGCCCTGTTTCTTTTGGTATTCACCTGGACCACACCAAGCTATACCATGAAAAAACACCTTACTGATGACCAAAACAGGCAGGAAGCTACCCCCAAAAAACCTGGTCATCTAGCCACAGATATTTTATCCATTGGCGCTCACGGCACCCATCCCATTTATCGTCTATCTCAGCGGCACTACCGCGCGCTACCTGTACCAACAGGATATGCAACCACAGCAACAAGCATGCGCATCTGGAGTTGGCTTCGTGCCTGCATACTTCCCGCCGATGATGACCACCCAAATCAGATACCTACTACACAAACTAGTACTCGTCGTAATCCAGAGAAATCAGCAACAACCCTTTTGCAAGAGATAATCGCTACCACCTTGGGCAGACCTGATCTTTGGCCACACAACCAAGACCAGGAAATATCATTCGTCGATCCGCTATCACCGGCAGATAGCTAAATACGGCAAATAATTATCCAACTTTCTTGGCATGACAGCATGCCTTATTGCATCAAAACCATTATCGCAGCTCACCGCTACCACGTCCCCCCATAAGCGACGGCAGCTGACAACGGAAACAACACTGCATATAGAGGTTTTATGTAGCTACTCTTGGTCTGACTGGTAGCCACGTGATACCATCTCAGCTGAATCGAGAATAAGCTGGGGGGAGCGTGGTGAACACCACCAAATCATTGATACATGCACCATTAATGCTGGCAGTAT
>Ga0180434_10008321_pt1 | contig 11464 bp, 5 predicted proteins | sample SS_ome_7_FD_132453 | JGI IMG/M metagenome (GOLD analysis project Ga0180434, IMG submission 132453) | Hypersaline lake sediment archaeal communities from the Salton Sea, California, USA - SS_1_D_2 metaG | ecosystem: Environmental > Aquatic > Non-marine Saline and Alkaline > Hypersaline > Sediment... | reverse complement strand
GAAGATTTTCGCCGGCGATGGATTGCCAAATCAGGGAATCATCACCTTACATCTTTGGGCATTGAGCAGTTGTTGTCTGATGCCGAAGCCGTTGTGGATGGTCAAATCACCTATGCGGCATTGATCCTTTTCGGTTCTCGAAAGGCGTTAGGGAGATATCTCTCCCAAACGGAGATTGTATTCGAGTACCGTTCAGACGAGGTTTCCGGACCAGCGCAGCAGCGTGTTGAGTTCCGGGAGGGTTTTTTCAAATACTATGATCAACTTTGGGGTTTGATTAATACTCGAAATGACGTCCAACATTTCCAGAGTGGGATGTTTGTTCATGATGTCCCAACGTTTTCGGAACGGGTGATACGAGAAGCGTTACTGAATGCAGTCAGTCACCGCAATTATCAGCTCGCGGGCAGTGTTTTTATCAGACAGTATCCGCGCCGCTTGGTCGTTGAAAGTCCTGGCGGATTCCCACCTGGAATCGATGAAAACAATATACTGGATCGTCAGTCGCCACGAAACCGTCGCATTGCCGATTTGTTCGCGAAATGCGGCCTTGTGGAACGTTCCGGGCAAGGAATGAATCTGATGTTTGAGACCAGCATAAGGGAGAGCAAAAAGGTTCCAGGCTTTGATGGTTCAGATCAGTACCAGGTCAAACTTACGCTTGACGGTCAAGTGCGTGATCCACGTTTCATCCAATTTTTGGAGAGGATAGGTAGAGATAAACTCGAGATGTTTGGTACTGGTGACTTCGTTTTGCTCGATTTGGTCAACCGAGAACAGCCGGTACCTGCGAGGCTCCAGGAGCGCTTAAAATCTTTGATGGAGATGGGGGTGATTGAGCGGTTTGGGCGAGGGAGGGGTGTGCGGTATATTCTCTCCCGGGCCTATTATTCCCTCACGGGAAGGAAGGGTGCCTATACACGCAAGAAAGGCCTTGATCGCGAAACAAACAAAGCACTTCTTTTAAAACACATCGAAGAAAACAGCGATCAGGGTAGTCGTCTAGAAGAACTCATGCAGGTACTTCCATCCTTGACAAGAGGGCAGGTGCAGAGACTGTTGAAGGACTTGAAATCTGAGGGCAAGGTGTATGTGCGAGGCAAGACACGTGCAGCGACATGGCACAGGAGAAATGGGCGGTCTATTGCGTCAGGAAAAAACAGCGATGGCTAACCGTGACGCAATAAATGCCTCAATGCCAGATATTTGTATGAATTATTGGCTGTTTTCGATTGCGCCTGAAGCCAATAAAAACGTTCGCTGATGCAATATGAATCGATAAGTTAGGTAGCTTATGATGAATAAACTGTACAAGAAACTGATCGAGGTCGCTTTGCCGTTGCCGGAGATTAACGACGCGTCGGCCTATGACAAGATGCCCGGTATCGGACCGCATCCCAAGGGGATACATCAATGGTGGGCTCGGCTTCCCTTGCCAACGGCGCGGGCGGTGCTGTTCGCCTCGGTGGTAGACGATCCGTCGTCGCATCCGGAGAAGTTCCCCACCGAGGAAACACAGAACGCCGAGCGAGAGCGACTCTTCGACATCGTGCGCGAACTGATGCAGAAGAAACTGCACGAGCGGCCCGACGTGTATGCCAAAGCACGCGAGGAAATGCTGAAGCACGCGGATGGTAAGCTGCCGCCAGTACTCGACCCCTTTTCCGGCGGTGGGTCCATTCCGCTTGAGGCTTCGCGTCTGGGTTTCGAGGCCCATGCGGCCGACCTCAACCCGGTTGCGGTGCTTCTCAACAAATGCAACTTGGAACTTGTGCCTCGCTGGCTGGACCGCCCGCCGGTCAACCCGGAAGTGCGCGGCAATGCCCTGCGCAAGACCGGCTGGACGGGAGCGGGGGGGCTCGCCGAGGACGTTCGCTACTACGGGAACCTGATCCGGGAGCGCGCTATCGCAAAGATCGGCCACCTCTACCCGAAGGTCAAGCTGCCCAAGGAATACGGGGGGCGGGAGGCGAACGTGATCGCATGGTTGTGGGCGCGGACGGTGGCCAGTCCTAATCCTGCGGCTCAGGGTGCTCATGTGCCGCTAGTTCGTTCCTTCTATCTCAGCACGAAAGACAAGAGTGGCCGCGCATACGTAAAGCCAGTCATACAAAAGGACACGTTGGATTACGAGTTTAAGGTTAACATCGGCAAACCATCCGGGATTTTCGATCCAGCAAAGGGAACCGTAAATCGTAACGGCGGAACATGTCTATTTACTGGCGCTTCTATTCCTTTTGATCACATTCGATCAGAAGGTAAGGCTGGGCGAATTGGATTTCGACTCTTGGCAGTTGTTGCAGAATTGTCTCGAGGGCGAACCTACGTTTCTCCAACATCTGATCAGGAGAATGCGGCAGAAAGCGCTTGTGCAGACGGGTATCCCGACAGTGATGTCCCTAAAAAGGCGTTAGGCTTCCGAGTGCAGTTATACGGCATGAATAAGCACTACAAGATGTTCACCCCTCGCCAGCTTACGGCGATGGTGACGATCAGCGACCTTGTGAAGGAAGTTCGGCGTGATGTCATGATGGATGCCGAGGATGCAGGGTTATCGGATACAGACGCAGATGGTTACGCGAAAACCGTTATCACGTTTTTGGCGTTGGCTTTGGATCGATGCGCTTCCTTCAACAACTCGCTGTGTCGCTGGAATGGAAATCAGACAGTGTTTGTTTTTACAAGACAGGCTATATCAATGCTTTGGGATTTCTCTGAGGCTAACATTCTTGGTGAGAAAGCGGTATGCTGGCACACAGCAGTGGAGATTACAGCAGAGTCAATTGCAAGGATACCTGTTGGAGCAGGTAGTCCGGGCACGGCAGAACAGATTGATGCCGCTGGTTCATGGAATGATGTGAGGGATCTGCTGGTCAGCACCGACCCACCCTATTACGACAATATCGGATATGCGAGTTTGAGCGATTTTTATTATGTTTGGTTGCGGCGGACAGTTGGCGACATACAGCCGGACCTATTCAAGACCATCCTTGTGCCCAAGACTTCAGAACTCACCGCCGCACCGGAGCGGTTTGGGGGCGACAAAGAGAAAGCAAAGGAACATTTCGAGTCCGGTTTCCGCAAGACATTCATCACCTTACGCGCGAAGATGGACCCACGTTTCCCTCTCACCGTCTACTATGCCTTCAAGCAGGAAGACGAGCAATCAGGTGATGATGATGCAGACAACGAAGATAGTGAAAGCGCTGGCAATGGCATTGATCTTACCACGGGATGGGAAACGCTTCTCGATGCACTCCTAAGTAGCGGATTCCGGATTACTGCTACATGGCCTGTGCGATGTTCTTTTAAATGGCGAATGCGTTCCATGGGCTCCAATGCGCTGGCATCCTACATCGTCCTGGCCTGCCGTCCGCGCCCGGCCGACGCCCCGCAATGCAGCCGCCGTGAGTTCCTGAACGAGATGAAGAAGGAACTCCCGACCGCGCTCAAACACCTCCAGCAGGGCAATATCGCTCCAGTAGACCTGGCCCAGGCCGCCATCGGACCCGGCATGGCCGTGTTCTCGCGCTACGCAAAGGTCGTCGAATCGAGCGGCAACGCCATGACGGTGCGCACCGCTCTGGCCCTAATCAACCAAACCCTCGACGAGGTGCTGGCCGAACAGGAGGCGGAGTTCGACGCCGACACCCGCTGGGCGCTGGCATGGTTCGATCAACAAGGGATTGAGGAAGGCGAGTTCGGCGTGGCAGAAACCCTTTCCCGAGCCAAGAACACCGCAGTCAACGGGCTTGTACAGGCGGGTATCGTCACGGCGCGGAGCGGTAAGGTCCGGCTAGTCAAACGGGATGAACTGCCGGAGGACTGGGACCCATCCTCAGACAAGCGGCTGACCGTATGGGAGGCAACGCAGCATCTCATTCGCGCCCTCGACCAGCACGGCGAAAGTGGCGCGGCTGACCTTCTTCGCAAGCTCGGCGGTGCGGTCGGCGAGATGGCGCGCGAACTTTCCTACCGGCTCCATAAAGTCTGCGAGAAGAAGAACTGGTCGAGCGAGGCGCTGGCCTACAACAGCCTCGTGCTGGCGTGGCCGGAACTGACTCGGTTGGCCCAGACTGTGAAACATTCTGAGGAACGGGAATTATTTCAATAGAGGTGATTTATGCAAATCGAAAGCATTGAAATCTGTAACTACCGTTTGTTCCGTTTGGCAGAGTTGAAGGATCTGCCGCGCCTCACCATTGTTGTAGGAGCCAATGGCTCGGGTAAATCCACCCTTTTCGATGTGTTCAGCTTCCTTAAGGAAGCCCTGGCGCAGAATGTTGTGGTGGCGGTCACACGCCGGGGCGGCTATCGGGAGCTGGTCAGCCGCGGCGAAACAGGGCCGATCGGCATTACGGTCAAATTTCGTGAAAGCGGCGGGCGTCTGGCGACCTACCAGTTGGAAATCGGCGAAGAGGCGGGAAGGCCGGTTGTCGAGCGTGAGGTGTTAAAATTTCGGCGAGGCCAGTATGGCCAACCATGGCACTTTGTGGACTTTTCACGCGGTAAGGGCACGGCCATCACCAATGAATCAGCCTATGGGCAGGAAGGCGTGGAAGCGGAACGCAAAGAATATGTTCTGGATGATCCGGGCGTCCTGGCCATAAAAGGCCTTGGCCAATTCAAGGAATTCCGGGTCGTTTCCGAATTCCGGAGCCTGATCGAGAACTGGCATATTTCCGATTTCCATATCAGCGATGCCAGACCCAGTGCCGAGGCCGGTTATGCGGAACATCTTTCCACCCGTGGAGACAACATCGCCCAGGTGGCTCAGTACCTGTACGAGAACCACCCGGATAGTTTTAATAAAGTACTTCAAGCCATGAAAATGCGCGTGCCGGGAGTGAGTAAAGTCGAGGCCAGGCCGACAGAAGACGGTCGTCTGGTGCTGCGGTTCCAGGACGGCAGTTTCAAGGACCCTTTTATCGCACGGTATGTTTCGGATGGCACGATCAAGATGTTTGCTTACCTAATCCTGCTCTATGACCCGAAGCCGCATCCGTTGCTGGCGGTCGAGGAACCGGAAAACCAGTTATATCCAGAGCTGCTCTACGAACTGATCGAAGAATTCCGGGACTATGCCCGTAGAGGGGGTCAGGTATTTGTTTCCACCCATTCCCCGGACTTTATCAATGGCGCGCAACTGGAAGAGATTTACTGGCTGGTGAAAAAGGGAGGATTCAGTGAAGTGCGACGTGCATCCGGAAATGAACTGTTGAAAAACCTGATTGCTGAAGGTGATTTGCCCGGAGCGCTTTGGAAACAAGGGCTTTTTGAAGGAGCTGGTCCGAAATGAATCGTGTCGTATTCCTCCTTGAAGAACGGTCGATGAAAACACTGCTCGATGGCCTTCTGCCGCGATTGATGCCTGGGAGGTCATTTGTCTGCATTCCCCATGAAGGGAAACAGGATTTGGAGAAAAGCATCCCTCGAAAGCTTCGGGCCTGGCGCGAACCGGGGGCGCGCTTCGTGGTTGTCAGAGATAACGATAGCGGTGACTGTTCCGCACTGAAGCAAAGACTTGTCGGATTGTGCAATGACGCCGAATGTCAAAATGCCCTTGTCCGGATTATCTGTCAGGAGTTAGAGGCATGGTATTTTGGAGAACCGGCCGCCATGGCCCAGGCGTTTGAAAATCCCATGTTAAGGGGTATTGGGAATAAGGCCAGATATCGTGATCCGGATGCCATTATGCAACCTTCCAGGGAAATCGTGAAACTTGTTCCCGAATTCCAAAAAATATCCGGAGCCCGAAAAATGGCCGCTTGGCTAAGCCGCGACAGCAACCACTCTCGGAGTTACCAAGTCATGATGGAGGGTATCGAGCGGATATTCAAAGAGGAGGAAGAAAAAAAGTAATGGCTAAGAGCAATCACGGCAGAGTGGGTGACGCGCTTGAACTGCTCAACAGGGGGTTGCGTCCCTTTGTGGAGCGGGAACTGCAAGCCGTACACGGAGATCAGTGGCAGGAGATGGTGGCGCAGACGCTCCGCGAAGACCGCGGGGCCGTGAAGGCGACCAGGAAGGGCGAGCTCAACTGGGATACCCACAACCTGCTCGCGGTCATGTGGGATCAGTGGAACGTGGTCTTCCGCAACACCCTTGGCCATACCGAACGATCCCTGGTCAGCGAATTGCGGGAGGTGCGCAACCGCTGGGCGCACCAGACGCCCTTCAGCAGTGACGACGCCTATCGGGCGCTGGACAGCATCGGCCGCCTGCTTACCGCCATCTCGGCCCCCGAGGCAAAGGAACTGGATGAGCAGAAGATGGCGCTGCTGCGCGTGCGATTCGACGAGCAGCGCCGGGGCGAGATGCGCAAGCACGCCGTGGCCCCCACTGAGGGCAACCCACAGAGCGGCCTAAAGCCCTGGCGCGAAGTCGTCACCCCGCACCGGGACGTGGCCAGCGGCAAGTACCAGCAGGCGGAGTTCGCGGCCGATCTGTGGCAGGTGTACTTGGGAGAGGCGGCATCCGAGTACCAGAACCCCACCGAGTTCTTCCGGCGCACCTTCATCACCGAGGGGCTGCAGAAGCTCCTCAGCAACGGCGTACGCCGCATCGGCGGACAGGGCGGCGACCCGGTAGTAGAGCTGCAGACGAACTTCGGCGGCGGCAAGACCCACAGCATGTTGGCGCTCTATCACCTCTTCTCCGGCACGCCCTCGACCGAACTTCCCGGCACCGAGCAGGTCCTGAAGGAAGCCGGATGCGAGGTGGCCCAGAACGTCAACCGGGCCATCGTGGTCGGCACCAAAGTGTCACCCGGCAACCCGAGCACGAAGGACGACGGGACCGTCATCCGAACGATCTGGGGCGAGATCGCTTGGCAACTGGGCGGCAAGACCGGTTACGAGATGATCCGCGCCGACGACGAGAAGGCCACCAACCCCGGCGACAAGATGAAGGAGCTGTTCAACAAGTTCTCGCCCTGCCTTGTCCTGATCGACGAGTGGGTAGCCTACGCGAGGCAACTTCACGAAGGCAGCGTGCTTCCCGCCGGCACCTTCGACACCCAGTTCACCTTCGCCCAAGCATTGAGCGAGGCCGCAAAGGTGGCCAAGAACACCTTGCTGGTGGTCAGCATTCCAGCATCCGATAACGAGATCGGCGGTGAGTGGGGGCGACGGGCGTTGGAGAAGCTCAAGAATACTATCGGCCGCGTGGAATCGAGCTGGCGTCCGGCCAGCCCTGACGAGGGGTTCGAGATCGTGCGCCGTCGGCTCTTCGAGCCACTGCACGAGAAGCAGGCCTTCGTGGCGCGCGACGCCGTGGCGCGAGCCTTTGTGGAGATGTACGGAACGCAGCACAGTGAATTCCCATCCGAGTGTCGAGAGGCCGAATACGAACGTCGCATCAAGCTGGCCTACCCGATCCACCCGGAACTCTTCGACCGGCTCTACAACGACTGGTCCACGCTCGACAAATTTCAACGCACGCGCGGCGTGTTGCGCCTGATGGCGGCGGTGATCCATTCCCTATGGGAAAGACAGGACGGCAACCTGCTGATCATGCCCGCTACCATTCCCATTGACGACTCCGCGGTGCAGTTCGAGTTGACCCGCTACCTTGACGACCAGTGGACCCCTGTCATCGCCAAGGATGTGGACGGGGAGCATTCCCTGCCGCTCAGGCTCGACCGGGACGCGCCGAACTTGGGCCGCTACTCCGCTTGCCGCCGCGTGGCGCGCACCATCTACGTCGGATCGGCCCCGACCCAACGGGCCGCCAACCGGGGTATCGACGACCGCCAGGTGAAGTTGGGTTGCGTTCAGCCCGGCGAAACCGTGGCTACCTTCGGTGACGCCATCCGCCGACTTACGGATCGGGCGACCTATTTGTATGTGGACGGCAGCCGCTATTGGTACTCGACCCAGCCCACGGTCACACGTCTTGCGGAGGACCGTGCGAACCAGCTCCACGAACACGATGTCATGGACGAGATCGTACGCCGCCTGAGGGATGAGGCGCGCAGCCGTGGCGATTTCCACCGCGTGCATGCCTGTCTGAGCAGCAGCGATATCCCGGACGAGCACGAGGCGCGGCTGGTGATACTCAGCCCTGAACAACCACATAGCAAGGGACAGACGGATAGTTCTGCAATGGAGGAAGCGAAAATCATTTTGGCGAACCGGGGGGGCAGCCCTCGTTCCTATAAAAACGCTTTGGTGTTCTTAGCGGGGGATGCGAGCAGGCTTAACGAACTACAATCCGCAGTAAGACAATTCCTGGCTTGGAAATCCATCTGGGTGGAGCGCGAGCAACTCAACCTCGATCCGTTCCAATCCAAACAGGCCGACGCGAAACGCAAGAACGCTGACGACACGGTGAACGTACGTATTCCCGAGGCATATCAGTGGCTGCTCATCCCGAACCAGCCGGACCCCAAGGGATCGCTCGAATGGACGGAAACTCGCCTGCAAGGGTCAGATTCGCTTGCGCTTCGCGCTTCCAAAAAGCTCAAGAGCGAGGAAATGCTCCTCGTCCAGATGGGCGGAGTTCGCCTGCGCCTTGAACTAGACCGGGTACCTCTCTGGCGCGGGGACGAGGTTGCTGTGAATCAGCTTGTCGCCGATTTTGCCACCTACCTTTACCTTCCACGTCTACGCGATTCGGATGTTCTGATTGCAGCGATTAGGGAGGGAATTTCATTGCTGACTTGGCAATCCGAAACATTCGCCTATGCGCAGGCCAAGGATTCCGATGGTCGGTATCTTGGTCTGATCGGGGGTCGGACGGCTACTGTACATCTGGAAGGCGGATCGTTGATCGTGAAGCCCGACGTGGCGGTCGAACAACAGAAAAGGGATGCCGAGACTGACCGCGTGATGGTCGAGGGTGATCAGGAAGGCGGTGTCGATTCTGTTCGAACGGCCGGGAAGGGTACATCAGAGGATCAGGGAGTATCCAGCGGTGCTGAAAAAGAAATGCCGCCCATTTACACAAGGTTTCATGGAGTCGTTGAAATGGATCCTCTACGAATCAGTCGAGATGCTGGCCGGATTGCCGATGAAGTGATTCAGCACCTAACCCGACTTGTCGGAGTGGATGTCAGGGTTGTTCTTGAGATCCAGGCAAGTATGAAGGAAGGGGCTTCTGAAAAGACGATTCGCGATGTTTCAGAGAATTGTCGTACTTTGAGATTTGAATCTTTTGGATTTGATGAAGAGTAATGGGATTTAGCTCTCCTTTTTATATCTCTGTTATGTGACCTCGGGCAGACGGTACACGGTGTAGCGGCGGTCCTTGTATAATGGGTGGAGGGTGGCGAGGAAGCTTTCCAGGAGGGTCTTCTCCCTGGCGGTCAGGCGGTGGGTGGGGGACATCTCGCCCAACCTTTTCAGGCCCTTTTCGCTGTAGAGCAGGTGGGTGAGGCCCTCCCTCCGGGTCCAGCGGGCCAGGTCGCCGGGGGAACCGGCCGTGCGCAGGGCCTCGATGAAGGGGTGGCGGTCGGCGAACGAGGCCATGAGGAAGGGCCGGCGGATGTAGAAGGTGCGGTCCTCGCCCAGGATGAGGACCCGGTCGGCGGGGCCCAGCCGGGTGTTGATGAATTCGGCGGCCCGGTAGTAGGGAAGGGCGTCCAGGTAGCGCAGGGGCGCGGTGCGGCGCGGGTGCAGCCGGGCCAGCACGAAGTGGCCCGCCTGGGAGTAGCTCTCCTGGAGATCGATCTGCTGCAGCAGCTGGAAGAGACAGAGGATCACGATCAGCGCGGTGAGGGGCCGGCGCAGGCGGGGGATTTTTTCGCCCGCCCGCTCGACGGCTGCGGCCAGGGGCCAGGCCAGGAGCAGCAGGGCGGGCAGGTAGTAGCGCGGCACCCAGGCGAAGCCCAGCAGGAGCAGGAAGGCCAGGGCGGCCGTGGTCAGCAGGATGCGCGACACCCCCTCTTCGCGCAGGAAGGGGAGCAGGGGCAGGAGGACCAGCACCAGGATGCCCCAGGCCGCGGTGGCGCCGTGGCGGTAGGGATTCAGGAAGAGCCGGAACGGGAAGAGGAGGTAATCCGGCAGGGCGTGGTCCGCGCCGCGCCGCAGCCCGGTCGAGAAGCTCCGGCCCTGGTCCGCGCTCCAGTGGGAGCTGGGGAAGACGCGGTTCAGGTAGGGATAGACCGGGTTGCCCATGGTCGCCGCGTTCTTGATGAACCAGGGCAGCAGGCAGGCCAGGACCAGCAACCCCACGATGACCGACGTGGCGACCCGCCGCTTCATTGGGCCGCGGCCGAACACCAGCCGGGCCGCGAGAAAGGCCAGGAGGTAGAAGGCGAAGATGACCTTGGTGCCCACGGCGCAGCCCCAGAGCAGTCCCGAGAGGATCGGCCCGAGGCGGTTCCCGCCGCGGGCGTCGTGGTCCAGGAGGAGGTACACGGCGGCGGCCATGAACAGGAAGCCCAGCATGTCGGTCTTGGCCGAGGCGGCCAGGAAGCCCGCCTGGGGCACCGTGAAGAAGAGAAGGGCGGGGAGAAGGGCGCGCCGGCCCGGGTGGACGGAGCGGAACCAGGAGGCGAGCAGGCCGGCCAGCGCCACGGCCGCGGCCCAGGAGAGCAGCTTGGGCAGGAGCACGGTGCCGCCGAGCAGGGAGAAGAGGAAGAGCATCTCGCCGTTCAGGGGCAGGCTGGCGTTGAAGTGGGTGGGCCAGGCCGTGATGCCGCCGTGGGCCAGGTAGTACTGGGGCACCCCCAGGTGGTAGAGCACCGTGTCGTAGAAGGTGGGCGGGAACAGGGCGAAGAAGAGGTTGACCGCGAAGAAGACGGCGAGCACCCAGGCCAGGAGGGACGGCTGGCGCGGGACGCGCCTTTCGACGGCCGGGGGTCGCGGGCGCAGGCGCCGCAGGAGCAGCGCGATGCCGGCCAGCAGCAGCCCCCCGAAGAAGGCCGGGTGCAGGACGCGCGCGGCGGCCGCGGCCAGGGTGGCGTATGAGACCAGGCCCAGACCCAGGGCCAGGCGCACGGCGACCCGGGTCAACGATCTGTCTTCGGCCGGGTCTCTGCCGGGGGGAAGCAGCAGGGTGGAGAGGCCCCAGGCCGCGGCCAGGACCAGAGGGAGTTCGGCCAGGGCGAGCAGGAGCTCAGCCACGGCGGCCTCCGCTCCGGCGCGGGCGATCCTTCGGCGGTTCCGCTGGGGTCTTCGAGGGCATCAGAGGGGGGTCTTCTTGTTGATCAGGTCGGCCAGCAGGCCGATCATCAGGAGGATGACCGAGAAGATGAAGAGCATGACGGTGGTGTCGGTCAGGTTGAGCAGGACGATGTCCCGGCCCAGGGAAACCAGGGAGAGGGCGAAGGAGACCAGGAAGGCGGGCAGAAACACGCGCAGCGGGTTGAACATCATCGCGGTCTTCATGATGAGCAGGACGAAGTTCGCCGTGTCCCGCAGCGGGTGGATCTTGGAGCGGCCGCGCCGCCTGCGGTAGTCGATGGGCACGAACGCGATGCGCTGCTTGCCCAGCACCATGGCCAGGGTCAGGGTGGTGG
>Ga0180434_10008320_pt1 | contig 11464 bp, 8 predicted proteins | sample SS_ome_7_FD_132453 | JGI IMG/M metagenome (GOLD analysis project Ga0180434, IMG submission 132453) | Hypersaline lake sediment archaeal communities from the Salton Sea, California, USA - SS_1_D_2 metaG | ecosystem: Environmental > Aquatic > Non-marine Saline and Alkaline > Hypersaline > Sediment... | reverse complement strand
CGTACATCTCCACCACCAGCCGCTCCAGCACCTCCGTCCGCCGACGCAGGCCCTGCCACAGCGGCGAGGACCAGCCCTCGGCGTCCCGCACCTGCGGCAAGTCGATCGGCACCTTGCCCTCCGCCGTGCGGAACTGACGCGGCTTGTGCCCGTTGCGGTAGCCGGCCGAGGCGCCGGGCTGCGGGGCTGCCGCCTCCGGTCCATGCGGAGCGGTGCTGGAAAAGAAGCCGGGCGGACCCGATCCAGGTTCCGCCGCCTGCGGTGCGGGCGGCCGACGCTCGTACCGCTGGCGGCCGAGCACCTCGCTCACCTCGGCCTCCAGCAACTGCTCGACCACGACCTTGACCGCCTGCCGCACCAGGTGGCTGGTCAGTTCCTCGGCCTCGCCGCCCTCCCGGAGGCCTTCCGCCAACTTGCTAAGCCGCTCTTCCAAGGGTACACTGTGCATGGTCTGGGTCTCCTTTCTTCGGGCTCTTACCGACCACCCGACAGGATACCCAGACCTCCTATTTACAGCCAGTATGGGACATTACCTCTCCCCGGAACTCCGTTGTAGGATCAGCAAGAGCCCCGCGGCCGGGCGGCGGCCGCGCGCACCTCGCACGCCAGGCCGTACGGGTCCGCCCCGTCCCAGCAGTAGGTGCAAAGCCGGTCCTTCGGCAGGCCGACGGCCTGGACGAGGTCGTCCAGCCGCTGGTACCGGAGGCTCGTCAGGTTCAGCCGGCGGCGGATGCCCTCGACCATGCGGGCGTACTTGTCGGAACCGGGGTCCTCGTAGCCCTCGGGGGAGGCGGCGTCGGTGCCTTCCAGTTCGGCGATGGCCCGCCTGGCCGCCAGGTCCAGTTCGCTGCGGGACCGGGAGAAGTTCAGGAACGGGCACGCATGGATGAGCGGCGGGCACGCCGGCCGCATGTGCACCTCCGTCGCCCCCGCCTCGTACAGGCGCTGGATGGTGTCCGTCAACTGCGTGCCGCGCACAATCGAGTCTTCGCAGAACAGCAGCCGCTTGCCCCCGATGAGTTCGCGGATGGGGATCAGTTTCATCCGGGCCACCAGGTCGCGGATACGCTGGTCCTGCGGCATGAAACTTCGGGGCCAGGTGGGCGTGTACTTGACGAACGGCCGTTCCATCGGCACGTTGGCGGCGTTCGCGTAGCCCAGCGCGTGGCCCGTGCCGGAGTCCGGGATGCCGGAGACCAGGTCCACCTTCGCCGTCTCGCGCCGCGCCAGGGCCGCCCCGCACCGGTTCCGCACCACCTCCACGTTGATGCTCTCGTAACTGGAGGCCGGGAACCCGTAGTAGACCCAGAGAAACGTGCATATCTGCATGGCCTCGCCGGGCGGCGCCATCCGCTCGACGCCCTCGGCCGTCAGGCGCACCACCTCGCCCGGCCCGAGGAATCGATCGATAACGTACCCGAGGTTCGGCAGGGCGCAGGTCTCGAGGGTAGCGGCCCAGGCGCCGTCCTTGCGGCCGATGATGACGGGCGTCCGTCCGTAGGCGTCGCGGGCGGCGTACAGGCCGTCCGGCGCCAGCACCAGCATGGAGCACGAGCCGCGGACGGCCTCCTGGGCCCGCCGGATGCCGTCCGTGAACGTCTCGCCCTGGTTGATGAGGGCGGCGACGAGTTCGGTGGGGTTGATCTCGCCGCCGGCCATCTCGGCGAAGTGCGTCGTCCGCGGCACGAACATCTCCCGGGCCAGCGCCTCCGCGTTCTGCACGACCCCCACCGTCACGAGGGCGTACACGCCCAGGTGCGACCCGATGATGAGCGGCTGGTCCTCGTAATCGCTGATAACGCCGATGCCCCGCCGGCCGTGCATCTTCCGGAGGTCGTCCTCGAACTTCGACCGGAACTGGGCGTTGGTGAGGTCGTGGATGAACCGGACGAAGCCGCCGTCCTCCGCCGCCAGCCCGCCGCGGCGTGTGCCCAGGTGGCTGTGATAGTCGGTCCCGTAGAACAGGTCCTCGATGCACTCCCCGCGGGAAACGACGCCGAAGAACCCTCCCATGGGCGTAAGCCCTCCGTCCGGCTGGTGTCCAAGCGCTCGGCCGATGGAGGCCGGCGGTCGCCGGCCGTCGCCTCCGACCGCTAAAAGGCATCATACTGCCCCGGGGTGGAGGCTTCAAGGCATCGCCGCGGCCAGGCGGGGCGCGCATCAGCCCGCCTTCTCCGCCGCGACGACCGTGCTGCCGAAGCGCGCCGGCATGGGCCGAACGGCCGGCTCCCCGAACCCCGCCCCGGTGATATGGTCGCGCATCTCCGGTAGCGAGAACGCCCCGACCATAAGGTTGAACACGGCCGGCACGAGCGGCCCGGTCCGCTCGGGGTTCAGCAGGAAGTCCTGGACCAGGAGCAGCCCGCCGGGCGCCAGGTCCCGATGCGCCTTGGCCAGCCGCTCCTCCGCCCCCCGGCCGGGACCGTGCAGCACGTTCGACATCAGGACCACGTCCACGCCCGTACCGAACGCCACCTCGTTCCAGTCGCCGACCTCGGCCCGCACCCGGTCGGCCATGCCGAACCGCTCGATAAGGCCGCGCGCGATCTCGACTGCCTCCGGCAAATCGAGCACCGTGGCCGAGAGGGACGGGTACCGCTCGGCCAGGGCCATCGCGTAGGACGCCGGGCCGCCGCCGACGTCGACCAGCGTCCGGCGGCCCGCGAGGTCGACGCGGTCGCAGAACGCGGCCGCCCGGCCGGCCATCGCCAGATTGTGCATTCCCAGAACGAAATCGCGGTAGGAGCGCAGACGGTCGTGGCCGTCCGGTGAGAAGATCCACCCGCCCTTCCCGCCGCGGAGGACCGACTCCAGGTCCGCCCAGAACGCCCCCACCTGGGCGTGATGGGCCAGGATGTTTCCCTGATACAGGGGGGCGTCCGGCAGGAGGGTGGTCTCGGCCTTCGGCGTCAGGCGCCAGCGCCGACCGTCGCGGTCGGCCAGGCCCATCGCCGCCAAGACGATGAGCACCTTCTCGACCACGACGGCATCGAGACCGCCGGCCCGGCGGGCGACGGCCTCGGCCGGGGCAGGCCCGTCGGCCAGCGCCTCCGGGATGCCCGTGGCGCAGGCGGCCTCGACGGCGCGCCGTGCCCGGCACCGCCAGGCCTCGGCGGTCAGTTCGTTCGCCCAGCGGATCTCGCGGGAATCGCCCTGGAAGATCATAGGGTCTCCTTGCGACGGGGGTTTTTCCATCGCCATTATAGGGCCTTCGGCATCGTCTTGCGAACCGGCCGCGCCGGTGCTAGAGTGACAATGCACTCGCCACTCAAGGAGAACGCCATGCCCGTGGAGGATCCGATCCAGGACCACGTCGACCCGCCGTATGACCGCGGCCGCCTGCTGCCGCTCGGCCCGCCGGAGGAGAAGATGCGCCGCCGCGCCGAGACGGACCCACCGGACGATGCGTGACGGGCGCCGCATCGCGGAGCACGGCCGGATGAACGAGGACTCGCCGATCACGATCCGCCCCGCCCGCCCCGGCGACCTCCCGGCGCTGGCGGCGTTCCTCCAGGCGGCCCCGGTCGGCCCCGGCGCCCCCTTGTCCTCGGCGGTCGAAGTGGCCAACCGGCTCGTGGCCGTGCGGGCCGGGCAGATCGTCGGGACGATCCGCTATACGCCCGGCACCGGGCACACGGCGGCGGTGGCGCCGCCGCGCCTGGACCGGTGGGAGGAGGATCTGGCGGCCGCCCTGTTCCGAGCCGCGGCCGGGCGGGCCCACCGCCGACACGGGGCCCGCCTCATCCAGACGCTCCTGGACCCCGACGGCGCCGACCCCGCCGCCTCCGCCCTGGAGCGGGCCGGGTTCGCGCCCCTGGCGACGCTGCTCTACATGCGACGGGCCGTGACCGTGGAGGACCAGCACCTACTCGTTTCGGACGAGATTCGCTGGCGCCCGTACGCGCGGCTGCGGCACCGCCCGTTCGCCGACACTATTGCGGAGACGTATCGCGACAGCCTCGACTGCCCCGGCCTGCGCGGGCTTCGGACCGTCCACGATGCCGTCCGCACGCACAAGCACACCGGCCGGTTCCGGCCCAAGCGGTGGCGCCTGGCGGTGCTCGGCCGATCGCCCGTCGGCGTGGCGATGGTCAACGAGATGCGCGACCGGGGCGAACTCGTGTACCTGGGCGTCGTGCCGGAGGCGAGGGGCACCGGACTCGGTCGGGACCTGGTGCGCCGCGCCATCCGCGATACGGCCGAGATGGGCCTTGAGACGATGGGCCTGGCGGTGGATGCCGGCAACGGCCCCGCCGTCCGCCTGTACCGCGCGGCCGGCTTCGCCGAGACGCACCGGCGCCTCGCCTGGTTCGTGCCGAAGGAAAACCTCGATACGCTGGAAGGATGAAGGTCTTTTCAGCCCGGTCGGGCAAGCCGGCCGGTTGACGCACATAACGCAACTCGGGAAGTCACTTCTTCTTTAACACGACGGCGGACTCATACAGTGCCGCGCGATTGCTCGCACCACGACGGACGCTGGAGCGAGTAATGCTGGCGCCCACTCGCTTTTCTCGAATTTGATTTGCAGCGACAACAAAGAAGCCTTGTTGTTCACCCAAATCTGCCAGAAGGCGGTCGACTTTGAATTCGATCCCTTGAATAATCGAGTTTCCTATAACAATTACCCCAACACCCCCTCGCTTAAGCAGACGATGCAAGACCTTCAGGAAAGCATGACAATCATTAAAATAGGAGATGACGTAGTTGGCCCACCCCGGACCTCCGTAAGGCCCACGGTGAACCCGTATGGTGCGGAGTTTCTGCACGAGGGAGAAGAGTTCTTTGTGAACAAACGTTGGTTCTACGGGGGGGCCTGCGCGTACGGTTTGCCAGAACTTTCCGAAGTTGTTCACCTCTAAGTCTTTAGTGGCCAAACCGTCTGCTATGAGGGACAGCCAATAGAGTTGAGGGCGCGTATTTCTTACGTAATGATAGTTATTCATATAAGGGGGCGAGGTTATCATAAGATCAACTGAACGAGTGGCAAGGTGGTTTTTCGCTTCGGACAGAAAGTTCTCAGTATAAATCTCGTGAGAGGCATTGTCCCCGCTGTCGCCAAGCCGGTCGTAAAGCCTTTTGATGTCGGACACCACCTGCCGGATCTTGCTTGATACGACCGCTGCCACGTCTGCGTTCTTAACAAGAGGTTTGCCCGCAGCAGGTCTTGTACCCAGGCTTGGCTCATAGGAATAGTTTGAGAAACTGACCATTACAGCCCCGAAAGCCAAGCGCACAATGTCACGAACATGGTTGTCATTGATCCGGTCTATGAAATCCAACAGGCAGAGCACCTGCTTCTCAACCTGAGGGCTGAAAAAGGGAATGCGAGACTTAAAGGCTTCTGGGGGTTGGCTATGTGGCTGAAATGATGATGAACCCCATTCCCTTGACTCTGTTCTCAGTGCCTGAATGGTGTCCTCAAGCCTATCAAGATTAATGTGCGATGACTCAACTTTTATGCGTGAAGCCAAAGCTGCATAAGGATTGATCTCGAAGCCAATCGTACTCCAACCTCTGAGCATCCCTTGCACAAGTGTGGTGCCCACGCCGCAAAATGGGTCAAGCAAACACGGGGGATGCCGATTGCAAGATGCCGACGACCCAAAGGCATCAATAACCTTATCAACGAACCGAGAGGAAAAGCCGGCAATCCAAGGCACCCAGCGGTGGATTGGCTGGTCTTTGTTGTCCGAGAAGGCGGGATCGCGAATGCCGGTGGCGTTTTTCACTGCGCCATCCTTTTCGCCATCAGAGACCTTACTCCCCAACACGCTTTAGGTTACAACTCCCAGGGTGGAGATTCTTCCCAAACCTTGCGCTGGTTATCGAGATGTTCCTTGATTTCTCGAGCAATTTGATCGCGGGAATATTCCTGTCTCAACTCCGCCGCCCAGGGCCTGCCGGGATGCATTGTGTCCCATTTGGGACACCGCATAGACGTACGTCCGCTGCCGGGCGCGTGATTGCCAAAACCGTCAATGACCGCGTTCCAAACAGGTCGGAACCTCTCGATTAGGATGCGCTCTGCCAATGAAATCCACACCTGCTTCACAACTAGCAACTTGAAGAGGAAATCTTCTAATGCAAGGTTCTCAGCCTGATTGATGGACCATGCATGCTCGCAGAGGCGCTTGGCCAAAGGCTGCCTGACACCGGATTGTAACGCTGAGACCCAGCCCTTCCGCCTTCCGCCGTAAATGGCCTTCCCAATGTAGATGGGAACTTGTAAGGGCGGCCGGGCGATTGGACGGTAGAGGGGAAAATCACCCGTATAGTACAAGGCATATATTCCAGCACCATCAAATCGCAAATCCTGACTTAATGCTTCCGGATCCTTCCCCAGCAGCGCTCGTACTACGCTCTTTCCAATGTTGTCGTAGTCCAGAGGATCGTATTCAACCGCCATTGGTGCCGGTCCCTCCAGGCTCCTCACGGCTTGGCACCAGCTAGGATAGCGGCCTTTTCAGACTGAAGCAAGGAAGAACCGGTTTCATGTGCTCAACCACCACAAATGAACCGCTCATCCCTACCCCAGCAGCGCCTTGGCATCGTCGAGGCGGTCGGGGCGGAGGCGGAAGCGGTCGGCGAGCGTCTCCACCAAGCCCTCGGTCTCCCACGCCAGGACGGCGTCGCGGACGGTCTCGGCCGCGTAGAACCGCCGCTTCTCGGGCCACGCCAGAAAGCCGAGCATCGTCAGGCCCGGCCCGGTCGGCTCGTCTTTCGAGCCTTTCTCCTCCGCATGGGCCGCCAGGCGCCGCAGCAGGTCTTCGCGGCAGAGGCGTTCGATGCGGCCGGGCGGGTCGTACAGGCTGGCGACGAACCGCTCCACGCTCGTGTAGTCGGGGTAGCGGCGGCCGATGAAATCGCGGAACTGGAGCACGCCGTCGGCGTCCAGCGCCAGGCGGCCGGCCAGGTGGGCGCGGATGCACAGCAGGCCGACGGTGCGCATGATGCGGTCGGCGGCCTCGTCGGCGTTTTGGGCGGCGTCGGCGGCCCAGAGGAATGCGAGGCCGAGGGCGACGCGGACCTCGCTCGCTTCGCCGCCGTCGGCAGGCGTCACCTCGAACGCCCCGACGAAGGGGGGCAGGTCGGCCCCCGCCCCGGCGCCGAGAAACCGAACCCGGTGCCGGCGGCCGGCGACCTCCAGGGTCACGGTGTCGCGTCCGTTCATGGGATGCCCGCCAAGCGAACGTACGTGGAGGATGCAGATAGCCGGCTGCTCCCACATCCGGCCCGAAAAGCGCGGCGTTCCGAGGCCGGCTCGGCGTGCGGCACAATCATCGATTGCTCCCGCTCCTTCTTGTCGCACTCGATTGGTTGGCGCCACCGGCCCGCCGGCCAGATCGCGTCGGCGAACAGGCCGAAAGGGAATAGATGTTGGTTTGATGAGTTCACGATTATTCCACGCGTTCCAGCACCAGCACCCAGTCCTGGGGCGAGGGCACGTTCTTCTTGAACTCCACGGGGGCGGCGGCCTTGTCGCCCGCTTTCGCAACGGCCTCGATTACGCCCTGGTCGAACGTCCGGCCGGTTGCCGGATCGAAATAGTAAGCGTGCCAATCGACGTCCGGTTCCAGATTCTTGACCGTCGGCCCGCTCCAGTTATAAACATTTCGTCGGGGTATGTAGATGATTCGCACTTCGCCGGGAATCCCGGCGGCAAAGCAACCTTTCTCGACCCATTCGGGATGCGGCTTGAATCGCCACCAGGGATACCGTTCGAGCAGCCGCTTGCCCAGGCCCAGTTGGGTCGAACCGGGATAGTTCATGCCTTGCTTCCACGTGGTCCAGTCGTAGACCCTCGCCAGTCCGGGATCGCCTTCGGCGCCGGCGTGCCAGACGCCCGCCGCGCCGTAGGTGTGGCCGGCCGAACCGCTGAGCATGGTCGCCCAGAACACGTAACGCTGAACGTCCTGGAACGCCGTCTGCATGTGTCCTTCGTAACAGTACTCGCCCAGGACGACGGGCATGGTCGGCGTTCGTGCGCAGGCGGCCCGGATCTTTGGAACGGCGCCGCGAGCCGCCTTCCAACCTCCGTGCCCGGTCTGAAGCATGTCAAAATCGATGACGGTCTCATCCGTCACCCGTTTCCGCGCCGAGTCGAAGGGATGCATTGTGGCCGGATGGCGATAGGGGTCGATCTGCTGAACGTACCGTGCCAGCTCGGTCCACTGCGGGCCGCCCGACTCGCCGCCGATGATCCAGATCACCGGATAAGCGCCGTAGCGGGCGACCAGATTCCGCCAGTGCCGTTTCATGCCGTCGATCCCGGCCAGGGCCATGGCGTCGCAGTCTCTTCGTCCCCAGCCGCCGACGACGGCGGGGACGATGCCCGCCTCGACCAGGTGCTTGATGCGTCGGTCGGCGTAGTCGAAGTACGCGGGGTTGACCACGGTGAAATGCCGATCTTTATATGGCAGGCCGCCTTCGTTCGCCCAGCGGGGTTCAAAGGCGCCTTCGTCCGGGTACGGCCCGCAGACGATCTGCACGACGGAAAAGCCCTTGGCTTTGCGGTCGGCGGTGAGTTCCTGGAACCCTTCCCAGGTCATGCGCTTGCACAGGCATTTCCACCAGGTATCGCCCAGCCAGAAGAAGGGCGTGCCGTCGGCGTGCTCGAAGTGCCGCTTGTCCGCGCTCACGCGGAGAAAGCCGTGCTCGAGCAGAGGATTGTCGCCGCCGTAGGCCGCCACGCGCAGTGTCCGCTCGCCACCGTTCAGGCCGGCGTTCGATGGGTCCGAACATTCGACGTGGAACTTGTACTCGCCCCGGGCCGGGGGCGCGAAGCGAACGGTCCACTTGCCGCCGCCGACCCAGAACGCCGGGACGACCCACTGCCGGTCGCCGCTCCGGAAGACGACGTTCACCTCGACGTCGGCGAACGGCTTCTCGTAGGTTTTATCGGACTCGTAGGAGGTCTCGAATACCTCCCATTGCCCCACCTCGGCCGCGCGCGCCGAAACCTGTGCCAGCGCGCACAGCACCACTGCTCCGTACATTGCGTTTCTCATCGGTCTTGGCTCCAAGAGTCTCCGGTAAGGTTGCGTTGTCCAAACCCGTGTGATTTCATCTCGTTGGCGGCGCGGCCCGCGTGTTCCGGCCTCGGCGACCGGCGCCGCCTCGAAGAGGAGCACTTCGAAAGGCTGCAACGCAATGCGAAGCGGCTTGCCCGCGGGGGCGCGGAGTTGGCCAATCCGCTGGTCCGGGCGAGGCGACGTCAAGAGGTAGCCGGTCGGGTGCGGGTCCGGAAGCTCGAGCGCCTTCGCCAACTCCAACGCATAGGATTGAGGCTCGTCCGAGGGATTGCGGAGAGTCACGATGCCCTCTCCCGGCTGCCAGGACGCCCAGCCATACACCTCGCCCGCGCCCGGATCGCCGCCGATCCAGTGGGTATCCACCAGCACGTGGGCATTGGCCCGCGACCATTTCGCCGCCCGGGCCAGTTCATCCCACATCTTCTCCGTCAACAGGTTCGGGCTGATATACAGTTCCTGCAGGTTCGTGCCGGAACCGAAGAAGGTCCATATCTCGTCGGCGACGGACTTCTCTCCGCGGGGCATCCTCGACGGATTGCCCCGTTCGCTGATGCACGGCCCATGAAGCATCAGCGAGTTGAGCGGGTAGAGCGGGCCCATCTGCACGATCTTCCGGTAGCAGCACATGTCGCGGTAGGTGATCCATCTCTGCCGGCCGTCGCCTGCCCCGTGGAAACCCGTATCTCCTCCCTGCCGCCAGATCGAATCGGCATACCGCAGCCAGAACGGGCTGGCCCAGGTGCCGGTCGTGGCGCTGATGAAGACGTCGCGATTTTCCCGGCGAAGCGTCCGGGTTAGTGCCAGGACTGCATCGATGTCTTCCGCCAGCACGCCCGTGGCGCCTGTTGTGTTGTTGCCCGCGCCCATGCCGTCGAACTTGAAGAAAACCACTCCGTACTCCCGCATCATCCGCAGGCAGACCTTTCGGAAGGCCTTGGCGTACTTCGCGCCGGCCATGGAGAACCCGTTGCGGTTCGTCTCGTAGCCCCGGGACTTGCCGTAGGCGATCCGTTTCTTCTTGGCGTCCGCGTACCCGCCCCAGGGCGACATCCACACGCCCTGTGCGGCGCCGTACTTGTCCGCGGCGGCCTTGAGATTCCTAAAACCGTCCGGGAAGCCCTCGTGAAAGTCCCACAGCGAGTTGCAGTCGTCCCAGCCGTCGTCCCAGACAAACGCGTCGAGCCTCACTCCGCGTTCGCGGACAAGTTCACGGCCGAAAAACTCGATGGCTTTGAGGCATTCGGCTTCGGTTATGCGTTTGTCGGGACGAGCGAGGATTACGTCATACCAGTTGTTGTAGTGTAGGAACTGTCGATACGGGTGAGCCCTTCGGCGCTCAAGGTAGTACAAGAACCCCCGGCGCAACTGTCCCGGCGGCACGACGCCAATCACCCACCGATACCGCCACGTCTCTCCCGGCTGGAGCACATTCCCTCGCGGCAGGGCACAGCGCACTCGTGAGGCCGCGCCGACCTCGTTCACCGCCAGAGGGTGCTCGATTCCCAGAAAGATATCGCCGCACTGAACGACCGAACCGGCTACCTTCCCCACGGATCGGGCACCCTGGACCGTGGCCTCCGTGAAGACCAATTCCCGGATGCGGGTGGTTCTCTCCGCCGTCAACCCGAGCGACGCAATGACATAGTTGGATTCGTCGCGCAGTTCAGCGGACCAGTCGGCACGGATCCCGGACGCCGCGTCCTGGTACGAGGCCGTGATACGCCGGCCGGCGTCAGCGGCTTCCTTGCAGGCCGGGCTCGCCTCGGCCTCGAGCCTCCGGCATTCGAACGGGGGCGTCGGATTCGTCTTCGAGAGATCAATCACCCGGTCCCCGTCGAGCACGATCTGCGGCATGTGGCCGGAGGAGAGGGTCAGCGTCCGCCCCGTCTGCTGATTGCTGACGGCCAGGGCCGTCACGCGGCCCCCTTCGACGTTCCACGAGGCTTCCAGGGAACGATTGGCCAAAAGGAGACGCGACGCCTCCCGGAAGCCGCGCGATTGGCCTGGCGCCGCCGCAGGATACTCCAATGCGGAAGTCGAACTCGCACTCGAAGCAATCAACAGGATTACAAACAACTTCATTCTCATCAGGCGCCCTTTGAACCATGGACCTTGCCGAGGTACCCGTTTCGCGAGCCGGGCCTCACGCGACGCCGAAGTGTACCGCGACGCCCTCGGTCATTCGCGCCAGCGGGTCCCCGACGCCCGCGAGGCGCCCACCGCCCGGGCGACCGCCGCCGGCTTCATCCCTTCAGGCCACCGCCACCTCGTCGCAGAGATAGACGTCCTGGACGGCGGCGAGGAGCGCCGCGCCCTCGTCCATCGGCCGCTGGAAGGCCTTTCGGCCGGTGATGAGGCCGGACCCGCCGGCCCGCTTGTTGACGACGGCCGTGCGGGTGACCTCGGCGAAGTCGTTCTCGCCGGAGGCCCCG
>Ga0180434_10008319_pt1 | contig 11465 bp, 9 predicted proteins | sample SS_ome_7_FD_132453 | JGI IMG/M metagenome (GOLD analysis project Ga0180434, IMG submission 132453) | Hypersaline lake sediment archaeal communities from the Salton Sea, California, USA - SS_1_D_2 metaG | ecosystem: Environmental > Aquatic > Non-marine Saline and Alkaline > Hypersaline > Sediment... | reverse complement strand
TGATCGGGGGGGAGGTCCACTTCTGGCGCCATGACCCGGCCCACTGGGGTGCACTCCTCGATGCAGTGAAGTCCATCGGCCTCACCTTCGTCAGCACGTACGTCTGCTGGCAGTTCCACGAGATCGAGGAGGGCGTCCACGATCTCGAGGGCACAACCGATCCTCGGCGAGACCTTCACCGGTTCTTCACCCTGGCCCGTGACCGGGGCCTCGGGGTGTTTGCACGGCCCGGCCCCTACATCTATGCGGAATGGCGCAACCAGGGCGTGCCGGACCATGCGGCACCCCTGCACAAGGCGAATCCTGATTACAGGCAAAAGGCCGTGCGGTGGCTGCAGGACGTGGCCGCCGCCCTTCTCCCCCACCTCGCCTCCCGGGGAGGGCCCGTGTTCCTGGTGCAGGCCGACAACGAGTCGGACCCCGCCATCCACGTCCACGCCGAGTCCCTGGGTCTGGGGGAGACACCCGGCCCCTTTCAGGAATGGCTCCGGGAACGGTACGGGGACATCAACACCCTCGATACGGCCTGGAACTCCCACCTCACCTCCTTCGAGGAGGCGAGGGCAGTGCTGGCCGGCGACATCCCGGATTCACGCCGTGCATTTCTGGATACCTGCGACTTTCGCTACCACCTGGCCGCGGACCACGCCGATTTTGCCGTGAAGACGCTGCGCGCCCTCGGCATCGATTGCCCCGTCTGCCTCAACACCTGGCCCGGCCACGATGCGCAGGACTGGTGGACCTTCTCGCGGCTCGCGGACTTCCACGGCATCGACCCGTATCCCGCGAACCTGTACCGCGGATATTCCGGTGAGCACAGGTATCATCGCGAGCGGTTCCGGTATCTCCGTGCCCTCGGAAAGTTCCCCTTCATCGCCGAGTTCGGCGCCGGGGTGTGGCGAGGCCAGGAAAAGGTAACCGGGGTCTTTGATCCGGAACACTACCGGCTTGCCGCTCTCACCGCACTTGCCGGCGGCGTGCAGGGGTGGAACTGGTACATGCTGGCGGGCCGGGACGAGTGGCTCATGGCGCCGGTGCAGCCGGACGGGCAGGTTGATCCCGGACTGGGGCCGGTGTTCATGAAGATGGCAAAGGTGTTCCGGGCGCTCGATCCCGCCTCGCGAGAGGTGGCTGTCTCGTTTGCAGCAACCTGGTCGCCGCGTCACGCGCAGGTGGCGGAGCTCGACGAGGGGCGAAACCAGGACGAGGTGCGCATCGCTCTTCATGACACGGGTGTGGCCCACGATTTCGTGGATGTGGACCGCGACCGCGACGCCTCCCCGCCCGTGCTCTTCTACACGGGGCCGGCCTGGCTCTCCCGCGCCGGGCAGGAAGGGCTGGTGAACTACGTGGCGCAGGGGGGCGTCCTCGTCTTCCATCGCACTCTTCCGGTGCAGGACGAGGACCTGAGTCCGTTGAACCTCCTGGATCTCCCCCTCCAGGGCAGATCCGGGCGGTCGGAAATCAACCTGGGAAAGGGACGGGTTCTCATTCTGGGCCATGCCCCGTCACCGGCCCGGATCCTGGATCTACTTGTAACCCTCGACGCCTCACCGCCCTGCGTTCCCTTGACGCCGGGCATCCAGGCCACGCTCCTCGTGAACACGGGCGCACCGGCCCTGATCCTGGTGAATCCGGGAGAGGAGGAGGTGGCGGGCAGAATCCGTCTGGATCACCCGGCCCTCCCGGACGGAGTCCACGCTGTGACCGATCCGGAAACGGACGGGAAGAGCACTCTCACGCTGAAGGCGGGAATCCTGGAACTCCCGATCCCCCCGAGAGGGGGCAGGGTGGTTCTGTTTTAGGGGCCACGCAAGAATAATTTCACATTCTCAGGAGCAATGTTGACACAGGTTCGTACTTCTCGGATTCCATTCGAATCAGAGATTCCATGGGATACGAGAAGTGCGAACATGGGGCGACAGGGCCCTGAGAATGGGAAGTCATTATTGCGCGGCCCCTTGACCCGGGTACTAGTTCGCCCGTTCCAGGAACTCGCCGGTCTCGGTGGACACCTTGAGCATATCCCCGAGCTTGATGTGGTTGGGCACCTTGAGGGTCAGGCCGGTCTCGAGGGTGGCGGGCTTGAACACATTGGAAACCGTGTCTCCCCGCACCCCGGGCTCGGTCTCGGTCACCTCCAGTTCCACCGCAGAAGGCAGGGCCACATTGATGGGCTTGCTCTCGTAGAACGTGATATTGACCTTGGCGTTGTGTCGGACGAACATCATCTGCTCCTGGATCATGTCCTTGTGCAGGCTGTACTGCTCATAATTCTCCACGTCCATGAACACGAAACTGTCGCCCTCAGGATAGAGGTACTCGCAGGTGCGCCTGTCCAGAAACGCTGTCTCCACCTTGTCGGAGGAACGGAAACGGTGGGTGATGTGATCCCCCCGGTTCAGGTTCTTCAGCTTGGTCTGCATGGCCCCGCCGCCCTTGGAGAGCTTCACGTGCTGAGTCCCGACAACTATCCAGAGATCATCCTCGTACTTGATGACATTGCCTACCTTCATCTGACTTGCAGGGATTGCCATGGCTGAAATACTCCTTGTCGAACACGATCCGCTTCATGGATACGGACTATTGAACTCATTGCGAGGAGGGGTTGCCTTGACGACGGTCGGGTGGGATCAGCGGCCGCGGTACACGATGCGGCCCTTGGACAGGTCATAGGGCGACATCTCGATGGTCACCGTATCACCCGGCAGAATCCGGATAAAATACTTGCGCATTCTCCCTGAAACGTATGCCAGCACGCTGTGGCCGTTCTCCAGCTCCACGCGAAACCGTGCGTTGGGGAGGGATTCCTTCACCACCGCTTCAACCGTTATCACTTCCTCTTTCGTCATTCTGCCTTACTCTAACTCAGACAATATTATTGACTTGCGACCTCACAGGCGGATGAATCCGCTCTCCGGAAATCATACTCCATTGTGGCGAAAAGCCAAATTGGAAATGGTCGAGAGGGAACCAATCCCGCCATTCCTGGAATAATATCGGGCTCATGATACCATCTCCTGCAGAGGTTGTCCCGGCCGGAAACGAAACGGGGGAAAGCAGTCATGCCGGAATATGATGTCGCGGCCCCTTCTGAATCCCTTGAAAGGGGTCCGAAATACCGGGGCAAACTCCTCCTCCTCCTGCTCCTGGCCGCGGGAGTCTTCTTCTGGATCACGGGGTGTATCTCCACGGTCACTCCCCCGGAGAATCCCGAAGACCCCGTCACCGTGTACCTGGTGGAAGCAACCTGCCACGCAGGTGTGGTGCTCCCGGCCCCCCGGGGCGGAATGATGGACTTCGCGTACGGCGACTGGGACTGGTACGCCCAGAACCACGACAGCTGGTACCACGCGTTCGACACCGTGCTCTGGCCAACCCAGGGCACGCTCGGGCAGCGGCGGCTTCCCTCCGGGGACCTGTCCGCCCTGCAGCCCCGATTCCCCGGGTACTCCCTGAGACCCTTCCAGGCCTCCCGGAAGAAGGTGGCCCTTCTCCTCGATCGGCTGCAGGCCCGGTATGCCCGGAACAGGGCCGGGGCCGTGTACAACGCCCGGTTCGATCTCACCTTTGTCAAGGACGATCCGGGGTACTGGTTCCTCCACAACTGCAACGACGAGGTGGCTGACTGGACGAGAATCCTGGGCTGTTCCGTATCCTGGGTTCCCATCCGGTCGGGCCTCAGGCTCGCGCAAGAAGAATGACATCCATACATGTATCGTTCCTGTCCCGGACATCAGGAGGCATTCATGGTGCGATTCACGAAAAAATACCGGACTTTCATGGGCGGAGTGATCCTGTATCTCTTCCTCATTCCCGCCGCCGCATTCTACATCCGAACGCATCCGGATTCGGTCGGCGTCATCCCCTTCGCCCTCCTCCCCGTATTGCCCATCGTCCTCACCCTCTCGACTCTCATTCGCTATCCGGACAGGTTCGCCAGAAACCAGCGGCGGCCGCTGCTGAATGCAGGAGCGTTCGCGTTCCTCTGCACCCTGTTCCTCACCCTGGCGCTCGGAATCCTGGAGATTCTCGAGATGCCGCCCCTGCCCTGGATCCTCATCCCCTTTTTCATGGTGATCTTCTGGTCACTGGGCATGTTCCTGGCACACCTGCGGGCGAGTGATTGACTGATTCCGGAAATCAGATTACAGGCAACCAATGAAATCATCTTCCAAACAGCAGTATCAGGCATTCAAGAAAGACCGCGCGGCCGGGACGACCGATGAGGCGGCCCAATCCAGAAAACCCGGCGGACATGGGCAGTACCTGAAGAAGTATTACCGCTGGCTGAAGCCCTTCCACGCCACCCTTTTCGGCATTTTTCTCCTTGCCTCCGTGAGCGCCGGCCTCATCATGATCCTGCCGCTTGCCAGCCGACATGTGGTGGACGAGATCATCCTGAAGTCCCGGGACCTGGCCGCCCTCTCCGCCTTCGGTTTCGCCATGGTAGGGATCATCCTGGTGCAGCAGATCGTGGACGTCACCCGCCACTGGTGGCTGGCCGTGGCAAACAACCGGGTGATCCATCAGCTCCGCCAGCGCCTCTTCGACCACTTCCTTCACCTTCCGCTGGATGACCTGAACGACCTGAAGACCGGCGGCATCGTCTCCCGGCTCTCCGGGGACTGCGACCAGGTGATGCGGCTCCTCCAGATGGCTCTCGTCACCCCTGCCGTGGCTGCGCTCCGGGTGGTGATGACAGTGGCGGTCCTCTTCTTCCTCTCCTGGCACATGGCGGTCGCCGCAATTCTGTTCCTCCCCCCCATCGTCGCCATCAACCTGGTGTGGGTGCGCAAGATCCGGCCCATCTACCGGTCCATGCGGAAGGACCGCGCCCGCATCGACAGCCGCGTGGTGGAGACCTTCGGCGGCATCCGCACGGTGCGCGCCTTCGGTCGTGAGAAATCCGAATCCCTCGGGTACGCCCTGGGCCACCACACCGTCATCCGGAAACGGCTCCTGGCCCGGGCACTGGAACTGGTGGTCATCTCCGGATGGGGCCTGGTCATTCCTCTGGTTTCCGTGGTCATCATCTGGTACGGCGGGTACCTGCACATCACCAGCGGCCTTTCCATCGGCAGCATCATGGCGTTCCAGATGTTCGTCATCATGCTGTTGCAGCCCGTCTCACAGATCGTCAACGCGTACGGCCAGACCCAGCAGGGGCTGGCAGCGCTGGAGAGGATCTTCGATATTCTCGAGAAGACCCCGGACATGCCGGACCCGCCCGACGCGGTGGATGCGCCGGAGAGGGTGGAGGATATCGTCTTCGACAATGTCTCCTTTTCTTACCGGCCGGACCTGCCGGTATTGAAGGAGGTCTCTCTCACTGTTGCGGCCGGCACCACCATCGCCCTCGTGGGCCCCAGCGGAGCGGGCAAGACCACCATCACCAATCTGGTGGCCCGGTTCTACGATCCCACCGAGGGGGCAATCCGGCTGAACGGCCTCGACCTGAAGACGATCCGGTTGAAGTCGTATCGAAGCCTCCTCGGTCTGGTGCAGCAGGACGTGTTCCTCTTCGACGGCACCATCACCGAGAACATCGCCTTCGGTCGGCCGGGTGTGGGGCAGGACGCCATCGTGGACGCGGCCCACCGGGCGAACGCCCACGACTTCATCATCGCATTTCCCGACGCGTATGACACCCTCATCGGCGAGCGGGGGGTGAAGCTCTCCGGAGGCCAGGCGCAGCGCATCTCCATCGCCCGCGCCCTCCTCGCCGACCCCCAGATCCTCATCCTGGACGAGGCCACCAGCAACCTCGACTCCGAGAGTGAATCTCTCATCCAGGACGCCCTGGAAGAACTCATCACCCATCGCACCACCTTCATCATCGCCCACCGCCTCTCCACCATCACCCATGCAGACCTCATCGCCGTCTTCCTGGACGGGGAGGTGGTGGAAACCGGAACCCACGAATCATTGATGGCCCGCGAGGGGCTCTACCGGGAGATGGTGGCCAGGCAGATGGACCAGGTCGGGATGGGGGGAATGAATCCTGCGGGGTAGCCCGCATTGAACAACAACGCCGCCTACCACCCCTTCGGATGCCAGGTTGTCTTCCACTCCAAGAACGGCTGGATCCAGTACAGGCTCTGCATGTCGTCCTCCCGCCAGGCACCCATCTCCGGATCGTCGAAGAGGTGAACGCGTTTCAGGTTTCCGGCCGACGCCTCCTCCAGCGCCTTGGCCTCTTCCACGGTCCCGCCGAAGAAGGCCACGCCGTCCACATCCATGTGGGCGGCGGCGTGCGGCAGGATGTCCTCGCGCGGGCCCGTGAGTATATTCACCACACCGGCAGGCACATCGCTCACGGCCACCACCTCTGCGAAGTCCACGGCCAGTGTGGGGGCCGGCCCCTCCACCATCACCACCGCGGTGTTGCCGGAGAGGATGACCGGAGCCACGGCCGACACCAGGCCCACGAGCGGGGAGCGGGTGGAGGCGAACACGGAGACCACACCCAGGGGCTCGGGTATCGTGATGTTCAGAAAGGGGGCAGCAACCGGATTGGCGCCGCCGAGGACCTGAGAATACTTGTCGGCCCAGCCCGCGTACCAGAAGAGGCGGTCCGCGGCCACGGACACCTCCTCTGCCGCCCCCTTCGCGGTCAGGCCGGCCGCTGTCCGGAGTCCCGCCTCGAGGGCGGCGCGGCGATGGTCCACCATCTCGGCCATGCGGAAGAGAATCTGGCTGCGGTTGAACGCGCTCCGGTGCGCCCAGGGGCCGAATGCCTGACGGGCGGCGGTCACCGCACTGGCGAAGTCCTTCCGGGACGCGTGCGCAATCCTGGCCACGAATCCACCTCTTTCTTTTCTGGATGAACCACACTGGAGGGTGCGGCCGGCGGCCGGCCGCACAAAGGCGCCCTTGATGTAGAGCTTGCAGGTCCGGGGAACGGGCAGCCGCTCAGGAACCGGGCTGCGCTTTTTTCCGGCGGCCATCACCGCACCTCCAGACAGGATCTGATGCCGTGGAGGCCGCCCTCCCTGCCGGATCCGCTCTCCCTGTATCCGCCGAACGGACTCAGCGGGTCGAACCGGTCCACGGTGTTGCCCCACACCACCCCGGCCCGGAGCTGATCCGCCACCTCGAGCACCCGGGATCCCTTGTTGCTCCAGATGCCGGCCGTGAGGCCGTGGCAGGTGTTGTTGGCCCTTGCAACCGCCTCGGCAGGGGTGCGGAAGGTGAGGAGGGTGAGCACAGGTCCCGGAATCTCCTCCCGGGCAACGGGGCTTGCCTGGGCCACCTCCGTGACGAACGCCGGTCTGAAATAGTATCCGCGCTCAGGCAGGGCGCAATCGGCCTGGTGCAGGGTGGCGCCCTCATCACAGGCCGCTTCCACCAGCGCGCCGGTCCTGTCCAGGTGTTCCCGGGAGGAGAGAGGCCCCACGTCGGTGTTCGCATCCAGGGGATCGCCCACCCGGAGAGTGGCCATTCGCACCTTCAGCTTCTGAACCACTGACGCCAGGATGCTTTCCTGCACCAGCAACCGGGAGCCCGGAAACACGCCGGCTGCCACCGCGTCCACGGCCTGGTCCAGGGCGGCGTCCTCGAACAGAATGTGAATCCCCTTGCTGCCCAGCTCCAGGGTGAGGCGCTTGCCTGTGCCGGCCAGGGACCGCCGCACCTGTTTGCCCGACTCGGCGGATCCTGTGAATGCCACCAGGTCCGCGTCCCTGTGGGTGGTCAGGATGCGCCCCGTCTCCTCGGCGCCGTTCAGGATGTTCACCACACCGGGCGGGAGGTTCGCCTCCTCGAAGATCCCGGCAAGGCCCATCACAACGAGTGGTGCAGCCTCGGACGCCTTCAATACCACGGTGTTCCCTGCGGCCAGGGCAGGCGCGATCTTCCACGCGGCCCTGAGCAGGGGAAAGTCTCCGGGGACGACTCCAGCGACCACACCCAGAGATGAGGCGGTCTTGCCGGGAAAGGCGTATTCGATCTTGTCCGCCCATCCTGCATGGTGAAGAAAGTGGGCAGCCACGAGCGGCAGGCCGAAGGAGCGCGACTCCCGGATGGGCCTGCCGCTGTCCAGGGTTTCCAGCAGACTCAGCTCGCCGGCACGCTCCTGGATCAGTCGGCCGATGCGGTACAGGTACTTGCCGCGCTCGACGGGACGAAGCCCTTGCCAGTGCCGCTCGTACGCGATGCGGGCCGCCTTCACCGCCCGGTTCACCATCTTCCTGTCGGCGGATGCCGCCTCGAAGAGGGTTTCCCCGGTGGCGGGATTCACGCAGGGAAAGTGGTTCTCCCCCTCCACGAACTTGCCGTTGATGAAGTGGCCGTACCGGTCCGCCACCGCCACCGAATCCGGAGACTCGGCCGCCGGCGAATAGTCCCACAGATGGCCGAACAGCAGTTCCGGCCCGCTGGCTTCACTCGAATCCATGGATTCAATGCCTCAATCAATCATTACTGAAATAGACTCCCGATTGATCACACCCGGTCTCCAGACACATCCACTGCATGAGCACGTCATTCAGCAGGCTGGAGGCCCCGATACGAAACAGGTCGGGGGACAGCCACGCATCCCCGAGCGTCTCCTTCACCATGGCCAGGTACTGGAAGGCCTTCCCGGCCGTGCTGATTCCGCCAGCGGGTTTCATGCCCACCCTGCGGCCGGTCCTCAGGAAATGGTCACGGATGGCCTCGAGCATGGTGAGCACCACCGGCAGGGTGGCGGCAGGCGACACCTTTCCGGTGGAGGTCTTGATGAAATCCCCGCCCGCATCCATGGCGAGGTGCGATGCCCGCCGCACCTGGTCGTACGTTCCCAGCTCCCCGGTCTCCAGGATCACCTTCAGATGCGCCGGCCCGCACGCCTCCTTCACAACCGCGATCTCCTCGAATACCCGCTGGAATTCCCCGCGGAGGAACGCGCCGCGGTTGATGACCATGTCCACCTCGTCCGCCCCCGCTTCCACGGTGCGCTTCACCTCCTCGAGGCGGACCGGCAGGAAGGACTGGCCGCTGGGAAAGGCCGTGGCCACCGAGGCCACCTTCACCGCGGATCCCGCCAGCACCGCTCTTGCCTCGGCCACCAGGGAGGGGTACACACACACGGCAGCCACGGACGGCACCTCCGGACGCTCCGGCAGGGGTCGGAGCCCCTTCCGGCAAAGCCCCCGCACCTTTCCGGCGGTGTCCATGCCCTCGAGGGTGGTCAGATCGACCATGCGGACGGTCATTTCGAGGGCCGCCCTCATTGCATCCTTCCGGATGCTCCGCTTCGCGAAAAAATTTGCCCGCGCTTCCATCTGGACCGGATCCACGGGAGGAATGGAGGGGCGTTGGTACTCGTTCATGCCGGAAGTGTAGCGGAAGTACGGTGCCAGGACAAAGTCGTCGGAATTCCCCCCCTTATTCCGCCGACTTTGTCCTGGCACCGTACGGCTGGATGAGGGCCGGCAGCATGAACAGGGTCGTGACGAGAGCGGTAATGATGGTGATGGCGGCAACCAGGCCGAATTCGCTGGTGAGGCCGAACCGGCTGAGGCCGAGGGTGCCGAAGCCGAGAACCAGGATGCCCCCGGAGACCACGATGGGCTTGCCGGTGTTCACCATGGCCGTGGTCATGGCCTCCTCCACCCCCTTGCCCAGGCTGCGTTCCCGACGGTACCGGCCGAGGAGGTGAATGGTTAGGTCGATGGCCAGACCCAGAGCGATGCTTCCCACGATGATGGTGGAAGTGCGGATGACGATGCCGAGAATCCCCATGGCCCCCACTCCCACGAAGATGGGAACCAGGGTGCCCACCAGACACAGGAAGCCTGCCCGGAGGGAGCGGAACAGGATGCACACCACCAGGAAGATCACGAGAAACGCGAGCAGAAAGCTCCGGATCCCCTCCTCGATCACCGAGATCACGACGCGGTTGGCCAGCACGCTCACCCCTGCCACCGACACCTTGTAGCCGGGCGACAGTTCGCGAGCGGAAAACTCGGCGAGGGCATCATAGAACTGGAAGCTCCGGCGTGCGCCCATGTCCTCGAGCAGGCAGAATACCCGGCCGATGGTGCCGTCCGGATCAGTCAGCGCTCCCACCGCCGCCTCCCGGTTCAGCCGCTTCAGGGCCGATTTCATCCACTGCTTTCCCCCGAATTCTATCAGACGTGCCTCCAGGGGCCGGTACGCCCGGGCATCCTCGAGCACGTCCAGAACACTCAGGGTCTTGTCCACGAAGGGCTGCTTCTCGCAGAAAGCCTGCAAGCTCGCAAGTGCCTGCTGCCCCTCCTCCCCCAGGAGGGCACCGGGTTCCCGGGCCTCGATGACCACGTCGAGGGGAATGAGGGAGGACAGCCGCTCATCGAAGAATCCGTAAGAATGGTAGATGAAGGTGGTCTCCCCCATGTCGTCGGTGAGATAGGCGTCCATGTCCACCCTGAATGCACCGAAGGCAGCAATCCCCAGCAACACCACGCACACCGCCATGACCAGGAACGGACGGTTCGAGGCCATACGACAGGAAGCGGCGAGAACACGGCCGAGCCGGTCGGGCCTGTTGGAATCGATGACCTTGTCCCGGCTGAATCCAGCAGCCATTGCGTACGGGATGAGCACCATGCAGATGATGAAGGAGAATCCGACCCCGACCGCCGCGACCACACCGAACTCGCGAATATCCGGAATGCGGGCCAGGACCAGAGATCCGAAGCCCACCATGGTGGTGACGGTGGTGAGCAAGCAGGGAAGACCCACCTGTGCCACGGTCCGCTTGGCCACCACCCGGGCATCCCCTCCGCGAAAACGCTCCTCCCGGTACCGGTAGATGACATGGATGGCCACGGTCACTCCGATACAGATGAGCAGGGTCGGCAATGCACCGGTCAACATGGTGAGAGGCCGCTGCAACATGCCGAGGACCCCCCCTGTCCAGGCCACGGTCATGATGACGGCCACGAACGGGAGCATCACCCAGAGCAGCCTCCTGAAGAGGAAGAAGAGCAGGTTCAGCAGCATGAACAGGGTGAGAGGGATGAAAATGGCCTGGTCCTCCCCGATGAACCGCACGAACTCCCGGCGATAGAACGGAGTCCCCACGATGGCATACCGGTCGCGGTCGAGGTGGCTGTCAAGGATCCTGTGCACCTCCCTGAACACCCGGTCCCGACCCGCGGTGGTGTTTGCCTCCTCCTCCAGAAAGGTCACAAGGGCCCCGGTGCCCAGATCCTCGGCCAGCAGCAGGTTCCGCAATGATCTGGAACGGGACGGATCTCCGCCGCCCACGGCATCCCGAGGCGTGGTGACCTGGTCGATGCCGTCGACACCACGGAGTTCCCTGGCCAGGGTTTCCAGGAGCCCCTCCCCCCCCCCGCCATACACGGGGTCCAGGTCCACTCCCACCGGAAACCGGCTCTCCGCCGAGGGAAAGACGGACTCGTACTGCCTGAGCGACTGGAGTGAGGCATCATCGGTCCGCAGGAGGGACTCGGCCTGAACCTCCAGCTTGACCCGGA
>Ga0180434_10008318_pt1 | contig 11467 bp, 10 predicted proteins | sample SS_ome_7_FD_132453 | JGI IMG/M metagenome (GOLD analysis project Ga0180434, IMG submission 132453) | Hypersaline lake sediment archaeal communities from the Salton Sea, California, USA - SS_1_D_2 metaG | ecosystem: Environmental > Aquatic > Non-marine Saline and Alkaline > Hypersaline >... | reverse complement strand
TCAAAAAAATACAGAAAAGGTAGAATTGTGATTCTCTAATTCCATATAGAAAATGTTGAGCAGTTGCCAAAATAATATCATTATATTTTTGTCTTTAAATTGATATTCATGTCATCTGCGACAGCATAGAGCAAACCACGAAGCGGTTTATCAAGATTTTTCAGCAATATTTCCCTTGAGATGTAATAAGGCGCACGCTTACCTCTGAATTCAATGGGATCACCAACCTGTACAAAATTAATACCAGCAAATTTAAGGTGGCGGGCGAGGCGCGGTTCCATCATGGCATAAACACCGGACATTCCCTCAGACAGACCGGCTGCAGCAGCCGATAGGTACAGACCCAATGCGATATGTGGGAAACGGCGTCGTTCTGTCTGGTTCCATTCAAACAGCTCTTTCCCCAGACCGTCAGGAGTTTCATTTTCACCTGCACGTTTTCTGAACATTTTATGTAATGCTAGTCGGGAAATTTCACCATAAGAGCCCATGGGCATATTTAATGGGCTATTCGGTGTGTCCCAGAATTCTCCATCATAGTGTAAAACCATGGGAATACCCTGATCGGGAAAGTCTGGATGAGTTTTCACCAGTCTAACGGTTCCAGCATATTGCTTGGTGCCTCGATGATAGAGAAGATAATGCTCTGACCAGGAGTCAAATTTATCGTTATCCATTTTATCAGGAAACTTTTCAGTTTCTTCCCAGCCATGCTCGTCACAGTAGATATCATAACGGAGTTTGTGGGAAACTTGTTTTAGTTCCTCGGTGGATGCAACTTCCAATTTGAAGTATTCATGGTAAGGGGCTGCCAGATTCAACCTGTGCAGTTCGATGAGCTTTCCGATTTTATCGAGGAATTTCATATGTTCCCTTACAACGATTTTTGTGGGTAAAGAAGCTTAATGCTTATCTTTTGAACTATATCTTAAAAAGGTTAAAAAAATCGATTGCATACTATGGTATTTAGCATGGTTTTGATTACAGGTACAAGTTGAATTGATGCAACTGCAGTTGGAGGAGTGTTCCGATTGCCGGATGAACTGACAGTTTTTAAAGCAGCTCTATTTCATCATATCGGCAATTTTAACTTTCCATTCGGCTGGCCCGGTTTGATGTGCAGAATTACCGTTAACATCAACGGCGACGGTCACGGGCATATTCTCGATTTCAAATTCACGAATTGCTTCCATGCCAAGGTCTTCAAACGCCACCATTCGTGATGATTTGATCGCTTGTGACACAAGATAGGCGGCTCCGCCGACGGCCATCAGGTAAATGCCTTTATGTTTTTTTATCGCCTCAATGGCTACCGGACCTCGTTCGGCTTTTCCTATCATGCCAACCAGGCCGGTTTCGCCGAGCATCATTTCAGTATACTTGTCCATGCGCGTTGAAGTCGTCGGGCCGGCGGGGCCTACGACTTCATTACCGACGGGATCAACCGGGCCAACGTAATAGATGAAGCGATTGGTCAAGTCGACACCATCGGGCATGGGTTCGCCCTTGGCAAGAAGGTCGGCAATCCGCTTGTGGGCAGCGTCACGGCCAGTAAGCATTTTACCGCTTAACAGCAGTCGATCCCCGGGTTGCCAGGAGTTGATTTCCTCGCGTGTGACCGTATCAAGGTTAACCTGTTTGGTGTCGGCAGAAGCCTCCCAGGTAACATCCGGCCAGTCGGATAATGAAGGTGGCGTCAGCAGGGCAGGGCCACTGCCATCGAGTTCAAACTCAATATGGCGTGTTGCCGCACAGTTTGGAATCATGCCAACAGGCAAAGAAGCAGCATGGGTAGGGAAATCAGCAATTTTGACATCCAGTACCGTTGTCATGCCGCCCAGGCCCTGGGCACCAATACCAAGCGCATTGATCTTTTCATAGAGTTCAAGACGTATTTCTTCAGCTCGACAGGACGGGCCTTTTTCCATCAGTTCCTGGATATTCACCGGTTCCATCAGCGATTCCTTGGCGAGCATCATGGCTTTTTCAGCGGTACCTCCTACCCCGATACCCAGCATGCCAGGTGGGCACCAGCCTGCACCCAGTGTGGGAACGGTTTCCAGCACCCAGTCGACCAGTGATGCACTGGGGTTCAATACAGTGAACCTGGACTTGTTTTCAGAACCACCACCTTTGGCTGCCAGTTTGATCTCGACCTTGTCGCCTTTGACAACACGCGTATGAATGATGGCGGGTGTGTTATCACGCGTATTTTTCCTTGCTCCCAGCGGATCACTGACGATGGACGCACGCAATATATTATCCGGGTCGTTGTATGCCTGGCGAACACCCTCGTTTACCATTTCCTCGATCGACATGTCAGCATCCCACTGCACGTCCATACCAATTTCCAGGAACACAACAGCAGAACCTGTGTCCTGGCAGATAGGGCGTTGGCCTTCGGCGCACATGCGCGAGTTAACCAGTATCTGCGCCATGGCATCTTTGGAGGCAGGGGACTGTTCTTTTAGGTAAGCCTGGTAAAGCGCATCAATATAGTCTTTGGGATGATAGTAAGAGATAAACTGAAAACCATCAGCGATGCTTTGAATGAAATCAGGTTGTTTAATCACAGTCATAATTTTTTCATCAATCGGAAAACAGGGGTCAGACCCCAATTAATTAATTGGGGTCTGACCCCTGTTTGCAGTTTGCTATTTTATTAAATATCAAGGAGTAGGCGAGCAGGATCTTCCAGACATTCCTTGATTGTCACCAGAAACTGAACCGCTTCCTTGCCATCAATGATGCGATGATCATATGACAGGGCCAGATACATCATTGGCCGTATAACAATTTCACCATTTTCCACGACAGGACGTTGCTGGATATTGTGCATACCAAGAATGGCGCTTTGCGGTGGATTCAGAATCGGTGTTGACAGCATTGAGCCATAGATGCCGCCATTGGATATCGTGAAGGTACCGCCATTGAGTTCTTCATAGGACAATGTGCCCTCAACAGCCTTGGTGCCCAGTTGCTTGATATTTTTCTCGATATCAGCAAATGACATCTGGTCTGCATTTCGTAGTACAGGTACAACCAGTCCGCGTGGTGAACCAACTGCGACGCCGATATCGTAGTAGCCATGGTAAACAATATCGTTACCATCGATGGATGCATTTACGGCGGTGAAACGTTTCAATGCTTCGATACTGGCCTTGACGAAAAATGACATGTATCCAAGGCGCACGTCATGTTTGTTTTCAAAGTTGTCGCGATAGTCGGCACGCATTTTATTGACGGCGGCAAGGTTAACCTCGTTGAAAGTCGTCAGAATGGCTGCTGTCTGTTGCGCTTCGGTCAGGCGTTCAGCGATGCGGGCACGTAATCTTGTCATTGGAACGCGTTGTTCGGGGCGTTCACTGGTTGTCATGTTGGCAACAGATTGGCTGATGGCCTGGCTGTCTTTGTCGGTTTCTTCCTGTTGTTCACGCGAATCAAGATACGACATGACATCGGATTTCAGAATACGTCCATCCTTGCCGGTACCCTTGATCTGTGTTGGGTCGAGATTATGTTCCTTGACCAGTTTGCGCACGGCAGGGGTTAGTACATCGGCATCCTTGTTTGAAGCAGGCTCTGCCTTGGTCTCAATTGGTTTGCTGGCAGCAGGCGCTGATGTAGTTGCAGCGGTAGATGTGCTACCTTCAGTTAGCGTTGCAAGCAACTGACCTGCTTCAACGGTATCACCTTCATTGAATAAAGCCTGCTCAAGCACGCCTTCCGCTGTAGCCGTGACTTCAAGAACTACCTTGTCGGTTTCAAGGTCTACAATGTTCTCATCACGTTTAACCGTGTCGCCGGGTTGTTTATGCCAGCTTAAAATCGTGGCATCGGTAACTGATTCAGGTAAAGCGGGTACATGGACTTCTATTGTCATTGTGGAATCCTGCAGTTCATGCTTGGGTTAAACTGACCGGTCAGTGCCTCTTCGATCAGGGTTTCCTGTTGTTGTCTGTGAAGTTTGGGGTAGCCAACGGCAGGTGCCGCGGCAGCGGGCCTGCCTACATAAAATAAATCCCTGCCTACTTCCATCTGTCTGAGGAAGCGGTGTTTGATCATGTCCCAGGCTCCCTGGTTTTGCGGTTCTTCCTGAACCCAGACCATCTTGTCGGCATTGGAGTATGGAGCGATAGCCGCGGTAAAGTCTTCTACCGGAAATGGATACATCTGTTCAATACGGATGATGGCGACATGTTCGATATTGCGGGCCTTGCGTGCTTCATGCAGTTCGTAATAAACCTTACCGGAACACATCAGTATATCGGTCACCTTGACCGGATCGGGTTCTTCCGGGTCACCAATGACATTGTGGAACTGGCCCTCGGTAAACTTCCATAACGGTGAAGCTGCCAGTGGGTGGCGTAATAAGCTTTTAGGTGTCATCACCACCAGTGGACGACGGAACGGGCGCAACATCTGGCGGCGGATCAAATGGAAAATCTGTGCGGCACTGCTGGGAACACAAACCTGTATATTATGTTCTGCACATAATTGCATGTAGCGTTCAATACGTGCTGATGAATGTTCAGCTCCCTGGCCTTCATAGCCATGAGGCAGGAACAGGGTAAGGCCACAATGCAGGCCCCACTTACTGTAGGCTGAAGAAATAAACTGATCGATAACCACCTGCGCACCATTGGCGAAGTCTCCAAACTGCGCTTCCCAGACTGTCAGGGCAGTTGGGTCTGCTGTAGCATAACCGTATTCATAGGCCAGCACGGCTTCTTCGGACAACACTGAATCAATGACAACAAAATCAGCCTGTTCTTCACTGACGTTGGAAAGTGGTACGTAACCTTCACCGTTAGCCTGGTTATGTAATACCGCATGCCGATGGAAGAAAGTACCCCGACCTGAATCCTGGCCGGACAGCCTTACCGGAATGCCTTGTTCCAGCAGGGAGGCATAAGCCAGTGTTTCACCGAAACCCCAGTCCACCATTTGTTCACCGATCGCCATTTTATGACGACTGTCCATAATCTTGACGATGCGTGAATGCAGTTCAAAATTATCAGGTATTTTGCGTAGCTGTTCAGCCAGGTGCAGCAGGTGTTCGTGCGAAATGTTAGTGTCAACCTGGTAATCCCAGGAGACACCTTTATAAGGGTCCCATTTTACAGAATGATGCTTGCCCAGATCACACATCACGGGGCGGGCGACAACAACGCCTTTTTCAAGCTCCTCACGGTAATCTTCGACCATGTCGCTGGCCGTTTCCGGGGTGATAATGCCCTGCGCGATCAGGTTCTGCGCATACAGTTCACGGGTGGTTTGCTTGTTGCGGATTTTCTTGTACATCATCGGCTGGGTAACAGCCGGTTCATCAGCTTCATTATGGCCATGGCGGCGGTAGCAAACCAGGTCGATGATGACATCCTTGCGGAAATGGTTTCTGAAATCCAGTGCCAGGCGAGTGACGAAAACCACGGCTTCGGGGTTGTCGCCATTCACGTGGAAGATGGGAGCCTGCACGGTCTTTCCCACATCAGTACAATACAGGGTAGAGCGGGTGTCCAGCGGGTTACTGGTGGTAAAACCAATCTGGTTATTGATGACAATATGTACCGTACCACCGGTTCCATAACCACGCGCCTGTGACATGTTGAAACTTTCCATCACAACACCCTGTCCGGCGAAAGCCGAATCACCATGGATAACCACTGGCAATACATGGTTTCCGATATGATCACCACGACGGTGCTGGCGTGCACGCACTGATCCCTGAATCACGGGACCGATAATTTCAAGGTGCGACGGGTTAAAGCCAAGTGCCACATGGACACTGGTACCGGGCGTATTGATGTCGGTTGAAAACCCCATGTGATATTTGACATCACCGGAGCGTATTTCTTCGGAGATTTCCTTGTTGCCTTCGAATTCATCGAAAATATGCTGGGGCGGTTTTCCAAGGATATTGGTTAGCACATTCAGGCGACCGCGATGAGCCATGCCAATGATGACTTCCTCAATATTCTTGGTGCCGCAACGTTGAATAAGTTCATCCAGTAACGGAATGAGTGATTCGCCGCCTTCCAGTGAAAAACGTTTTTGGCCAACGTACTTGGTATGCAGATAGCGTTCAAGACCTTCTGCAGCTGTCACCATGGTTAGCAGCCAGCGACGGTATTCGTCGTCAATTTCCGGATTGACCTGGTAACCTTCAAGACGTTTCTGAATCCAGCGCTTTTGTTCGGTGTCGGTGATGTGCATGTATTCCGAACCGACATGGCCGCAGTAAACTTTTTCCAGGAACTTGATGATCTGTTTTAACGGTAACTGTTCTTCGGCATATAGCGAACCGGTATTAAAAACCTTGTCAAGATCAGAAGGTGTCAGGTTATGAAATGCCGGAGAAAGATCCGGTACATCCATCCTGTCACGTAAACTCAGCGGGTCAAGTTCGGCATGCTGATGGCCACGTACACGGTAGGCATTGATCAGGCGTAACACGGCAGCCTGTTTTTCAGCCGCTTCTGCAGTCAGGGTACTTTCAGCCAGACCGGTCGGGTGATTAAGGTCACGCGCCAGCATGGCAAAATGCTGGCGTACCGGTGAGTGGGGAACGTCGGCCACAGCGTCCGCCTGCTGGCTTTGCATCTGGTCGAAATGGTTACGCCATTCATCACTGACACTGCCCGGATCCTGCAGGTACTGTTCATAGATGTCTTCTATGAAATTGGCATTACTGCCCGAGAGGGCGGCAGTGGATCGCAGAAGTTCCAGGTTATCGCTCATAATAGATGCGGAATATGTAAAGGGGTTATTGGTTATTTACTTATTTAATATAGATTAGCACAGCTATTATTTTTGGCAGGAAAGGATTGCCGGAAAAACTTCAATATTGATTATGAAGATTTCTTGCGCGCACGCAGGGCTTTCTGCTTGATGTGAAGTTCTTCAAGCTGATCTGAAAGTTGTTTGTGCATGGCCTGGTAGGCCTTGAGCTGGGCCTGCTTGTAGATGCTGTCGGGCTGGTGTTCGATCAGCGCAAACCTTGCTTCAAAAAAAGCGATGTTTGCCTCGGTTTTGCTGATCTGGGTTTGCAGGTTCATGTGTTTATTCTAGCGTATTGATGACTTTGTGTCTGGCCTGTAAACCGGTGCATTGGTGACAGGTGAAGGTAAGCGCTCTGCTGGTCATAAGGATTGATGAAAGCGTTGCGTCATCCCTCGCTGCTGATGCTGCCAGATGCCGCGTCGATATTGCCGTGCATGTTCTTCTGCAGAGATGAGTTGCTGCTGCACAGTCATGGGTAAACGCTGAAAACTTCTCTCCTCGATCAGGGCAACACCTTCGCTTAACAAGCGGCTGCCGATATCCATGCCGCCGAGTGATATCAACACCAGTTGATTTTCGATAGTGGTAAGCCTGACCGCCTTACCCAGTATCAGGCTTTTGAGTCTTTTGACTGTGGCTGACTTTACCTGGTTTGGAAAGGTGATGGTCTGAATCCCGGCAAGGCGAACTTTCTCACGTGTGCCTGTTGGTGAAATCGTTTCAATCGTGCCATTTTCAAAGGTATTGACGACCTGGACACTGGCCTGTTGAGCTGCCTGCAGAGTTGTAAAAGTGCTGGCAAGAAATATCAGTATCAAAAAAAAAGCTGTTTTCATTTGAATCCAGTGCCGTGTGTTTCTTTTCATGATATCGTTTTAAGCATGCCAATTAAATATTTATATATATGAAGTTTATCAACGAATCTGAATATAACCATCACCAGGTTAAAAAGACCGGCGTCCTGCTGACCAACCTGGGTACGCCTGATTCCTGTGATACTTCAGCTGTACGTCGCTATCTGCGAGAGTTTCTTTGGGATCCGCGAGTAGTTGAAGTACCGCGCCCTGTATGGTGGATGGTATTAAACCTTTTCATTCTGACGACACGCCCCTCCCGGTCGGCTAAAGCCTATCAAAAAATCTGGACAGAGGAAGGCTCGCCTCTGTTAACTATCACCCAACAACAGGCGGAGAGGCTGCAGTCTGGCCTGGATGCAAGCTACCCCGATCAGTTCGAGGTAGCGATGGCCATGCGCTATGGAAACCCTTCAATTGCTGATGGACTTGAAAGGTTGCGCAAGGCAGGTGTACGCAGAATCGTTGTTTTTCCCCTGTATCCCCAGTATTCAGCCACAACAACCGCATCTACGTTTGATGCTGTCACCACAGAGCTGCAACATTGGCGCTGGATTCCTGAACTGCGTTTCATCAACCACTATCATGACTTCGATGGCTATATTTTATCGCTGGAGCAGAGTGTCCGTGATTATTGGCAGGAACATGGCAAGGCTGAAAAGCTGATCATGTCCTTTCATGGCATTCCCAAGGATTACCTGTTAAAAGGCGATCCGTATTTTTGTGAGTGTCAGAAAACAGCACGCCTGCTGGCCGATAGGCTGCAGCTTTCAGAGTCACAGTGGCAAATCACCTTTCAATCACGCCTGGGCGCAAAGGAATGGTTAAAGCCCTACACAGACAAAACCCTGGAATCTCTTGGTAAGCAGGGGATGAAAAGTGTACAGCTTATCTGTCCCGGTTTCAGTGCGGACTGCCTGGAAACGCTTGAAGAGATAGCCATGGAAAACAGGGATACTTTTCTCGAGGCTGGAGGAGAAAGTTACCAGTATATTCCCTGCCTCAATGCCAAGGATCAGCATATTGACATGATGCAGAAACTGGTAGAGCAGCATGTACAGGGCTGGGACATCAATACGCCTTTGCAACAACGTCAGTCCGAAGCGGAATTAAGTAGTCAAAATGCCATCAAACTGGGTGCGGAAAAGTAAACCCGGTTGTTAATCAATATCGCATGTACTATTTTCCAGAATGCTGATTGCATCCTCGATAGTCGGCGCATAAGTTTTAGCGACACAGCATGAGCCACTGTCAGCCAGATGTGCCTTGATCAGCCCGAGTACAGTTTCCAGTGATATTGTTTCTACTGGTAATGAATTTGCTACAGTTGCCTGGACCAGGTGTTGGCATGAAAAAACCTGCCCTTCACAGTCAATAAGATGGTCATTCACTTCAAAATCATTTTCGGCTGTAGCCAACACCTGATGCCAGGCAGCCGGGTTTTTCAGATACTCAAGCTCCGGGTCGTTGTCATACTGTAGAAAAGCAGGCCAGTGGATGTCAGTCATACGGTCATTTTCCGTCGATTAAATTTTTATCTTAAACAATGGTGTTTCTGATTAATGTCTACAACAGCTTACATTTGTTCTATTATGAAAAAAGTAAGCTTTCTCCAGGAAATTTTTTTGCTGTAAAAAAATGATATCAACAGAATCATCTCAAACTATTAACCTTATTATACGCCTCGGGCTGATTTTTCTTCTGATCCTGTGGTGCTACGAGATCATCAAGCCTTTTATCATTCCTCTCATGTGGGGCGGTATTATCGCTATTGCTGTATTTCCGCTTTATCAGAAGCTCTGTAATGCGACAAATCAAAAGCAGTTGTTATCTGCAACCATCATCGCTGTCGTCCTGCTGGCATTGGTCATACTGCCCATGGTGCTGTTGACCAGTTCATCCATTGATGTTGTACGCTTTATTTCAGATTACCTTGAATCAGGGAAAATTGAGTTACCTGCGATACAGCCATTAGTGGCCGAGATTCCTTTAATAGGTTCTTACTTGCAGGAACTGGTGGTCAACAAGGATATTGAAAGCATGCTGGAAAGACTTTCACCGGTATTTAAAACAGTAGGCCAGCAGTTATTGTCCTTATCCGCCAGTCTGGGGACGATGCTGTTACAAACCATGGTGGCCATTGCGATTGCTGCCCTGTTTCTTTATCAGGCTGATACCGCCCGGCAATGGTCAGATAACCTGAGTAGAAAAATTGCAGATGAAAAAGGCCTGGCTTTAACCAATCTCGCGGTTTCTTCTGTCAGTAATGTGGCGCAGGGTATTCTGGGCGTGGCGATTATTCAGGCAATACTGTCGGGTACAGGCATGATGCTGGCGGCAGTGCCTGGCACCGGTTTCTGGACCATGGTGGTGTTGATTGTAGCTACCATACAGTTGCCGCCGATGTTGATTTTGTTGCCGGTCGCTATCTATCTTTTCTATAGCAGCACAATGTTCACGGCGATCAGCTTTCTGGTGCTGACCATCGTGATCAGTATTATCGATACGCCCATGCGCGCTTTTCTGATGGGGCGTGACAGCAAGTCACCAATGCTGATTATTACCATGGGAGCCATCGGTGGCATGTTGGCGTTTGGGATTATTGGCTTGTTTGTTGGTGCGGTGGTGCTTGCTGTTGGATATGAGCTTCTTAAATCCTGGTTGAATGAAGCGGCAGAGCCGGTTAAAGAGAGTTCATCAGTTTAGCAATAAACTCTGAAACAGCCCGTTCATCATTCAACGGCAATATCGGGACAACGATATCCTGCTCCGGTTGCTCATCAGAGGCCACAGCAACAACACTGTCATCTTCAAGATAGAGCAGCGGTTTGTTCAATGCTGGACGGTAAACCTCTATTTTGGGTATGGCTTCCTGACGAAAGCCTTCCACCAGCACCAGGTCCAGCCTTTCAACATCAAGCCGCTTCAGTTGCTGAAACAGATCCGGTTCAGTTTCTCCATCTTCTTCAATAATAAATGCCGTCCGAAATTTGGACGCCAGGATAATCTGACCCGCACCGGCTTTTCTCAAGCGGTCAGAGTCCTTTCCCTGCTTGTCAATTTCGAAATCATGATGAGAATGCTTGATAGCGCCTACACGGATACCGATATTTTTGAGTTCAGGTATCAGTCTTTCCAGCAGGGTGGTTTTTCCGGTGCCTGACCATGCAACTATGCCAAGTACCGGGACAGGAAATTCATTCATGGGAAATCAGGATGCCTGTGAAGCCTTGATGCTCTGGTGGAAAATCGCCTTGTGAATATCACCAAGACTTACCATGCTTATGAGTTTGCCAGTATCTGCAACAGGTATGCCACTGTATCGGTACAGGCACTTCAGCGAGGCCGCTTCCATGACGCTGGTATCTGGCGAGACAGTGGTAATATCTCTGCTCATTATTTCATTTACATTCATTTTTAATTCCTTGGTGACTTGTTCGTCATATCCGCATGGAGGTCAATCCAGGCTGTTGACAGAACTATCGTTTTTATATCTGCGCAATCATAAACGATTTTCATGGCAATGGTCTTGTTTCAAATGATAATGCGGTCGTATGTCCAGTAAAGCCCGGTCAGGGCGATCAGTGCAGAAACCGGGACGATGACAACATTTCGGTACCAGTCACGCTTTCTGAACCATAAGCCTACTGTAAGAAATCCAAGCAGGATAATCGCCAGTTGCCCGATTTCAACCCCGATATTGAAACTGATCAAGGCTGTGATAAAGGCATCATCCGGCATACCGAATTCCTGCAATACACTGGCAAATCCCAGCCCGTGGAGCAGGCCGAAAGCAAACACCAGCGCCAGTCGGCTGTTATGCAGGCTTT
>Ga0180434_10008317_pt1 | contig 11468 bp, 8 predicted proteins | sample SS_ome_7_FD_132453 | JGI IMG/M metagenome (GOLD analysis project Ga0180434, IMG submission 132453) | Hypersaline lake sediment archaeal communities from the Salton Sea, California, USA - SS_1_D_2 metaG | ecosystem: Environmental > Aquatic > Non-marine Saline and Alkaline > Hypersaline > Sediment... | reverse complement strand
TCCGTCATCGATTCCGACTTCCTCAATATCAACAAGACCCGTAACCGAAAGATCCATTTCAGGTTTCTGTACATGGTCCGGCCTTTTATCCTCCCAGAAGGCGTCGGCTTCTTCTGCGGATGACGCTTTTATGGTGAATCCGTCCGCTTTGACCTCCAGCTCAACCCATCTGCCGTCGTTATCGACAAAGCGCGCGTCCTCGATTGCGTTCAGGAGAGCCATGTTGGGCGTGCCCCTGTTCTGGCTCAACAGGTTTACATGAGAAAGCGGGGTCTGGAATTCCGACGTTACAATGCCTGCGACCGCCTGTATATCATTGGGCACGCTGTCGAGCACTGCTATGTCCATGCGGCTCAGGTATTCAAACGGCAGTTCTGATCGCCTGATCAATCTGATCCGGCCAGTCGTCTTTCCTAGGTGGAGTCCCTGGTATTCGGCGCCCTCGAAAAGCTCTCGCGTATAAACTACGGGAACACCGGGCGGAAGGCGGCTTTCCATCTCGAGAGCGTTTGAAGTGGGATGATACCTGAGATCCGCCGGCCACCGCAGATGCTCCTTAATGAGAAGGAACATCTCCTTGAGCATGTCAGGGGATACCTTGTCCATGGGCATGATCTCAAACGCAAAAATGTCAGGACCGAGGTAATGAGTGAGCGTTCCCAGAAACAGCCTTCTGTCCGGACTGTAGTACATTTCTGTATTGAACACGGTCGCGTCCGGATATCCATCCAGCATCTCACTGGCAAAGGTTAAGTGCCTCCACCTCAGCGTATCAAAGAAATGGACCTTGTTTTCCAGTTTTCGCTCCACAAGGAACATGGTGCCGCGGTTTGCCGGTAGGGATGCAGCCGAGGGCTCGCCCGACAGGGCCTCGTGATCATCCGGGCATCCCAGAAACTCCAGTTCTTCGGGCCTGCCGTCGCTTTTCCATTCGCATTGCGGGACAATATTGCTTCCAGTGCCCGAATCAGGAGCCGCGTCCGTACCTCCGTCTCTGCCGGAAGACGGCAGCTCGTTCTGCCCGCATCCGATGAATATGATCGATATTAACGAAATGATAACTTTACGAATCACGCATCAGTGCTCCCAGTAGATCATGTGCCTGTACTGTACCACGAACTCAACCGTTCCTTCATCAAGTTCCAGGCGATCCCTGTTCATGAGCGAAACCCAGGAGCTGTGCGGCTCAAGACCGACTCCTCCGGCGGGCGGCGTTGCTTCGACCACTTCCCGCGGGATGATCATCCTGCCTTCGGAAGCATCGGTTTCGCATATCAAAGTCGCCTCGGGCGGAGCCCCGTGCCAGCCCAGGTTCAGAAGAAGCTGAACAAAGCCGTTATCCTGAGGAGTCCACGTTATTTCATTATCCTTTCCGTCGACGAGTGTCAGATTCTGCCCGTCGACCGGGTCGTCAAGCACTCCAACTCCTGTAACCGAAAGCGAAAAAGCGTCCAGATCATCTCCTTGAGCCTCTGCCGTAATCTGAGCGCCTTCGTCGAAAGCGTTGTCAGGAAGCGTGTCCCAGTAGGCGTCCCAGCCGCCCGGGTCAGGATCCATGCTGCAGGGCTGTGCAAGACCCGTAATCGTAATTCGTCCGACCGTAATCCTTTGAGGAAAGCTCACGCATTCACTGTTCGAGTTACAATATTCTTCCCAGTCGCATGGCGGGTTGCACTGATTCTGGGCCGCGACGAACAGTACGCAGTCATCCTGCCTGATCTTTTCCTCGTGCATATCCGGGGCATATGGTGAAAAGGCATCCATGCGCACGGGTGCATCGTAAAAGTCGGCCCTTGCACTGCCCCCTCCGTACTCCCATATGCTTTCGTATACTTCAATTCTTCCGATTACGGCCGGATCAGGCAGGTGCGTATCGGAATCAGAGTCGGAATCCGAATCCGTATCCGTATCGCTGTCCGAATCAGCGTCAGTATCGCTGTCCGAGTCGCCGTCCGTATCACTGTCCGTATCCGCAGCAGCATCCACAGAGGCGTCTTCTTCGTCCCCGTCCTTCTTTTTCCCGCCGTTTTTGGATTTTCCATCGTCCCCGGATGAAGACGTATCACAGGCAGGCAGAACTAATAACAAGGCCGTCATTAGCGTCAGCACTATTTTTACAGAGCGGATGTGTTTTTGCATTCTATGTGCATTCCTGTTTCATGTTTATAATACCCCAACTGCCCCCCGGCAGTATATGTGCACATATTGTGCCTGAAAGACTTGTTTAATAAATGGATTTTAATATCGGACAGTTAGAAAAACAGACCCGGCCTCTGCATTAAGACACTGTCAAACAAAGTTTACATTCTTACTGGCAGTAAGTTGTATAGCAGTTATTATGGCACGTTGTGTAATCATCACAGTCAGCTTCTGAAATACATCCGCAGGTGCAATCCACATAATCGTCCGGATTCGTGCATTTGGCAGACGGATCACCGAACCATGTCAGACACGCGGCCATATCCTTAAACCATGTATCATTACATTCTGTTACAGCTTTATCGCACATTGCCTGTGTATCGCAGTCACCGCTGCCTGCATCAGAGTCTGAGTCAGAATCGGAATCAGTGTCAGTATCAGTGTCAGTGTCAGTATCGGTGTCGGTGTCTGAATCGGTGTCTGAATCAGAGTCTGTGTCCGAATCTGAATCAGTGTCCGTGTCCGAATCACTGCCCCCGTCAACGTCGCCCGTACACTCGCCTTCCGTACAGCTCAGGCCGTCTTCGCAATCGGCATCTTCAGTACAGCTTTCACCTTCTGCACCGAGCTTGTCCTTGGTGTCCCCATCGTCGCTTTCAGTACCACAGCCCGGAACGGCTGCAGTGGATATGAGCAGGCAGAGAGTTACAAGACACATCGAAAATAGTACATTTCTCATTTTTTCCTCCTTATAATGAGTCACGTTATATTTTTTTCTTTGTTTTCAATAAAAGTAACACCAGCCGAAGCATGTGGTGTTACTTTTAATACGAGCATATGGTAAATATTAAACAGTTCAAGAAGCAGTGTTTTACGGAGGCAGGAATGAAAACGGCCGGTTTCCTGATGTTTTTTATCGCGTTGCACATTGCGGGATGCGATGGTGAAGGCAGCATCCTGGCTGGTAAGGGCGGGGAGTGTGATAAATCTGCCGACTGCGAAGGAGATTTGCGCTGCATCAACCAGGTATGCGTGGACAGCGCAGATGCCGGAACCGGCAGCCATACTGATGCAGATAAAACAGAAGAGAAGGATCGATCTGATCTCATTTATGATCCGACTACAGTAATCGGGGTGGAAATCGAAATGGACCCCAACGACTGGGAAACGGTGCGCAACGACGTCCGCGATCTCTCCTGCACGGAGGGTGGGCCCTGCAACGCCGAGCCCTGCACATCCACCTACGTCTGGAAGTCGGCCACCGTAACCCTGGAAGGTGAGGTTATCGAGAACGCCGGCATTCGCAAGAAGGGGATGAGCTCGGTCGATCCGGAAAAACCCTCGCTTAAGATCAAGTTCGACAAGTTCGTCGAAGGCCAGCACCCATTCGGCATGGAACGGCTGACCCTGAACAACAACGAGGCCGACCTGGCATTCATCCGGCAGTGTCTGGGCTACGGCATATTCCTCGCAGCCGGGAGCCCGGCCCCACGCTGCAACTATGCGAGGGTGACGGTTAACGGCGAGTTGATCGGCCTTTACAGCAATCTCGAACCAATAAAGAAGCGTTTTTTAGCCCGCCACTTCGACGATAACGACGGCGACCTCTACGAGTCTGGCTGGAGCTCCGACTTCCGCGACGAGTGGATGGGCTCCTACGAGGTGAAGACTACGGATACCGACCCGGACAGGACCCGTATCGCGGCAGTGGCCGAGGCGCTCGATGCACCTGACGAAGAGCTGCTTTCAGCTCTTGAGCCCCTCGTCGATCTGGAGGCGTTTGCCACTTTCTGGGCGCTGGAATCGCTGATCGCCCACGGGGACGGCTACACCGCCGACCACAACAACAGCTTCTTCTACTTCGAGCCCGAGCCGGGCAGGATGTACGGCATCCCCTGGGGTATGGACAAGTGCTTCATTCCCCCGGAGTACGCTATGCCCCCGGTGTTTACCACGTCGATCCTGCCCAACCGGCTGTACCAGCTCCCCGGGGGCAGGCAATTATACTACGACGCGCTCCAGAGGATCCTGGACGAGGTCTGGGACGAGGCCGATCTCCTCGCTGAGATAGACAGAATGGAGGCCCTCATCGCCCCTTACGTGGATGAAGACCCCTGGTACGCCACGGCTTCCGACTGGTCGGGCAATCCCGCCGAGCTTGCCCCCCTCATCCAGGAGCTGCGCGATTACGTCCCGGCCAAACGCGCCCAGATGGAAGCGGCCATTGCCAGTCCACCGACAGAGGTGGAGGAACTGGCCGACTGCGATGATGGAGGGGATGACAAGCCGGACGACGGGGACGACAAGGTGTGATCACATTTGCGTTACACGAAATGGGGATTTAGAGGTAATTATTGATTATTATGATTTTTCATGCTTCACGTTTCTGCATAATTACGGCATGATGTCCATGTATAATCCCGCAGGGAGGAAAGAATGAATGATTTCATCGGAGAGGTGATGAAGGGTCCCGGCTGGGAGGCATTTCTGGATCCACAGAGATATCTCGAGTACGGCATTATCCTGGTCATGGCCACGCTGTCCGGGCTCGTGCTGGCCTACCACCCGGTATCCAGGAACAGGCCCCAGAGCATGGAGACCATGGAGCTGAAAAAGACGCTCATTATCTACACGGTCGTGGGCGCCATCATCTCCATAATCTGCGTGGTCAACCCGTCCATGGCTTTCGTGATCTTCGGGATCGGCGGCCTTTTGCGTTTCAGGACACAGCTCAAGGCATCCAAAAGCACGGGGCACGCGATCATGGCCACGCTTGTGGGCCTGTGCTGGGGTCTCGGACTCGAGATGATCGCTGTCATGGCAACTGCCTACTTCTGGGTACTGATCTGGTTCATGGAGCGCAGATCAGTTGTTGATCTCACCGTAGGCGGAGTCGATATCGCTGATATGGGCACTTCTACCGAGGAGTACCGCAGGGCACTCGAAGGCGCAGGATGCAGGCTCAAGGGTCAGAGCAAGAATTTCAAGAAAGGCCAGATGAACTTCGTTTTCACACTGCCCCCGGGCACCACGGTCGAAAATGTCGCTGCCGAGGTGGAAAAAATCCCGAAAAACATCCGGGGCACGCCCGACTGGCAGATATAATCTCTTTTACAGGACACATTGTCGTACCGGTGGTGTTACAAAGTAATAGTATTTGAAAACATGATCTTATGAAAAAATATCGGTCATACATGCCGCTTCCTGCACTTGCAGTAGTGATTTGTGCATTCCTTACGGCCTCAGCTCATGCGGGAGAAGCAGACTTACAGCCTCAGCCTGAAGGAAAAAGGCTCGTTATTGAATTGACGCTTGGTGAAAAGGACAACGAACTCAAGCTCAGGCCCAGGTCTTTGATGCACCTGAAATACGACTGGGAGCCGGAAAAACAGGGCCCCGAGCACAGTCTTGATGTAACGCGGGCCAGAGTGGGCCTGGAGGCCGAATACGGGAAATGGCTGGATACCGAAGTAACGCTGGATGCGAGATCGAGCGATATCCTGCTCGATGCATGGGGAAGGATAAACTTCTTAAAGCAGCTGAGGCTTACGGGCGGATATTTCAAACGCCCCTTTTTCAAGCTCAGAATGAGGGCGGCCCACGGAGTTCAGGTCATCGAGCGCGGCACCCTGGATAACTCGCTCAAGGACGGGATGGACTATTCTTCGCGAAAGGCGGGCGTTCAGCTGGACGGGCGCCTGCACAAGGATACGAAGCTCAGGTATTTTCTGGGATTCTTCGGGGATTTCGAGGCATCCAGGGGCATTGTGAGCTCAAACGACCTTGCCGCAGGACTCACTCTCAAGCCGGTTGATGAACTCAGGCTCGGAGCATCCACCGTATTCAAGTTCTTAAGCTCTGATGAAGCCCACACCGACTGGACCGCGGCGTATGACGTGTACCTCGCACTCGACATCGATAACTGGTACATGCTGCTCGAAGGAGTTGCAGGCGAAGACCCAAGGTATGCCGGGACGCCCTTCTTTACCGGATTTCTCGCTATGATGTCCTACACGATAGATATTTATGCATCGGAGCCTCTTGAAGGTCTGAGGCCTGTTATTAAATTCGAGCTCACGGAACCGGATTTTGACATAACGGACGACCTTGCCATGCGGGCGACCGTGGGAATGGACCTGCTCTTCGTCTACGACGTTCGTCTGGGTCTCAACGCGGAGAGAGTGGACGCAGACCGCAACAACAGGGAGGGCGAAGAGGACGGTTACATACTCATGGCCCTCATGGGATTCAGGATATGATAATCGCATTCGAAGGCATAGACGGAAGCGGAAAATCCACGCTCGCAGAAATGTTCGTGGACCTTCTCAGGCAGAAGGGTGTGTCCGTGGCCGAGACCAGGCCCTCGGGCGAGGAAAAAAGCCGCGTTGCAAACCAGATCAGGAATATAACGAGGGACAGCTCAAATATTCCGCTTGAGCCCGTGCCCGAATACCTGTTGTTCCTGGCCCGCTATCTTCAGCAGACTCACGAGGTCGGAGAGAAAAAGGCCGACGTCATCGTTGCCGATCGTTCGCTTTTTACTCCCGTTCTCATGGCCGTTGCCAGAGAAGCACTGACTTTTAATGAAGCCCTGAAAATAGCCGAGCAGTGCGCGGGCGATCTGCCCTGGCCCGATATTATCGTACTCATTAATGTCGACATCGAAACTTCGCGCATACGAAAACGCCTGAAAAAGCTCGGCGAAAAGCGTCTCGGTGAGGGAAGGAGAAAGGGCACGGCCGGACTGGGCATGAGGATGCGCCTTCACAGGGCCCTTCTGGACCTTGCACGCCGTTACCCCGATAAGTTCGTCGTAATCGATAACAACGCACCCCTTCTGGAGCCAGCATTTGAAAAGCTCTGCGTTGAGCTGTTTCCGAGGCTAGGCATAAATGAAAAGCCTGAATCCAGCGGAAAAGACTACAACAGGCCGGCATGGAAAACCGTGGAAGAAATATCGGATCAGTTTTACGGGAAGGTGGATGAATTAAAGGATATTTCGCCCGGACTCGCCGCCCTGTGTCTCAAGGGCCTGAACAGCGATGAGGCATGGAAACTTCGCAATGAGCTTGTCGGTGATGCTTCGGACGTAGTTGCTTACAGCCTTTCAGGACTGGAGAGTCCTGAAGCGAGACAGATGCGCAGGGATCTTGCAGGCAGGGTCCCCTACTATGTCCTGCACAGCCTGCCGGCGCGTCTGGACAGCGAGGAAGATATTCAATTGAGAAAGGATCTGCTTGAAGTATCGCCATATGAGGTGGGGCTTACGCTCAAGCGCCACGATGCTGACTGGGCATGGGAATTAAGGGACAGGCTGACAGAGATTTCCATGCCCGGCGCACTGGTATCGCTGACCTGGCAGGACTCTGAGCGGGCATGGGAAATCAGGCAGAATGCATCGGAAAAGGAAAGGACGTACCTGCTCCGGGGTCTTAACGGACTGGATTCTGATGCAGCATGGGACCTTCGCATGAGATATATGAGGCGCTTTCCGATGGAAACAATCCGCAGCACGAGCGGCCTGAGTTCCGAACGCGCATACGCCCTGCGCGATCGCTTTATCGAAAGGGCGCCGGACACTGTCATGAAGTCACTGCCCAATGTGCATGACGACGCGTCCATGGAAATGCGGCGCAAAGCAGCCCGTCACTCGAGGGTTGCAGTCGGCGGCCTGTTTGAATGCGACGACGAAGCTGCATGGAAAATCAGAGAAGAATACGTATCCCTGTGGCCCGTGGCGGCCGTGGCCAGTCTTGGTTTATTGTGGAATACGGACAGGGGGCTTGCCCTGATTACAAAAGCACTCGAAGCAGCCCCTGGCTCACTCAAACTGGCCAGGGCTCTCACGCGCTATACGGAGGGTGTAAATGCGTAAACTGCTCTTCTTACTCATTCTCTTCTCTTTGCTTTGTTGCGGTGAAGGCGAGCTGGACGGCGATGATGCCGACGACGGGACAGACAAAGACGGCGGCAGCCCGGTCGCAGACTACATGCCCATGAAAGCGGGCAATGTATGGAAATACGAAGCCGTGTACAGCGCGGGCAAGGTGCTTACCAAAGAGCTGGAAGGCAGTCAGAAAATACCCGACGACGCCGAAGGAAGAAGTGCTTTTAAACTTGTCAGAACCGAGTCAGATGACCCGGAGGATCTAAGACATACATACATAGGTATGGAAGACGGAGATTACGTCCGCTACAGGAAGGAATGGTACAATGCAGGCGCGCTAAAGGGCATAAAGGTATATACTCCTTATTTCCTGAGAATAGATTTTTCGCAGATGAAGACGGGAGGCTCCTGGAAGGCCCTATTCACAAGGACCGATTATGATGAAAACGGTACTAACATAGGCGAAATCGAGAAGGAATACAGGTACAAGGTAAATTCCATGGACGATCCCGTGGACGTGGGAGGCGAAACCGTGCATTGCGTGAAGATTACGCGTACGGACATTACGGACGGAGACGTAAAGACTTTCTGGTTTGCAGACGGCATAGGCAAGGTAAAGGAAATCGGCACCGAAACCGACGATCCCGACGAGGAACACGAACAACTGATTGAATACACTGTCAATTAAACCTGATTCATGCAGAATTCGGACACAAACTCACTGACGAGAGAGCGGACCGAGATCAAGTATCTTCTGTCCCCGGGGAAGGCGAAGCTCGTAAAAGAACTCGCCGAAGAAAAAGTCGGTTCTCACACATACACCGAAGGCAGGTTCATAACCTTTATCAACACCATTTACCTGGATACAAAAGACAGGAGTTTTTACAGGCATGCGCTTGAAAATCCCGGTGACCACGTGAAGCTGAGAGCGAGGGAATATTATTACTTCAACGAAGAACTCATCGAGCTTTCCTCTTCCTGGGACAGTCTCTTCGAATACAGCCCGGTCATATGGCTCGAACTCAAGGAGAGGAAAAAACAGAGCACCTTCAAGCACCGCATAAAAGTACCCAAAGAAATGCTCGTGCCCATGCTCGCGGGCAGTGAATGCAGACGCGAACTGATCGAGGCAAACCAGAACGTGCCCGAGTTCGACACTGCATACGAAATTCTCTCAAGCTATCTGTCCGAAAGAAACGGTAAGCCCCTTGTGCCCTCGTCCGTTGTCAATTACCGGCGCAGGTCCTTTGAGGGCGGTGATAAAACTCTCAGGATCACGCTGGACGCCGGGCTGAGCTTTCATCGTGTAAAAAGCGATCTGCTGGAAATGAAAAAGCCCATGCTGAAGGAAAATATCGGCCCCGCCCTGAGGTCTCTCAAGGACATCGTGCTTGAAGTCAAGACGAGGTCGGGCATTCCCTCCTGGCTTGGACAGGCCACAGGCGGCATCGAACCGGTCGATTTTTCAAAATTCCGCGAAAGCTCAAGGCTTGTGCTGGAGTCGGACTGATGCACGTCAGACAGTTAAAACCCGGGGTCGTTTTCAGCACGCTCGCTCTGGCCCTTCTGGCATTGCTCGCCATCCTCGTTTTCCTGGAAGAAGACGGGGAAGAAGAAATTCCCGCCATCCTGCCCATTGTAACCGAAAGCGCGCCATCGTCGGAATCTGAGCCGGATTTTCCTTCAACTGAACGACCCCGCATCAATGAAATCGAGCCCAGAAGCGTATACCCCGGAACCCTGGTAACAATCAGGGGGGACTATCTGGCCAGGAAGAAAAAGCCCGGAGTAACATTCGCCAAGATTGAAGCGGAAGTACATTCATTCAACCCCGGACAGATCATTGCAACTGTCCCTCTCGAGACTCCTGACGGGCAGGTCAAGGTGCGCGTTTTCAGGGACGGGGCCAAAAGCCGACCCTTCAGGCTTTATGTAAAGAACCTGAATATCTTCAAGATGACGAGGATCATCGTTGGCGGAATCGCTTTCTTCATATTCGGACTGGTTCTTCTGTCGCAGGGACTCAGGCAGTACGCGGGCAGCAGGATGAGGTCATTTTTCAGGGCTGCTACGGGCTCATGGCCCCTTGCCGCTTTCTGGGGAAGCACTCTCAGCCTGATTACGCAGAGCGCGACCTCCGCCTGCCTGCTTACGCTCGGACTCGTAAATGCCGGGCTCATAGCCCAGCTTCCCGCAGCCGTACTCATGCTGGGGACAGGGCTCGGTGCCGCGGCGACAGCTTTGATAATCCACATCAATATTACAAAGTACGCTCTGATTGCAGTGGCACTGGGAGTGCTTTTAAGCCTTACACAGGGCAGGCAGAGTCTCAGGCGCCTCGGAAAGGTAATACTCGGAATCGGCCTTCTTTTCTACGGCCTGCATCTGATAAAGAACGGGTTCAGCCCAATGTACGGGCATCCGTTTCTCAGCAGGTTCTTTTCGGCCTGCGATGCGACCACGGCCACAGGACGGCTGGCTGCCGTTATCCTGGGAGCACTGCTCACGTTCATACTGCAGGGGCACGGCGCCGTTGTCGCTCTCGTCATCGGCATTTCGCAGACAACGTCCCTGATATCCTTTGCAACAGGCCTTGCCATCCTGCTGGGCTCCAACCTGGGAATTCTCCTTGCAACCCTGCCCGCCTCCCTGGCAATGGATCCGGCATCAAGGAAAACGGCCGCTGTACACGCTGTGATTACTCTGATCTGGACACTTGTATGTATTGTGTCTCTCGGCTGGATCGCCCATCTGACGGACCTCATTATCCCGGGCCGTCCGGACGCAATTGACTTTACGAGCAAGCTGATGCGGCCGTCCGTGGGTATTCATCTTGCCGCGGCTTTTGCAATTACCAGCATCCTTCCCCTCATAGTGTTCGGGCCGATCCTGAAGTCTGCATCGTCAAGATTATTTACATCGACCGGTCAGAACGGGAAAATGCCTCATGCATCCATCATGAAGCATGCATCAGCCGAAATCGCCCTTGTTGCTGCCAGGAAAACGCTGCACTCACTGATCCTTTCGATTGAACCCATGCTGAAACAGATAGAGAATCTCATCATCAACAGGGACAGGACGCTCGTGGACGAAATAGAGAGCACTGCATCTGCTCTGTCCGCGGACATTGAAGAGGCGGCCGCCCTGCTGTCCGAAATAAGCAGAACAGACATTGATACGAAAAACACCGGGGCTGAAACTCTTTCCTATGCGCTGAACAGCGCAAGACAGGCCGTTGCCGCTGCCGGGGCCCTGGCTTCAGAGGCAGAGGTAATTTTTAATCATGAAAAACCGGTTGCATCCGGCCATGTCAGGCATATTGAGACCATCAGCAGCGCAGTCGTGTCCCTGATTGAAATGGCGGGAGAGGTCGCAGAAGATGAGACTTCTGTCGATGCAGCCGGAATACGCATGGCCGAGATCTCGGTAAACAGGGCGGATG
>Ga0180434_10008316_pt1 | contig 11468 bp, 9 predicted proteins | sample SS_ome_7_FD_132453 | JGI IMG/M metagenome (GOLD analysis project Ga0180434, IMG submission 132453) | Hypersaline lake sediment archaeal communities from the Salton Sea, California, USA - SS_1_D_2 metaG | ecosystem: Environmental > Aquatic > Non-marine Saline and Alkaline > Hypersaline > Sediment... | reverse complement strand
TTTATCGTCTCCAATTGTGTTCCGCCCGGCTGGAGAATGCCCCTGAGGAGGTGCATGAAGCTCTGCATGAAGCCCAGGACATGGTGAATAAGAGTATAGAGGAGATGAGACGTATAATAACCGGCCTGCGTCCCACTCTGCTAGATGACCTGGGATTGGTTATGGCCCTGAGGAAATATATCAGGATCCTTCAGGAGAAGGCACCTTATCCCTTTAAGATCGAATTATTTGAACAAGGTACCCCCACCCTCACGCCCGAAGTGGAGACAGCGCTCTTCCGCATCGCACAGGAAGGCTTGAACAACATCCTCAAGCACTCTCGCTGCAGCAATGCTTCTCTTTCCCTGGGCATTGGGAACGGGGAGCTGTTGCTTCAGATCGAGGATGATGGTGTTGGCTTCGAGCTCCCAGGCATACAACACCGGGATACTCATAGTTACGGCCTGGTTGGAATGCGAGAGCGGGCGGAATCATTAGGCGGTTCGGTAGATATAGCCACAGTTCCAGGGGAGGGAACCAGGATAACAGCCCACTTTCCCTTAAGTGTGGTGCAAGAGGAGGCATGAGATGGCTAGAAAGAAGATAGAGGTCTTGGTAGTTGACGACCATCGCCTGGTCCGGGAGGGCCTGGTTAGTCTTATACGTGTTCATCCGGAGGTCGAAGTGGTGGGAGAGGCCTCTGATGGAGACGAGGCTGTAGCGAAATCCCGCTCGCTGGAGCCGGATGTCGTGCTCATGGACATAAGCATGCCGGGCATGAACGGGATAACCGCGACCAAGTTGATCAAAAAGAATCAGCCCGATGTACAGGTGATCATATTGACCATGCTGGACCAGGAGGGCTACGTTTACGAGGCGGTCAAGGCGGGAGCGACGGGATACCTGCTTAAGAACTCCAGCCTGGACGAGTTGGTCAAGGCCATAAAGGAAGTACTCAAGGGCGGAGCCACCCTTCATCCCAATGCACAGGCCCAGCTACTCAAGGAATACGTATTCCTGGCTCGCCGCAACCGCGACACTTATGGATTGAGCGACCGGGAGATAGAGGTTCTCCAGCTGCTGGCCGATGGCATGTCCAACAAAGATATTGCAGCCAATCTGTATATAAGCGCCCAGACGGTCAAGACCCATATAGCCCATATCTTCGACAAGCTCGGGGTGAGGGACCGCACCGAGGCGGTGGCCACTGCCCTGCGCAGGGGCCTGGTCACCTGATTAACTACCCTCAATTCTTTAAATAACCCCAGGTGGTAGAATATAGACATGTCATTTTGGAAGAAGATCAAACGTATTTTCAAACGCCGCCGTTTTCTCTGTGATACCTGCGCCTTTGATTACCCCTCCGCCTGTACCAATCCGGAAAGGCCCAACGCCACCGAGTGCCCCGATTACCAAAAACGCTACTAAAGGGGTCAACCCTCCAAGTTGAAAGGGGGTCAAAGCTTCATTCTTCAATTTTCATGATATGAAACCATAAACCAGGCAGGTTGGTTTTTAAACTGAAGAATGAAGCTTTGACCCCTTTACTTTACAGGTGTGTTAGGTGGCGGGGGGCCAGGTACTCCTTGGGATTGGCCAGGGCCTCCTCTATCATGGCCAGCATCTTCTCCTTGTCGTCGGGAAGCCGGCCATATACGGGGATGTAGTTGGACATATGGTCGGAGAGGAACTGGGTGCCCTCCACCTCCAGCCCCTGGATGATGACCTGCAACTCGCGCATTATGGTCTCCCCCGATGCCTCCTGAAAGCGCCCCTCCTGGGCTTCGTCGTACAGGGGAGAGCCAGGCAGGAGGAACAGGGTTCGGGGCCGGATAAAATCGGGTTTCATGGCGTTCAAGACCCTGGCCGTGTTCTCGGCGTGCTGCCGCCACAGCTTCTCACCGCCCAGGCCCATCAGGATGTACACGGAGAGAGCGATGCCCGCCTCCTTGATCCTGCGGGCGGCCTCGATCATGCCCTCCGAGTCCACGCCCTTGTCCATCATCTCCAGGACCTCGTCGTCCCCGCTCTCCAGCCCCAGATAGACTATATCCAGGCCCGCTTCCTTGAGACTCCGTAGTGCCTCCACTGATTTTCCCTTGAGGAACCGGGCTCCCGCATAGCTGGAGATGCGCTGGACCTCGGGGAAGAGGTGGCGAATATATTTGATGATGTCCTCCAGTTTGCCGGAGTTCATGGCCAGGGTGTTGCCGTCGGCCAGGAAGATAGAGCCCACGTGCCGGTATAGCAGGCGAGCCTTTCTCAGGTCGGCCTTTACCTCCTCCGGGTCGCGAACCTGGTATTTCTTCATCTTGTACATACCGCAGAAGGCGCACTTATTATGAGGGCAGCCCAGGGTCACCTGGATGATAAGACTGTTCGCCTCGCAGGGCGGTCTGAACAAAGGCTGCTCGTAATGCATATATCCTCCTCGACTAATATTATAAAGTAGTTACCCGCAAACAATCCTGATATCCAATGGGGTCAGGCTTTAAGTGGCAAGCGTTCCTGCATCAATCATCACGCAGCTTTTCTATCTCCTCCACCGAGGCATCGTGGAGGGCGACGCGGTAGGCGAAGAGCCCCATCCCGGTATTCAGCAGCTTCTCCCGGATAGGGCCCTGCAGTTCCTCAATGGTTACCCAGCTGGTCTCCCGGATCTCTTCCTCGTCCTGATGACCCAGCTCTCCTCCCCGGGAGAAAGCGGTGAAGATCATACTTCTCCACCCCTCCGACTCCGGCCCGCAGGTGAAGACGGCATGTATCATGAGGATGAAGCGGTCGATGTCTATCTCCAGGCCGGTCTCCTCCATGGACTCCCTGCGGATACCTTCCTCCAGGCTCTCGCCGGGATTCGCCGCACCGCTGGGGGCACGGAAGGCACCTTCGGGAAACATGTGCTTGGCAATACCCGCGAACTCGTGGAAGTCCCGGTCCTTGAAGATAAAGATGGTTACATCATGATTTCGCTCGTTCTTGCGGGAACTGCGCAGCATGCTGAACTCGGGAGGGGTGATCTCGAAGAACACGTAGAGGTGGCGGGGCCTCCCGTACTTCTCCTCCATCTCCTGAATCATCTCTTTGGTCACGTAAGCCATGCACCTATTATATTAGAGCCGATTAATCCGCCGCAGCATGGGGCGAAATGCGACTTCGGTTGTTATATAATTCTGTCTATCCCATGCAAGAAGTCGCTCAGGAGAAAAAGATGAAAATCGCATCCGACATGACGGAGCTGGTGGGGAACACACCCATGGTGCGTCTCGACCGCCTGGCCGATGGCCTTCCCGGCGAGGTGGTGGCCAAGCTGGAGTCCTACAATCCCTGCGGCTCGGTCAAGGACCGCATCGGCTTCTCCATGATAGATGACGCCGAGAAGCGGGGCCTGCTGAAACCCGGCGAGAGCGTTATCGTCGAGCCCACCAGCGGCAACACGGGTATCGGCCTGGCCTGGGTGGCGGCTGTGCGGGGATACCGCCTGATAGTGGTCATGCCGGATGTGGTAAGCAAGGAACGCATCAGCCTGCTCAAGATGTTCGGAGCGGAGGTCGTACTCATGCCGGCTGCCGGGGGGATGCAGGCCGTCGTGGATAAGGCGGTCGAATTAGTTGAGTCTGGCACCAATCATTTCATGCCTCATCAGTTCGAGAATCCCTCCAATCCGGATATGCACCGCAGGACCACTGCCGAGGAGATATGGCGGGATACCGACGGGATGGTGGATGCCCTGGTCTGCGGGGTGGGCACCGGCGGCACCCTTACCGGGACCGGCGAGGCCCTCAAGGAAAGGCGTCCGGAGCTCAAAATATTCGCGGTGGAGCCGGCGGATTCCCCCGTCTTATCGGGAGGGGAACCCGGCACCCACGGCATACAGGGAATAGGCGCGGGCTTCGTGCCCGCTGTCTTGAACACGGAAATTATCGACGAGGTCATAGCCGTGGATACCGAGGACGCTTATCGTACCGCCCGCAGGTTGGCGCGGGAGGAAGGCATCCTGGCCGGCATGTCCTCGGGAGCCGCGGCCTGGGCCGCCCTGGAGGTAGCCGGTCGGGAGGAATACGGTGAAAAGATGATAGTAGTGGTTCTCCCGGACACCGGTGAACGCTACATCTCCACCAAACTTTTCAGTGATATAGAGGATGGATAACAGCCGTTATCGGAGGCGATGGGCATGAGAAGGATATATATGGACCATGCCGCCACCACCCCCATGCACCCGGAGGTGACAGAGGCCATGCTCCCCTATTTAGGGGAGTTTTACGGAAATCCATCCAGTATCTACGAGGAAGGCAGGGAGGCCAGGAAGGCCGTAGAGAGGGCGCGCTCCCAGGTGGCCGAAGCCCTGGGGGCCGAACCCAGCGAGATCGTTTTCACCAGCGGAGGCACGGAGTCCGATAACCTGGCCATCTTCGGCGTCATGGAGGCCAACGAGGAAAAAGGCGACCATATAATCACCACGGCTATAGAGCATCACGCCGTTCTGGAACCCTGTCATCACCTGCAGAAAAAGGGCAAGGCAGTTAGCTATATACCCGTCGATGGTGGGGGAATCGTAGATCCCGACGAATTTCGCGAGGCCCTGACTCCCTCCACCGTACTGGCTTCCGTGATGCTGGCCAATAACGAGATAGGGTCTATCCAGCCCATAAAGGAGATATCCTCCATATGTAGAGAGGCGGGGGTTTATCTGCACACGGATGCCGTGCAAGCCATCGGCGCCCTGGATGTCGATATCGACCGCCTGGGCGTGGACCTGCTCTCCGTCTCCGCCCATAAGCTCTACGGCCCCAAGGGCGTGGGATGCCTGTACGTCAGGAGAGGCACCAAGCTTCAGAGCATCCAGCTCGGTGGCGGCCAGGAGAGAAGGATGCGGGCGGGTACGGAGAACGTAGCCGGCATCGTGGGCTTGGGCAAGGCCATGGAGCTGGCGGCACGGGAATGGGAGGAGAGGTCGGCCCACGTGAAACCCCTGCGCGACCGCCTGATCAACGGCATCCTGGAGAGCATCCCCTACACCGAGCTCAACGGCGACCTGGAGAAGCGGCTTCCCAACAATCTCAACATCCTTTTCAGGTTCATAGAGGGAGAGGCCATCTGCCTCAAGCTGGATTTCCAGGGGATCGACGCCTCCACCGGTTCGGCCTGCACTTCCGAGAGCGGGGAGGCCTCCCACGTGCTTCTAGCCCTGGGGATTCCCGTGGAGGAGGCCCATGGCAGCCTCCGACTCACCCTGGGCAGGGAGAACACGTCGGAAGACGTGGATTATGTTCTAGAGAAGCTTCCGGGTGTTATCGAGGAACTGCGGGCCATGTCGCCCTTGTATCCGGGAGATTGATCAGGGCTTTCCCTTCTTCTGCAGCCCCTCCAAGCGTTTTATGACATCCTCATTGGCTGGGCTTATTTCCAGGGCTTTACGGTAATCCTCCCTGGCCGAGCTTATATCCCCCTCGTTTAAGAAGATGTCTCCCCGGAAAATATAGGTGATGGCCACGTTGGGCTCCAGTGTGATGGCCCGGCTGAAATCAGCCTTGGCCTTCTCCTGCTCTCCCTTGCGCAAAAATAGCTTGCCCCGGTTCAGATATACCAGGTAGAGGTCGGGGTCGAACTCCAGCACCTTGGTATATTCTGTGATGGCCATATCCACCTTACCCTCTGCGGCATGGATGGAGGCCAGGCTCATGCGCGTGACAGCCAGGTTCATATTCGTCAGGGCTATATCCATAATGTCGAATTCTTCTTCCATTTCTTCCGCCTCCATGCTCGGCTGGTTTGCCACCTTAGTATAAATGTCTCGTCCTGTTTTTGGGAAGGAACCTATATTCCATGATTTCAGGTAATATGACAGGTCTCTGGTTGGGTTTGTTCTGTAGGGATTATGCTATAATTTTTTCTGTGACGAGCGGGTCTAGCTCAGTCGGCAGAGCGCGAGCTTCCCAAGCTCGAGGTCGCGGGTTCGATTCCCGTGACCCGCTCCAACAAAGCAAGCCGAGGGTTAACACCCCCGGCTTTTCTTCAAGGGAGGGTGTTGGTTCTGTTTTGTGTTTCATGCATTTAATCCCTTAGATTCCCTTACATTCTGTGCTTTCCATTGGAGACCGGGTTGGATGTCTATCAATTCCCTGAGCCGTTCATCGTCGGTTAGCAGCTCGGAATGGATCTCGCCTTTTTCATTGAGCAGGGATATGAACTCAAGCTCATTCTGCTCTAAAGGAAGAAGCTTTTTTAATGCTTCCCTGCATTCCTCCAACATGTTCTCAGCCCATGTACTTATATTATCGATGTGTGAGAAGTGTTCCTGTTTCAGAGTCGGCAGCAATGAACCCTCGATCTCTTTCAGGTCATATTTGATATCTTGGGCTGATATCTCTCGCCAATCCCTCCTGTTGATACCCCCGTAAACCGTAAAAGCAAGACGCAGCATCGAAAAGTCCAACCCAGCTTCCGTAAGCAGGAAGTGTGCATCATAAAGGTCACGAGACGCATTTCTCGCAAAGAGCGCGGCAAGCTTGCCGGCTGCCAATTCAATCTCGTCGAGGACCGGTATTTTATTGGCAATAAAGTCAGCCAAATGACTCGAATCCATAAACCGTACCGGCCAGAGGGGTATCCGCATCATGTAATTGATGTCCAGCTCGAGGTTCCCGGTTTGGCCAAGTGCGCTGCCGTAACTCAGGCGCCATTTACCTCCGGCATGTTCTGTGGGGACTCTTCTTACCGATAATCCCTGCCTCTCACAGATAGATACAATGACCTTCTCCAGGTGCGGTCTCTCTTCCTTCATGACACCTACATCGTGGGAGCCGATGTAATTGAGATCGGCGTCCACGGATAGCCTTGGCAGATCCCGCATAAACAGGTTGATGGCTGTGCCGCCCTTTAAAGCCAGGCGTCCCCTCAGATAGCTATCCTCGAAGAAGGACTGCAAGAGAGAAACAAGTATCAGCATCTTCTCCAACATGTCCAGCCGGAAACCGGTCCCTTCAGAGATTGCAGACAGTCTTTCCGTGGAGACTTTCACTGGGGTTCCTCCCAGGATTTTTCAAGCACATATCCGGGCACCACCAGGTTCCATGCTGAAATAAGTCTCCCGCCTTCCCGGTTGCTTCTATCCATGTAATGTTTGCGGTTTGGCCGATGTTCGCGCAGCTTCTCCAGAGCTGCATCTTCGACCACGAGCTGTTCGCTATGCTGTTCCAGGAAGAAACCCACTTTTGCCGCCAAGGTGGAGTTATCGTATAGAAGGGCATAATGGATGATCTTGTCCAGGTTGAGGTATGGAATTGCCTCCAGAGAGCGCCAGGCCTCTTCCCAGCCGCCGCAGTAGTGAGGCCTGTCCAGGACATCGACCACGGTGCGCTCGGGGTTGGTGGTTCTTATGTTGATTCCCGAACGCTCCATCGTCGCGATACCAAGGTCGTCTTTTTCCGCTTCCAATATAGCCCTGGGAGGTCGAACCCCGACAAAGGAATGGTCCTTGAAAACGAAATCGCGGACCGCATGTTGCGTGAAAAAAGTGAGGCGAAAAAAAACCGAGTAATTGAAGCCATGCAACTCCAGCGCCGTATGATATGCGAGTATGGAATCGGGAGCTGCTTTTGACGCTATCAGATATACATCCGGCGAAGAGCTACCAGCGCCAAATCCTAGTGGAACATATGCGTAAAGGCCTCTCTTTATTCGTAAAAGGCGTTTCTCTTTCTCGTAGTATGACAGCAAAAGGTCGGGCCTCTTGTAACTGGAAAGGCCCTCGCTCTTGAGGAAGTCCCTGAACTCTTCTAGAGTGAATACGGAATGCCGTGAAAAAAACTCTTGAACTGCCATTTCTCCACACATAGTTGTCAATTAAGTTCAATATACATAAATATATTATGTACTGTGCTCTATTATGTCAACTATTTCTTCGATATATCACCCTCCCTCGCATTAAAGACCTACTTCTAATTGGACTCGGGTGACCCGCTCCATCAAAGCAAGCCGGAGGCGAACCCTCTGGCTTTCTAATGGGATCACTATCTTGCAGGGAACCATGCTGCAACCATGCTGCAACCAGAACTTGCAAAACTTGGCACAGGAAGCAATGATAACTTTAGATTAAGGGAACAGGCAACAAAAGGGGGGCTCAGCTAGAACAACAGGAATATTCCCATTAATTACCTGTCCACTATGTCTTCAAGGCTTTCGGCAAGAGTTCCCCGGAAGTTCCTCAAGCAGATTAAGGCGGTAGGCATTGAGCAAGTACCAAGGTGCATGCTTAAGCGATAGATCTTTCGAAGCCCCGCGCAAAGGCTTTTCTCCTCGCATCTTCTACAGCCACAGAATATCGGTTTTGGAAAATGCGGATGTATAATATCGGATAGGCTACTATGGTGGGTATGACTTCGAGGCTCCAGAGGAGGGTTTTCGATGAGGCGCAAATTAATTGTATTCATATCAATTTTTCTGATGTCTGTCATCCTGATATTGCCGCTGTTCCTGTTCCCGGCGCCCGCGCTGGCCGACACCTGGGAGCGGGTGGCCAGCGGCGGGATCGGGGGCGACTTCAACCAGACGGTGCAGAAAAACCCAGAATGTTCGATCCAATTCGGCACCAACCTTTACGTGGGCACGTATGGTCAGGTATGGGAGTGGGACGGGACCAACCCGTGGACAATGGCCAATACAAACGGTTTTGGGGACGCGGGTAACTCACAAATCGATTCTTTCGCCATCTATGGTGGAAACCTGTATGCGGGAACATTCAACAGCTGGACCGGCTGCGAGGTGTGGGAATGGGACGGCACCAACCCCTGGAGCCAGGTGAACAGTGACGGCTTCGGTGACGCCAACAATACCGCCGCTTCCTCCATGGCCGTCTACGGGACAAACCTGTACGTGGTGACCCAGAACCCCACTACCGGCTGTGAGGTGTGGGAGTGGGACGGGACCAACCCCTGGAGCCAGGTGAATACGGACGGTTTCGGGGACGCAAACAATACCTGGCAGGCCGAGATAATAGCCTACGGCAGCGACCTCTACGTGGGAGCCAGTAACTCCACCACAGGATGCGAGGTGTGGGAGTGGGACGGGACCAACCCCTGGACGCAGCTGGACACCGACGGGTTCGGAGACGCCAACAATTACGGTATCTACTCGGCCGCAACCTTCGGCGGGAACCTTTACATGGGCACCTACAACGGGTCTACGGGCTGCGAGGTTTGGGGGTGGGACGGGACCAACCCCTGGTCGCAAGTGAACAGCGACGGGTTCGGGGAATCCCGGAACTTTGTAGCGGATTCAATGGCCGTATACGGCGGCGATCTATATGTTGGGACTTATGTCACGGGCGCACCCGGCTGCGAGCTGTGGGCCTGGGACGGGACCAATCCCTGGGCGCAGGCGAACACCGACGGCTTCGGGGATTCCTACAACTATGGCGCGAAAAGCATGGCGGTCTTCGGCACGGACCTCTGCGTTGCTACCTACAACGCGCAAACGGGATGCGAGGTGTGGGATTGGGACGGTACCAATCCCTGGGCCCAGGTGAACGTCGACGGTTTCACCGGTAACGAGAACCTTGGCTGTTCGTCCATGGCCGTTTACAACGGTGACCTCTATGCCGGCACCTACACCAACAACAAGAGCTGCGACGTATGGGCTTACAACGGTGCCGCCTGGAGCCGGTCAAGCACGGGCGGGTTCGGCGACGTCAGCAACAAGCGGGCGACCTCCATGGCCCTCTATGCCGCAAACCTCTACGTGGGGACCTGGAACCAGAGCACCGGTTGCGAGGTATGGGAGTGGGACGGTACAAACCCGTGGAGCCAGGTGAACACCGACGGCTTCGGGGATAACAACGTGGGCGCGGCCTCCATGGCTGCCTTCAACGGCAAGCTTTACGTGGGGACCTATAAACATAGCAATCCCTGCGAGGTGTGGGAGTGGGACGGCGCCACCTGGGGCCAGGTGAACACCGATGGCTTCGGGGACGCCAACAATATCAGAGCGCTCTCCATGGCGGTCTACGGAACCAAGCTCTACGTCGGGACCTATAACAGCACCACCGGTTGCGAAGTATGGGAGTGGGACGGGACCAACCCCTGGAGCCAGGTGAACGCCAACGGCTTTGCCGGTAATAACTATAACCAGCAGGCTTGCTCCATGGCCGTCTACGGCGCCAACCTCTATGTCGGGACCTACAACAGCTTAAACGGCTGCGAGGTGTGGGAATGGGACGGCACCAACCCCTGGAGCAAGGTGAACACCAGCGGGTTCGGCGACCCCAACCATCCCGCCATCTATACCATGGCCGCCCACGATTCACAGCTTTACGTGGGGACCTCCCGCAACACCGGCGGCTGCGAGGTGTGGAAATACGACGGTACCACCTGGAACCAGGCCAACACCGATGGGTTCGGAGACACCACCAACAACCAGTCCCTGTCCATGGCCGTCTACGGATACCGGCTCTACGCGGGCACGTATAATGCAACCAACGGCTGCGAGGTGTGGAGGAACGCGCAGCAGACGCAGCCGGCGATAGCTTCCGTGGGCCCGGTTTCCGCGCAGCGGGGAGATACCCTCGACGTGGATATCGTGGGGACCAACACGAACTTCTCCTACGGGCGAAGCGCGGCGTCCTTCTCGGGCATAGGCATCACGGTCAATTCCACCACGGTCACAGACGCTACCCACGCTACGGCCAACATCACCATCGCGAGCGACGCGCCCACGGGAGCGAGGGACGTGGACGTCTTCACCGGATGGGAGATGCCCACCACCCTTAGCGGCGGCTTTACCGTGGTGAACCCCCCGCCGGACGTGACCGGAACAAACCCGTCAGTGGGATACCGAGGCCAGACCATGGACGACGTACAGGTAACCGGCTCTGACTTCCGCAACGTCTCCACCACGGTGGAGCTGAAGCGGAGCGGTGAGATTATAGTGGGGACGGACGTCACCTGGGTATCGGTAGGCGAGTTAACCTGCGACTTCGCCATCCCGGCAGGGGCCACCCTGGGCTCGGACTGGGACGTCTACGTGCGCCATAACGACGACAGCAAGTCGGATATGCTCGTCGACTCCTTCACCGTGGACCAGCTCACCGTGGATGCCTCGGCGACCGGCGTTGGAGGTGCCGTGGACCCCGCCACCCAGGAGGTAGACTGGGGAGGCCAGGCGAGCATAGGCCTCATCCCGGACGAGGGCTACCACGTGGAGAGCATCACCGACAACGGGGCGCAGAAGGCCATAGCCGACCCCTACGTGATCAACAACGTGCAGGAGGACCACAACGTGGTGGTGACCTTCGCGCCGGACGTGGTGCCCACCACCACCTGGTACCTGGCCGAGGGGTGTACGGGAGGTGACTTCGAGACCTGGGTGCTGGTGCAGAACCCGGGGGATACGGAGGTGACGGTGGACCTCACCTTCATGACCTCTGCGGGTCCCCAGCCCGGGCCGCAGGGCTTCCCCATCCCGGCCAACTCCCGGCAGTCCTTTTCCGTGAACTC
>Ga0180434_10008315_pt1 | contig 11470 bp, 10 predicted proteins | sample SS_ome_7_FD_132453 | JGI IMG/M metagenome (GOLD analysis project Ga0180434, IMG submission 132453) | Hypersaline lake sediment archaeal communities from the Salton Sea, California, USA - SS_1_D_2 metaG | ecosystem: Environmental > Aquatic > Non-marine Saline and Alkaline > Hypersaline >... | reverse complement strand
GGCGGTGCACTCGTGCGACTCGGGCATGCGACAAGACGAACAAAACACGTCACCGCATCGGCAGTCAAAGCCCAAGAGGCCCACTTTTTTGCGGCAATTAAAGCACCGGTTTCTCTTCTTCTTCTTTTTTAGGGGGGGTTCATCAACAAGCTTGGGCTCGTGATGAAAGACAACATCAACTTGATTCTTTGGGAGGCGGTGTTTCTCTAACAGAGACGCGTGGAGTGCCAACTTTCGTCGCATTTCGTTTTCTTGGTCTTTCCCCTTGGTTGTCCCCTTGATTCCCTTGGGTGGGGAGGGCAGCATTGATGAATTAGAGTGTGAGTGTTTCATTTTATAGATTGGTGCACATGAATTTTTGGGCAAGTCGAACATTTTTTTTATTTGGTCTTGCGTGGCTTTCTACGTTTTGTCGCGACAAAGGCGTCCAAAGACACCAACCCGTCTTTGGACTCCTCCGGCGACTCCGCCTGGACAGGGCTGCCCGTGTCACCTTGTGGTGTCTTGGTTGTTTTTGTCTTGCGTGACGCCGTGCTCCGTTTTTTCCCCGACGCCAACATGGCTCTTTCCTTGGTTTTGGGGTCATAGGTTTGAAGGAAGGATTCGTACATGGAGGCCTGGCCGGGGTAGGGCTGGGGGCCCACCACACGTTCGTCCCTGTAAATGCGGGCACGTTCTTCGAGGGAGGGCACACGCAGCCCGTGGACCTTCCACCGGGCTTCGTTGGGGTGTTTCTTTTCAAAGACTTGGGTGGCGGGGATAAAGGGCGGCAGGCGCATCGACACCTTCACCTCGGGGTGCATCATGGAGTCGTGGTAGGCTTCCAAGGACAGGCCTGACCCTGAGTAGCAGTCCAGCTGAGACCGGGGGTTGGCGGCTTGAAGCTTTGTGCGTTCCATCTTGAAATACCGGACAGCAATGTCGGCGAGGTAGGAGGCTTGGGTTGTGGCGTGAAAATCCTTGAGCTCAATAATGTGTCTCAGGGCGCACTCGTACCGACAGCACACGCCGTCATTGGCCATGATGTACATGCCGTGCGCCTTGCCAATTGGGATGAGCCAAGGAATGCCTGGAATTTTTCGGTTGCAATTGATGCACAGCCGGTCCGAGGTCATGGGCCAATCAATGGGGTCACCACCTGCAGACTTCTTGACAAGAATAAGGGGCAAATTCAAATGACATTCAGTCGCCAAGGCCGGTTCATAGGTGGTCACTTTTTCTGTGTGGTCGTCCAACACGTTGGAGCATTCAATTTCGTGGTACGAAAAATCGGGGATGGCCTTGGAATCATGGGAATAGGCGTAAGCGGGCAACTCGACCGGTTCTTCCTTGGGTTCAGGGGGCACTTCCTTCTTTTTCCGTCCCCGCTTTTTTGGCACCTCTTTCACCTCCTCCTTCTTGGGCTCAATTGACTCTGCCTTGCGTTTGGGAGGCATTTCACTTGTAATAAAAAAAAATGAATTTATCAAAATTGTTAAATTTTATTTTAAATCATCCTTTGCTTTGACTAAAAAATGGAAAAGTCACTCGAGTCGTCTTTTCGGGAAGCCCAATCACACGCCCAATCCATGCGGACCGGCCCAACGTCTTTTCGGATTCCGCGGTTTGCACCTGGGACGGCGGTGTCAACACCCGTGTCAACACCCGTGACTCAGGCCCCCCTTCCACCAAGCCAGCCCGTGCCGGCTCCTCACCACACGTACCAGGCGGCGCCAACCCACCCTCCCCTTCACCCGGGTCTACCCTCTGGTGTTTCGACGGCGGCCGCTCCTTTGACTGGTAATGGCCAACACCAGGTGGCCATCCCCCACTCAAAGCCGTACACAACCCCAACCCACGTGGCCACCCCTGCGTTGGGCACACCCCTTGACCAAAAGTACGGTGTGGTGGTTGCCAATGAACCACAGAGCGCCAGCGAAGCACTTCAAACATCTCAATGTGAAGACGAGTGCCCCTTGGCCCCTCCCAAAAAATCCAAATTGTGGATTTGGATTGTGATTGGTGTGGTGGTGTTGATTGTCATTGTGGTGGTGGTGGTGGTTTTGCGGTCCAAGAAAACCAAAAAAGCGGCTGACAACATGGAACACAAAGAAAAACAAAAGGATGACCCTAAAGAACCGGAGGAAGTGAAGGAGGAGGAGGAGAAAAAACCCCACAAACCGTCAGACACAGTCAAGGCAATGTCCCAATCCTTGAAGAACCGCATTGAGGCCCAGCTTCAAGCTGAAATTTCATCGGCCCGTTCAGCGTCGTCTGTCATGCCGGTGCCGGCGGGGGCACCGCCCGCCGCCGGCTCGGCGCCTTCCCAGTACTCGCCCACGGACGCAACCGCCCTGGACCACACTGGGCCACTGCCACCCCTGAACCAACCCACCAGTGTGCCAAGGGGGCCACCCCTGAACCAACCCACCAGTGTGCCAAGGGGGCCACCCCTGAACCAACCCACCAATGTGGGGTCCATGCCTCACGGGCCACCCCCGGGGGCGACGTCTGCCGCCATGCCTGTGGGGGGTTTGCGCCAAGCGCCGCCAGGCCCGCCGGCGTCCATGCCGGTGGCCAACGCGCCAAGACCCACCGCCGTGCCCATGCAGCCTTATCACGCGCCGCCATCCCAGGGGCCGCCCCCTCCTGCAGGCATGGCCCCGCAGCCGCCCATGCCACCCCCTCCACGCCCCACCGTGCCCTACGCAGGGCAGCCCATGGCGGGAGGCCCCCCGCCCCCGCCCCAAATGCCTCCAGCCACAAACGACCCTTTGGGGACACCCCTGTAAGTTGAGGTTGCGCTTCACAGGTGAACACCAAACTCGTCAATTGCGTCAAACTCTTCAGGCTCCAGGCCGTAGGACGCGTCTTGAAGCGTTTGTCCACTGACAATGGCCAAATCAGGGTACTCGTCACCCAGGGCGTAGACACTGCACTCTTCCTTGCCAAGGGGCCACTTAAAGGTCGTGTACACATAATAAAGAAATTCCAGGAGTCCTTTGTAGTTCATGTGGCGTTGAATACTGACGGGTTTCATGGTTGGGTTCAAAATCACCGACGCAAAAAAGTACATCATCCATGGCCCACACATTTCCTCGTCGTCACTTCGTGCCAAGTAAGGCAGCATTTTGCACGTTTGACCTTCTACAAAGCCAGTCAATTTGAACAGCGCTGCAAGACGAATTTTGGCCCGTTGCGAAAAGATGCCCATCATGGACGAGGGGTCAAGAAGGTAGTAGGTCTTGGCGACGGGGTCGACCACGAGCCCCATTTGGTGGGCGGTAACCCAGTTTTCATCCGCGTAGTAGTCTTTGGCATGTCTCGATACGGGGTTGTGGAACAGCGTCACAGGAACCAGTAAAAGCCGCGGAGTTTTGGATTTGCAAATCTTTTGAACGCCAATCACCATGCGGGAGGCGCCCGTGTCCTCCGGCCTAAAATCAGCCTTTTTACTGCGGGAGGAATGGTAGAGCTGAATTTCGTTGGGCCAAATCTCAATCTTGGAGCTGTTCTTGGAGGCCAACCATTCCATCACATCCCACTGAAACCCACACACGTTTGCAGCCAACATCCACACCGTCAAAGCTGCACGTTTGGACAGGACAAACTCCTTCAAGACAGCGTCTGTCGGCTTTTGGGGTTTTTTGCCTTGACGCTTCTGACCAAAGGTATGCGAATAAAAGGTTTTCATTTATTTTATATTCTTTAGATTTTCCATTGACCATTTTCAAAAAAGTAAAAGTCTTTGCGGTCAACCCCGTGGCGTTTGGCCCACTCGTAGGCCATGGGGCGAAAATGGGGTGGGAGGGAAAGCCAGTGACGTTGGACGTCTTCCACCACGTTACCAATCAGGCAAACAAATGTTTTGATGAGGTATGGGTCACTCAAGGTAATGGTGCGCATCAGGTCACAAAGGTGCATGCCCAAGCCGTAGGCAAACGCAAGAACCGTCAAGTTGGAATTGGACTCTCCCCACCCCTTGTCCGAATAACAAGTGAAATCACACCAAGTTCCAATGGTGGAAGGCGACGGGTTCTGCACAAGAGTCTGCACAAAAAACGAAAGCCAACCACGTGTCATGGCCTCAGGGCGTTCCAAAAGGGCTGCACCAGCCACGTCGACAAACGCCTCCCTCAGGGCGTAATGGTTGGAAATGGTGCTAAAAAGGCACTCGTTTTCGCACAGGGTTTCAAGAATGGCAAGACGGTTGGGGGACGCACTCATCAGTCGCCGAATGCGGGTCGTGGTGTGCCTGTCAGTCAAGTCCCCTTTTTCAATCTCGAATTGAAGTAGCCCGACGAGGAAATCATTCAAGTTGTACAGGCGGGCATGGTCGTACGACCCGTAAAAGACTTGGCCCCAGACTGGCCACCACGCGCTGAGAATTTCACGGACTTCCCAGCAGGTTTCCTTGTACCACCTGGACAAGAGCGCGTAGCGGGGCGCCCTGTCGACCCAGTACCCCGTGTTGCCTCGGTCGCGTGTGGCCTCCATGCGCCGCAAAAATTTCTTCGCTTCTGCCAAGCAGTCGGGAAAGTCTCCGTACAGGCACGTCTCAAGATCGGTGGAAACGTATTCTTCCTTGACCGACACTGGGGGTGCCGCCGCGGCCGGCACCCGTGCCTCAGACGTTGGAGGGGGTTTAGGCCATTCACTGCCTGAATCACAAGACAAAACACTTGAAGTGTCATCACTTGACCAATCACTGGAGGAATCAGTGGAATCAAAGGACGCATTGCTCACGTCGACAATGGCGGGTTCTTGGTGAGGTGCACCCAAGTCAACACGAATGGTTGCCATTTTTTGATGTGTGTGGCTTTGCCGCCTCAATTCCCAAAAGGTCCAAAAAATGTTTATTTGCTCAATTTCCCCACTTAAAAGTAAACGCTCACTTGCAAAATGTCGGGGCAGGGAGGCAGTGGTCAGCCAACAGGAAAATCCAAGTCCCGTTTGCGGCCCTGGATTCACCGTAAAAAATACCTTGCCCGGGGTGCAGGTGAGACGGGCAGGGTGGACGCCGACGGCTACTCGGTCAACTCCCACAACAATCTGGCAGGCGGCGTGCTGCGGGTGCCCTTGGAGGACGCGGACGCCTTTCACCAGTTGTACATGGACGACGTGAACGACGGCCAGGTGTTTTACTACTCGGAAAACTTTACCCGCGTCTACCGCATGTGTTTTGATTTGGACTTCAAGTCAGAAACCCTTGACGGCGCCCAGCTCGACGGCTTTGAGTACCGGTACCAAACCTATGTGGAGATTGTCAAGACGGTGCGCCGCTTTTACCCCGTCGACACGAGTGCGGAAAAATTCACCGTGATTGTGCTGGAAGCTCCGCCCAAGGACGTGCCCCAAACCAAAGACCACTGCGCCTTTACAAAATCTGGGGTTCACTTGGTGTTTCCCTACCTCTACGTCAACCGCACGCAGGCGCTTTACATGGTGGAGGCGGCCACGGTTGCCCTCGAAAAGGAACTTGGCAAGCGGGGTGAGGTGGTGATTGATGATTGTGGTGACCCTGCTGGTGGCGAAGACCACGCACAGGAAACGGCTTGGCAAAACGCCTGGGAAGACGTGTGTGACAAACTTGTTCACCTGAATGGCACCCTGCGCATGCCCTACTCGGACAAGCCCATGAAGTGCAAAGACTGTGATTCTAACCCTGCCTGCAAGAAGGGCGGTAAGTCCTTGTGCGAGGACCCCTTTTGTGTGTACCAGCGCAAGCCCGAAAACCGGGCGTACAAGCCCAAAATGGTCCTCAAGCTGAATGGAAACCCTGACGCGGTCATGCTGCGCTCCATCACGTCCAACCCCTACCGCTCCATCCGCATGACTTCTGTGCGGACGCAGGTCACCACCACCACCAAGGGGTTTGCGCCGTTTGAGGGGTGCACGGCACCCCCCGAGGTGGTGGACGGCAAGGTGGCCAAAAAACCCAAAAAACGCAAGGCAAAGGAAGCACGTGCGCCGCAAGGGGACAAGTGTTACTTGGACGAAAAGGACAAGCGCTGCAAAATCATGCTGGATTTAGTGCGCAAGTGTGACCCGCACTACGCCAAGGTCCTGTTTCAGTCATGTTTTTATTTGGATTTGGCGTCTGGGGCACGCCGCTACCTGTTCCACGTGCGCGGTGAAGGCTCCAATTACTGCCTCAACAAGGAAGACGACCACCATTCGTCCACCGTTTACTTTATTTTTTCCAAGGCAGGCATCCGCCAAAAGTGCTTTTGCCGCAAAACGGTGCCCCGGATTTCAGGGGAGCCGTGTTCCAAGTGGTCCAGTGACCTCATGGTGGCGCCCCTGGACAAGCTGTCTCTGTTGTTCCCCGACATTGAAAGTGAGTTCACCTTTAAGGGCATTTACAAGCGCACAAAGAGGGGGCGGATTGCCAAAGGCACAGACGACACGGTGAGCTTTGGGTGCCGTCGCCCTCGGGCGTCCACCACCCGCACCGACGCAGCCCGCACCATGGAGGACTTGTCCAAAACCCTGGTGGCCCAAGCCCTCAAGATGGACCTGCACTCCAAGGCCAAGAGCGAAAAAGCTAAACGCTCAAAACACGTTTCGTCTGGAGATGCCTTTAAAACAAAATCCATGGGGAAAAAGGACCCCATGAAAAAACCCACAAAAGTAACCAAAGGGCGTGACTACACCAAGACCTTGTCTCGTGAAGAAGTTCTCAAACTGGATTGGTATGAAACGTCGCTTTATTTCGAGGCACAAGCTGCAAAGGCTGTACAATAAATGCACATATTATTTCGCAAAGATTAACAACACCAAGGCCCACACCATGGCTTTGGGGTTGTCACGAAACACGGCGTGACAGTACCGGACTACGGGCCAAACCAACACGGCCACCAAGAACAAAAAGACAAAGGCTGGTTGGTAGGGAACCCAAAAAGTGACAAATGCCACAAAGGGCAAGAGGCAGCTCCCCATGGCAAATGCCAACAAGGTCCGTGCCCAGAACAAAAGATTGACGACGGCGTGAGACCATGACGAACAGGTGCACCGCCGTTGCAAGGCGGTGGGGGTCAAGGTGGCAATCTCATCCTCCGTCTTGGTCACAATGAACAGCGGCGAGTCTTGCGTGGTCCACGTCTCACCGCATGCACAGCGCAGGTTGCGGAGGGCCATGAGGGTCATGCAGTTGAGGCAGTAGGTGGCACTGCATCTTGGGGTGACCAAGCACCCACGAACAATTTCAGCTTGGTAATCATTGCAACAAGCTACACAGCTTTTCATTTTGCGTAAATGTGCAACCCAATACAAGTAATTTATTGTTCAAATGTCTTCGTCTTTCAAGGCATTCGCCGTGTGTGCGTCACCGTAGGCGCCACCACCCAAAACCCTGTCCTTGGGCTGGCCAGAGGACGAGTGATAGGCCCCGTAGTAGCCCGCCGGTGGCCCGTAGGCAGCATGTGGGTGAGCAGGTTGAGCAAGAGGAGGAGGAGGAGGTCCGTAGCCGTACACCGGCACGTGGTGATAGCCGTGTTCACCATGGGAACCGTGTTTGCCATGGGAACCATGGGAACCATGGGCACTCTTTTCGTGACGACTTGCGTAGCGGGGGCGGCGCCCTTCTTCAGTGGTGCGCCGGTAACGATCCGATTTCCCAAAGCTGGCGTAAATGGCCATGCCGTCAATCTCCAAACGACGTGTGCGCACTGCACGGTCCGCGCCTCCCTCCGTGTCAAACGACACGTAGACTTCGTCTTCAAAACGGTCAACGCCCACCACAATGCCAAACTGGGAAAAAATTTGGAAAAAGTCAGACGCGTACAAACGATCAAGTTCACGCCCCGTCACAACAATGCGCCGGGTGCGTCGACCGCCATTGCCTCGACTTCCGTCACGTGGTTCACGACCCCTGTGTTCGCGTGGTTCACGGTTGCGGTTCTGGCCATGACCTTGATCCGTCTTGGGCCGCTTGTCTGCGTCCCTTTCATCTCTTGCCTGGCGCCGAGATCTCTTGTCAGGGGTTTTGCATGGTTTTGATCTTGGCAAGGGCATTTCATCCTCTGAAGGTGGTTCCACGGACGGTGTCGGAGACTCTCCGTCTTGAGACTTGGGGGAGGCGTCCATGGTGAGGGAAAAGATGAAATGTGTGCAAACTTGCAATTTAAACATTCTCCAAATCAAAACCTCCCCCCCTCAACAAAACCTTCCATGTTGCCCCAACCCCGCATTCGCTACATCCCAGATTGGTCTGGGGCCATGCGTCAAGTTGCAATTTACCCCAACACGTCACCCCTGCAAACCCTCCAATTTGCTGCCAATGCAGGCGACCCCTACGGCGTCTACCCCTACTCCCCCGGCTACGGCTTTCCCTACCGGGGCTACATGGGACCCTACGGGCAGGGCGACCAAGGGTGGCCCGGCTACGCCCCGCCGCCGTATGTTGCGCCCTACTACTACGGGTGGCCATCCCCCGCCTACCTCCCCCCCAAAGTCTCGCCCTGGGTGCACGGCTCTCACGCTGCCCCCCTCAAGCAAAGAGGCGGCTTTTCGTGTGTGGGGGGCGACTGCGGCTTTAAAACCTACGGTGATCGGGCTGCCACCCTTTCCCACGGGGGCGTCCCCCGCCCTCCCCGAGTCAAGCCGTCCTTGGTTGAAGCCGACATTGAAGACTTGCCCCTCCTGCGCGACAATGACCCAGACTGGCCACTGTCTACGGCGTAGCGTCCATCGTCTACGGCGTAGTGTCTACTGCGCATCAAATAAACTTTATTGGCTTAGCTTTTCCATCAAACGCATCATTTTGTTTTTAATCTTCCCATTGGGGCGGCGGGGGATGGCTTGCGGCTTTGAAGTTCTGCAAACGGCGGGGGTGGGGGTTTGGTGTTTTGCGTCCTCCAACGCTTTCTCGAGCAGCCCGAGGGGGGTTGATTTTGGTTGGGGTTTGGCACCCATTGGTTGGGCTTGGACACCCATTGGTTGGGCTTGGACACCCAGCAGCGCTTCCAGGAGGCAAGGCAGGCGCTGAGCCGTGAACCACTGGTGCCCTTGGCGAATTTTCTTTTCCAGTCCTTCCCTATCCTGCAGCAGGTGAACCACCTGCTTCACCATGGCTTCCTTGGACCCCACAAAATCCACCATGGGGCTCAACAGCGCGGCCAACCCGGCGTCCATCTTGGGGGAGGTCAAGGCGACGACGTGCGTGTATGAAATGGCGTACGCGGAAAACCGATGAAATTCAAAGTTTCCTGCCTGGCGGGGAACCATGAGGCCAATGCTGGCCGCTCGGTAGGTTGCCATGGAGGCAGCCTGTGTCAAATTGTTTGCAAAGCACATTGACAGACCCTTGATTTTGGACAAGGCGTGGCGGATGTAGCGGCGCGAACCATCTTCTTGGCCCAACAACACCACGTCAAGGGTTTTACGTGGACAGACAGACGGCATGGCGTGCAGCGGGTGCCACATGGTGGGGAGGAACATGGACGCGGTCGTGCCCTCACAAAAATCAAACCCAAAGTCCCACACCTGGTCACAGTGCCGCAAAAACCACCGGTAGTTGCACTTGGCTCGCTCATACACACGAAACCCCTTGTGTTCCGTTTGGAGGGCCACCCATGGGCCGCCTTTCACCCGCTGAAACTCCCGCATCATTGGAGACATGGCCCACACGTTGCAAAAGCAAAACACGACTTCTTTGACGGGTCGGCGGGACGCCCACAGGGCGGGGCAAGTGAGGCGGCGCACCCGAATGCCGCAGCGATGCAGGGCGTCAGCCAACCAATCAGAGCAGGGTTCCATGGTGACCCCCTTGGACCGGTGGTCCTTGACCAAAATCGCGCCTCTGGCCTTGGCTTTTCCCAAAATGGCCTGACACCGTTTGAGGGCAGCAGGCGATGCGCGCTCCACAATAAAATCAGACAGCATTTATTGGAAGCAAGACTATGAAAAACCTGGTCACCATGTGCGCCGTATTTTAACAAGTTGTAGGGCATGGAACGTAGCCCCACTGTAAGCCTGCCCTGTTTCCAAAAACATTAAAAAACCCCAATAAATTTCCGTTGTTGACATAAAAATTCATGAAAATAGTCATCTTCACTGCTGTCTTTGGGGAGTACAAGCGTGTGGTTGGCGGCTTCCCGTGCTCGTGGACACTTTCCAAGGCAGTGCCGCCGCCACCTGGGTGGGACTTCGTCTACGTCCTGGTCACCGACAACGCCACCCTTGAATCCAATCCAGCCCTGTCCGCCGATCCCTTGTGGACCATTTGTTTGTTTGACCACGGGGAGACGTCGCCCCGCATGGCCGCAAGGCGTGTTAAAATGATGGCCTATCCGGACCTTTTGCCCCCTCACGATGTTTCCATTTGGATTGACTCCAATGTTTCTCTCTGCCCTGACACTTGTTTTCATCATTTCCGGTCACTCCCCCTGGAGTCCCCCCTTTGGACGCTGACCCACCCGGCCCGCACGTGCACCTACCAAGAAATTGAGCACTGTTATCAAAAAGGGTTTGGCAACCCCGTGGTGTTTCGTGAACAACGGCGGGCCCTGGAAGACGCAGGGTTCCCGCCTTCCTTGGGCCTCGCGGAAACACGCATCTTGGGGCGCCACCCCACAGCCTCCGTTCGCCTGTTCAATGAAGCCTGGTGGACGTGGTTCACCCTCTTGCCCGGCCACCACCTTCGAGACCAGTGCGCCTTTGTTCCTGCTTTGTGGACCTGTTCTCTCATTGGCCCCAAAGGCCCCACCATTCCTCTTGTTTTTGAAGATGACTTGAAGTTTATTTTCCGTATTCAACGCCAACCCAAAGCCCGGGAGGAAGCAGCCATGAAGGTGAGGCACAAAATCAAGTACAAATAAAAAAAAATTAAGGCTTAGTGCCCACTAACCACGTCCACTCCTCGCCAAGGCCTTTTTTGAGGGCGTAAGACGGCGCGTACCCAAAGTCATATGCGGCTTCGGAGACGTCTGCACAGGTGCGTGCAACGTCTCCTTCTGGGATGGGAAGAAAATTCAGGGGGTGACTGCCCTTGGCCAAGCCAACCACCTCTTCAATGGTGTGCACCAACGGTAAAAGTTGAATGGGAGATGAATTGCCAAGATTCCAAACCTTGTAGCCGTGGGTGGGAATGGCCAAGGCCGCCTCCCACAAACCCTTCACCACGTCAGCCACATAGGTGTAATCCCGCTCCATGGTTCCGTCACCATAAATGTCAATGGGGAGGCCGTCCAAAATGCGACGCATAAATTTGTGAATGGCCAAATCGGGGCGCTGGCGGGGTCCGTAAACCGAAAAAAGACGCATGCACGCGACTGGCAAGTCGTGGTTCACGTGAAAGGTGTAGGCCATCAATTCAGTGGCTTTCTTCGTGGCCGCGTAGGGCGAAATGGGCAAGTCGGTGTTGTCTCCCTCGTGGAATGCCTTGAGGCTTGCATCCTTGGCCCCAGGTTTTGGGTCATGCACAACAGGTCGATTGCCGTAGACTGATGACGAAGACGCCAGCACAAAGGCACACACCTGGGCGTCTGCG
>Ga0180434_10008310_pt1 | contig 11476 bp, 9 predicted proteins | sample SS_ome_7_FD_132453 | JGI IMG/M metagenome (GOLD analysis project Ga0180434, IMG submission 132453) | Hypersaline lake sediment archaeal communities from the Salton Sea, California, USA - SS_1_D_2 metaG | ecosystem: Environmental > Aquatic > Non-marine Saline and Alkaline > Hypersaline > Sediment... | reverse complement strand
TAGTTTAACATGGGGTTAATATTTCTGCAAAATCTTATAAGTCTAATATTATTTTTATGAATTGTAGCCTTCCTTATGCTATAATCGATTTTAGAGAAAATTGTAAAAAATATGGGAGCAATGAAGCAAAACAAAAAAAGTAAAACAGTCCTCATCATCATCGGTGTGATCTTGGTGGTAATTCTGGCAGGCATGATCACAGGAATCATCGCACTCACCAGATCTGATTCACAGAGCATCGAAAAAGTGAGGGATATTTTTATTATAATTCTTGCGTTTGAATCGCTGTTGATTGGCGGAGCATTGATCATTTTGATCATTCAGCTCGCATTGCTATCTAACCTCATTCAAAATGAAATTTCGCCAATTCTGAGTTCAACAAAAGAAACGGTACAAACAGTGAAAGGCACCAGCCGATTCATATCGGAAAAAGCAGTCGCGCCGATCGTATCGGTTGCTGGATTGCTTGCTGGTGGTAAAAAATTATTAGAAATAGTTGGTTTTATTAGAAACAAGAAAAAGGAGTAAATATGTCTGACAGGGATGATTTTGGAGCATTTGTATTTGGGTTTTTAGTTGGTGGTCTCACCGGAGCAATTACGGCATTACTTTTCGCCCCACAATCCGGGCAGGAAACCAGAACCTTGATTCGGGATAGGGCCATTGAAGTCAAAGACCAGACCTCTGAAACCGTTGAACAAACACTTCAAAAAGCAGAAGTTGCCGCAAAAGATGCGGTCAAAAAAGCTGAGGCGTTATTAGACGAAGCGAAAAAGAAAGCGGCTGAGATTAGCGAAAAAGGTCATGTTTTCTTAGAAGAAAGCAAACAAAAAGTGGCAAAAACAGCCACCAAAGCTAAGAAAGCGGTTGAACCGAAGAAATCAGCAAAAGCTTCCTAAGCGAATAACAAGTAATAAATAGCGGCGACCCCTCTACGGACGCGCCGTTATTTTGTTTAAAATATCAGGTACTTGATGGATGATATCACGCGCGATAACGGACGCTTCTTGTCCATGCTGCCGTCCCGCATAAAAACCGGCTGCCCCATGCAACCATGCGCCGCAAACGGCTGCGTGATAAGCATCCAGTCCCTGCGCAAGTAAGCCGGTGATCATCCCCGCCAACACATCACCGGACCCGGCTGTAGCCAGCGCAGATGTAGTAAAGGGGACGATCGAGCACACCTCATCGGGGGACGCAACAATAGTCGTTGCACCTTTCAACACCAGGACATGCCCATGCGTGGTTGCAAATGTGCGGGCTGTTTCCAATCGAGCATTCTGAATTTCCTTAATCGTTTTCCCTGTTAGCACAGCCATCTCACCGGGATGGGGTGTGAGTACCGCGGTTTTTTGTAACTTTTTATCCCAGTTCTCAATTGTGGGCAGGATACGTAATGCATCTGCATCAAAGACAAACTGCGGTTGATTTTGGGTGTTTTTCGATTTCGTTTTTGTTGTTGCAGTAAAGCCAATTGATGCTGGTGCAGAATGCTTATCATCAAAATCCAATAAGGTACGCATAAAAGATATGGTTGATTTATCAAAGCTTAAACCGGGACCAACCAACATAGCATCATATTTCTGTGCATGATGAGTAACGATTTTTGCTGCTTCTTCATTCAGCACCCCCATCTCATGCGGGAGGACCAACCAAATCGATTCCCGTAGCGTGCCGATCACACCATCGTATATCGCGCCCGGCACACCGGTACATACCAATCCGCTGCCTATCCGATAGGCTGATTCTGCAGCAAGTAATGGTGCGCCTGGATATTGGACAGACCCGCCTATCACTATACATTTCCCAAAATCACCCTTATGACCGTCAGCACATCGTGAGGGAAGGAAATCACTGACAAATTTACTATCCGCAGCGATCACAGAGTTTTGAATTCTGTCAAAAGCGTCTGGACCTAAGCCTATCCCGGCTTGGATGATCTCACCTGTCAGGCCTGCTGCAGGCATCTTGACCAAACCCTGTTTCAGTGCTGCCATACATACCGTAACCTCCGCCCGCAATGTTTCCGGGGCGCTGGCGCCGCTATCACAATCTGTACCGGAAGGACAATCCACTGCAACGATGGGTTTATTCCCCAATTCTGCGGAAACAATTTTGAGCACCTCAGGAATGGTTCCGCGCATTGGCAGTTTGAACCCGGTTCCTAATATTCCATCAAGAATAATGCTGGTCGTATGCACTAATCTCTTGAGATCATCTTGATAGTTTTTAATGTAGTAGGCATTGATAATACCGCCGCTTTTCTCCAGGGATTGGATTAGAGGGTCATCCATAGCTCTTTCTTTAATTAAACAAGCAGTTGTCTGCCAGCCAGATTGCTGCATCTCTCGTAAAGCGATTAGGGTGTCTCCACCGTTATTTCCAGAACCGATCAAACCAAGTACCAGCTTTGGCACCACGTGTGCGTAACGTCGCAAGACGATATCCGCCAGTGCACCACCGGCATTATCCATCATCTGTTTATAGGTCAATCCATCAGCATGGGCTTTTTTTTCAATTGCGATTATTTCGGGCACAGAAACTATGCGCATCTTTGATTTCCTTTATTTCTTTAATCATACATCGAAAATCACCAGATGCTCACTCGGTTATAATTTACTTATGAAGCGATTCCTCTACATCGGAGTATTCAGTGCAGGATTAGCAACCATGGCCGTCGAATTATCAGCATCACGCCTGCTTGGCAATTACTTTGGGACGAGCAATCTGGTTTGGGCGGCCATTATTGGACTTATCCTTATTTATTTATCCGTGGGATATTCACTGGGTGGAAAATGGGCAGACCGCTCACCCAGATACAGCATCTTTCTGAAAATCCTGCTTTGGGCTGGCTTCTCGATTGGTTTGATACCTATCATCGCAAGGCCAATTCTGCGTTTTGCCAGCAGTGCTTTTGATGCGTTGCAAGCCGCTTCTATGATTGGTTCATTTTTAGCGGTTCTTATTTTATTTTCTATCCCTATCACCCTGCTGGGGACTGCCTCACCCTTCGCAGTCCGCCTTGCCATAAAACACCATGATCAAGCAGGACGCGTTGCTGGAAAGATCTACACCATTTCAACGATTGGATCTTTCATTGGGACGTTCCTGCCAGTCCTCTTACTCATCCCATGGATAGGTACATACCGGACCTTCATCAGCATCAGCCTGTTCTTGATGGTCATCGCATTGATTGGGTTGGTTGTTATGGGTAAAAAGAAACAACTCCTCATGGTTGTGTGGATGCCGATCCTCGTTATCTTGTTAGCGTATTTAGGATTGCGTGGTTACGATAAACAAGCAGAAGGCATCTTGTTTGAAACCGAATCATCCTATAACTACATTCAAGTCCAAAAAGTGAATGATTATCATCTCCTGCGCTTGAATGAGGGTCAGGGAATTCATTCCATCTATCATCCAACCCGGCTAAACTTCAATGGACCCTGGGAACAGGTGCTTTCCGCGCCCTTTTTCAACCCGGCTCCCAAAAACCTTCAGGATATCGATCGAATTGCTATTTTAGGTCTGGCTGCCGGTACCAGCGCGAAGCAGATAAACGCTGTTTTCCCGCATACGGTTGTGGATGGTTTTGAGATCGACCCCCAGATTGTGTCGGTGGGTGAAGACTATTTTGGTCTATCAACAGAATCAGTCAATATCCATATTGAAGATGCGCGCTGGGGTATAACGCATAATCAAGAAAAATACGATGTCATCAGTATCGATGCATACACACCGCCTTATATTCCCTGGCACATGACAACCATCGAATTTTTCACAACTGTTTCAGATCATTTGCACGAGGATGGTGTCATGGTCATCAATGTTGCCCGCATCTTCGAGAATCGCGATCTCCTGAACGCACTCTATCAGACCATTTCAAACGTATTTACGCATGTGTATATTATTGATCTTCCAGATACGCTAAATTCCATGATATTCGCAACCCGGGGAAACACACATGTTGATAACCTGGTTAACAACTATATTGCTCTCTCAGCAAATCCTGACACCTCAGAAGTGCTTCTTTCCACCCTGGAAACCACATACCTCAATCTGCAGCCTGCCCCTTCCGTGGGTCCGATCCTTACAGATGATAAAGCGCCCATTGAATGGATCACCAATTCGATGATCGTTAGATTACTTTTTTCGGAGGATCTACAAAATCTACAATGAAAAAGTCTCCAGCAATGCACATCCTGATCGCGATCATCATACCCATATTTATCATCACAACGGGGATGAGGGTCGCATTATCCCCGCTCTTTTTCAATCTCGAATATCGCCTCCCAAATTTTCCACCGGACGAGTATGGATTCACGCTCAATGACCGTCTCAAATGGGCTGATTTTTCTATCGATTTCATTACCGGAAAGATTGACGCGGATACTTACGCTGCTGCACAGCTTGCGGATGGACAATCGTTGTTTAACGAAAGAGAACTATCGCATATGATTGACGTTCGGGAATTAACATTGATCATGCTCTGGGTTTGGCGGGCACTCCTATTCTTAATCGTAATTGCTTTTTTGCCCTTTATGGTTAACAAACAAAAGGAACCGCCACTCAAGCCCTTGGCGGTCGGTGCAAAGATAACAATTGCATTTATTGCGGCAATATTGATCTTTCTAATCATCAATTTCAATCAATTATTTACTTCCTTCCATCAAATTTTTTTCGAGGGAGACACCTGGCTCTTTTATCACACGGATTCCTTGATACGCCTATTCCCAATAAAATTCTGGCAGGATCTCTTCATTTTTATTGGCGCATTCAGTTTGCTCTTGAGTGCTGGGTTTATCTATCTCGACAAAAAAGTCAGAAATTTATCCTAAATAACTGCTTGATGTACGAAGTCTTGCTTTTCAAAACCGCTAAATTTGCTTAACGTACATACTGTGGGATTTATAGAATTCAATGCCGATCGAGCTGAGTTCTCGCAGCATTTTTTCATTTTCTGCGCCAATTTGCACCAGGTCCGCATGGGTATATCTTCCTGACTTGACACTTTTTGCCATCTCATTAAACAAAACCGCAGTTCCGCCTAGGCCGCGATATTCTTCAATGATCCCTGCTCCATTAATATTGATCCATTCAGTCCGCTTAAGTTCGATCAGCATCTGCAGCCAGCCAAGCGGGAACATGCGGCCATTTGTCCGCTGTAATGCTTTTGAGATATCAGGATACGCCAGCAGGAAGCCTGCTGCTTTTTCTTTTTTCATTAGCACCTTGATGATCGTTGGATCAGCAAACCAAAGGATCTGGTTTGCCATCGCTTCCACGTCGGCATCGGTGAGAGGGGGATTTCCGGATGTGCCGACCAGCGAACCATTATAAAGATCTTTGATTTGAGGCAGCATACGCCGTAAGTCATTTTTGTTCTTGTACTGGTCAACCCTGACGCCCCATCTTTTTCGTACTTTCTCAGCAATGATGGTCACCTTTTCTGGGATTTCCTTGTCTCGATGTAGGTAACCGGATAATAATTCCCGATCCTTTCTGAATCCAAGATGTTCAATCAACTCCGGATAGTAGGCATAGTTATAGGGAATTCCATAAGCTGGACGGTGATCAAATCCCCGTGTAAGCATCCCCATCCCGTTTAAGGCAGCAAATCCTTTCGGGCCATAAATCTCAGTCAAGTTCCTTGCCTTTGCCCAGACTTGCCCTTGATCAAATAAAGCTTTCGCAACCATCTGATCATTCACAACATCAAAAAGATAAAAAAAAGCGCGCTTCTTATTGCTGCGGACGTTAAACGGTTTATTCTCGATTATGGCAATTCGCCCTACCACTTCGCCCCCCTCCGCTTTGGCCATAAAAAATGAAGCATCAGATCTTTCAAAGAACGGATGTTTTTTTCGGTTAAGCATCCCCAGCGCGTCCCTGCGCAATCTTGGCACCCATTGTGCACAATTTGCATATAGTTTGTGAGGGAATTGGATAAATTGACGGGCTTCCCTTCTATTCTCGGTATTTACTTCAATGATTTCCATCGCAAAATTCCTCAAAGTCTCATCCTTTAGGGATTGTATCAATAAATATTGCAGGAGCCTGTATCAGTTATAATCAAGTTTTTCCTGATATATGCGGTGGGATTACCATTGAAAAACACACAAAATAAACATCTCGATCTGGACCTCAAACAAACACTTACAAAGAAACGTCTCCGGGGTTTGTGGCGTTTGACATCCGGGTATCAGCAAGATTTTTTACTGGCGGTTACCGCTCAGGGTTTTTCAGCTTATTCGAAGGCCCTCACCTATATACTTCTAAGCTTCTTCGTAGACAATTACATCGTGCAGCAATCTGCCGCGCTTTCAGTTTGGGCGATCGCGCTAGGTTTTGTCCTCCTTGCTGGATTCCAGGGATTATTCACATATATCAGCGGGCGGTTTGCTGCAAAAACAGCAGAAAGCACCGTACGCCGCTTGCGAAATTATCTCTTTGACCATATTCAGCATCTGCCGTTTGCGTACCATGCCGATACAGATACGGGTGACCTCATTTCTCGATGCACGTCGGATATTGATGCCATCAGAAAATTTTTCAACGATCAAGCCATTGGCATTGGGCGCATCACTTTATTATTTATTATTAATTTCATCGCGATACTGCGAATGAATACGCGCCTTGGCATCTATTCAGTCATCGTTGTTCCCTTCATACTGGGTATTTCCATATATTTTTTTGGTAAGGTTTCCAGAGCATATGAGGCTTATCAGGAACAGGATGCCGTCTTATCAACCACCCTCCAGGAAAACCTGAGCGGTGTCCGTGTGGTAAAAGCTTTTGCCCGTCAAACCTATGAGATGGAAAAATTTGAAAAGAACAATTGGGAAAAATTCTTGCGTGGAAAAAAACTTTTAAGCATCCATTCTGCCTTTTGGCCAATTTCCGATATTCTCTGTGGTGTCCAGATGCTGGGTGGTTATTTGGCTGGCGCGTTAATGGCGATAAATGGCACCATATCTGTAGGGGAATACCTCGCCTATGCTGGCCTGGTGATTTACATCATTTATCCATTACGCGGTCTCGGCCGCTTCATCGTGCAGATGTCAAATGGCCTGGTATCGTATGACCGCTTATTTAAGATCATTCAAGAAGATCGAGAACCGATCGATGCCGGCTCATACACGCCGCAAAATGGTATTTCAGGGGATTTGATTTTTGATGACGTCAGCTTTGAGTACGAAGAAAATGATCGTATTTTACACAATATCAATTTTGAAGTGAAAAGCGGGCAAGTTATTGCTTTGCTGGGCGGTACTGGTTCGGGCAAAACAACGCTTGTAAATTTATTGCCCAGGTTTTATGAATATACCCGTGGTCAGATCCTGCTCGATGGATATCCATTAAATGATATCCCTCGCAGTTTACTGCGTGAAGCGATTGGTATCGTGGAGCAGGAACCATTCCTTTTTTCTCGCTCGATTAAGCAGAATATTACCTATGGTGTCAATCGATCGGTATCCCGTGAAGAGATCGAAGAAGCGGCACGAACCGCAGCAGTCCATGATGTCATTCTCTCCTTTCCTGAAGGATATCAAACCGTCATTGGTGAGCGCGGCGTCACCCTGTCAGGGGGACAGAAGCAGCGCATTGCCATCGCACGTACACTCCTGCGGGATCCCAGCATTCTGATCCTTGACGATTCAACTTCCTCAATCGATACGCAGACAGAAAGCCAGATCCGATCTGCCTTGCAGCTGTTGATGAAAGATCGAACAACTTTCATCATCGCCCACCGCATTCAAAGCATCATGACCGCAGACCTGATTCTGGTCTTAGAGGACGGTCGGGTTGTGCAGCGTGGTACCCATGCAACCCTTATCAAAGAAAATGGGATATATCGTGAGATATACAATATGCAGACACGGATAGAAACAGAACTCAATGAGGAATTAGCACATGCCGGTTAATCAATTTAAAGAGCAGGAGTTTTCCGGAAAACTCACCGGTAAGATCACAAAACGCGTTGCCGCATTATTGAAACCTTACTGGTTTTGGGTAGGGGGTTTTCTGGTTTCGGTGATCGTCGTTTCTGTTTTGGATGCGTATTTTACTTTTCTCAGTAAACGGATTGTAGATGATGGTATTCTCGCGGGTGATGTTAACCAGCTTTACACGATCTTAACGGAGTATGGCTTACTTATTTTGCTGCAATCCGCTTCTATTTTTGGCTTCGTCTATCTGGTCGGTGTACTCGGTGAGCGCATACGCTATGATTTGCGGCAATCTTTGTTTAATCATCTTCAGAAACTCTCCCTTTCCTACTATAGTCAAACGCCGGTTGGATGGATCATCTCCCGAGTTACCAATGACACAGAGCGTGTCGCTGAATTGATGACATGGGGATTGCTCGATGCCGTCTGGGGCATGGTGAATATCATCACCTCATTGATATTTATGTTTTCGATCAATTGGCAGTTAGCACTGATTGTTTTTGCGATTATGCCCTTCCTGATCATCTCCGCAGTCCAATTTCAGAAGAGGATTCTTAAACAATTTCGAGAAGTGCGGAAATTCAATTCTAAAGTAACCGCGTCCTATAACGAGAATATTAGTGGTGTGCGGGTCATTAAGGCACTGGGGCGTGAGGAAAAGAATATCGCGGAGTTTTCTGGATTAACTGCCAAAATGTATCATGCCGGATTCCGCGCGTCCTGGTTAAGCGCTCTTTTTCTTCCCATCGTTCAGATCATTTCTGCTTTTGCGATCGGTGGGATCATCTGGTACAGTGGCGCGAGGATCGAATTTCAGGAAATCTCCATTGGAGGAATCCAGGCTTTCCTTTCCTACATGGTCTTTATGATGTGGCCCATTCAGGACCTGGCACGCGTCTTTGCCGAACTGCAGCGTGCGGTCGCTTCCGCAGAACGTATCTTTTCATTGATTGATACAACGCCGGATATTCGGAACAAACCGCAGGCTATCGATCCAGGGACTATTCAGGGTGATATTCAATTTGAGCATGTGTCTTTTTGGTATGAAGATGAACTGCCTGTCATCAAGGACCTCAACTTATCCATTCGCCGCGGGGAAACTATTGCGCTTGTTGGTCCAACGGGTGGTGGAAAAACCACCATCGTCAATTTACTGTGTCGTTTTTATGAACCCCGGCGCGGTCGCATCCTCATTGGAGAAAATGATTACACAGACCTCTCTTTGGAAGCGATCCAGTCCCGTATTGGCATCGTACTCCAGACACCGCATCTTTTCTCCGGCACTATCAAAGAGAATATTGCCTATGGCCGTCTGAATGCCAGCCAGCAAGAGATTGAGAAGGCGGCTGCTTTAACCAGGGCCCATGAATTCATCATTAAATTTGCACAGGGATACGAAGAGCAGGTCGGAGAAGGGGGTGTGCTGCTATCCGTTGGCCAAAAACAGCTCATCAGTCTTGCCCGAGCTGTACTTTCAGATCCTGAGATTTTTATCATGGATGAAGCTACCAGCTCGGTGGATACGCTGACAGAAGCGCTTATCCAATCGGGTATGGATGCAGTCATGCAGGAACGTACAAGCTTTGTTATTGCGCACCGCCTCTCAACCATCAAACGGGCGGATAAGATTCTGGTCATTGAAGACGGCGGCATTGCGGAAAGGGGAACACACGCGCAGCTTCTGCGATTGAAAGGCAAATATTACAACCTTTACACTCGTCAATTCAGGTCTGAACGAGAGATTCAGTACGACGTTTTTACCAAAAATGTTGAATCTGAATAGAAATTCGGATGGTTCCTTATTTCGGATTAGCGGATTTTATCCTGCCAAATCCATCATAGGTTAATTCCCATTCACTGTCGTCATGTGCTTGGGCAAATAGATCATAATCATCTGTCGTAAATTCAATTCGACCATCCTCCGTATCAAACCAGATAGTATACTCTTCTCTCCGGTCGCCGGGTCGCTGATTTGAAGATGCGGAAATGCTGGGCCAGCTGGCGACCATTCCAAAACCATCAGCTTTAACGGTCTCAATAACCTCCCAATCCCCGATCTCATAAGCACAATACGGCGCATATACTTCGTATTCGCAATCCTGAACCACTTCGCCAAGGCCTGTTCCTTCATCAAGTGTATATGGGGTCCCACATACCTCAATTGCACCTTCCACAGCTTCATCCGTAGAATATCGGTAACGCTCCTCGCAGCTGAAAACTTCACCATCGGATGGAATCTCATCCAACCAATCCTCCCGCGACACTGTGGCGAATTGCTCGATCATGATTATCCGCTGCCATGCAGTCTGGGCGACAAAACCATTTTCTACCTCTCGGCTGCAACCTTTAAAGAAGATAAATCCTAAAACGATGAAAATAATCAATCCAGCTACAAACCAGATCGATCTTGTATCGTTGTTTTGTTGTTTTGGTTGTTTACTGGAAGATGGCTGCACCAAAGCACTACCGCAGTTTGCACATCGGGATGCGTTCGGTTGATTCTTATGTCCGCACGCGAGGCAGTTTATCCCGTTATCCGCTTTGCTCTTATGTGCCCCGACTACCCGACCGCTATCCCTTTTCTTACCGCCTGCCAGTTTGCCGCCGCATTGCGAACAAATCTTCGCGTCGGCGTTATTGCGTGTTCCGCAAAAAGGGCAATGAATATCCGGTTGACGGCCGCCTTCTGCGCCATGCTTAATCAATACTTCTTCATCACCCTGTATGAATTCAATTTCGTCAGGTTGAGGATGGCCGCAGGTCGTACAGATTTTATCTGGCCCGGGATTGCGGGTATCACAATTTGGGCAAATCCAGAATAAAAATGTGTGCCCAAGGGATTTCCTTGCCATAGTTCACCAATTTCGTCGCATTCTTTCTGCATTATAGCTTAAGTCACGACCATCTATCTTCTTAATATTCTGGTATCATATTCAGTTATAATAATTACGAGTTCAAAATGGAGAGATAAATAATGTTTAAACAAAAATTTCAAATCCTATCTGTGATCCTTTTCGTATCTGTTTTTTTATCAGCCTGCGGAATTGCCGGATCAGCTGAGCCAACGCAGGATCCCAATGCTGTCTTCACGCAGGTAGCCGAAACTGTTATGGTCAGCATGACTCAAACCGCTGAGGCGATACCCCCAACACCAACACCTGCCCCGACGGCAACCACAGCGCCGACCCTCCCGCCCGTACCAACAACAGACCCGGCGGCCACACAGGCGGTCATACCAACCCAGCCTTCATTAGGCCCAACAGCAACAGTGCAAAAATATGGGGCTTCTGCTAATTGGCTTTCCTCGAATCCAGCAGACGGATCGGTGTTTAGCCAGGGAGAACAATTTAACCTAACCGTCTGTTTGCTGAACGACGGCGGATGGGATTGGACAGATAGATATTACATGAAATGGGTTGATGGCTATCGATTAACGAGTAACCAACCATATTACATTGACGCTGATAAGATTATCGAACCCGGAGAAAAGTGGTGCTTTACGCTACCCTGTGTTGCACCCAAAAATCCTG
>Ga0180434_10008309_pt1 | contig 11477 bp, 10 predicted proteins | sample SS_ome_7_FD_132453 | JGI IMG/M metagenome (GOLD analysis project Ga0180434, IMG submission 132453) | Hypersaline lake sediment archaeal communities from the Salton Sea, California, USA - SS_1_D_2 metaG | ecosystem: Environmental > Aquatic > Non-marine Saline and Alkaline > Hypersaline >... | reverse complement strand
TTTGTCATTGACAGTTAAGCCCCTCCCCGATTCCTGCGAGAATGTCTCCCGTTTGACCTTGCTCTTAAAGATAAGCCCATACGTCATCTTGTTCTCGATCCCTGACGGCTGGGCAGAGGGCGAGCCAAAGACCTTTGCCCCGATACCCCCCCCCGGCTATTCCAAGCATCGCATCAAGTACCAGAAACAGTACTGAGGCCACAAGGCCTGCCACAAAAAATCGCTTTACATTCATCTCATTTTCCTCCCGCAATCTTTCTGCTAAAACAGTCTCATTTGCTTACCAGCTTCAGGCTCATACTGTTTCACATGCATTGCAATTCCATACTGGTCACACAGCTCATTGAACACCCACGTCAACTTGTCGGCATTGGGGACGGTACAGGAATATTGGTTCCTGAACATCCGCTCATACTTTTGTCTCAATCCCGGAAACAGCTTATCCAGCTTGTCATAATAATAGGCGCGCTGCCGGTCGCGCAGGCTCATGCCGAACCAGGGGATGATGTAGGCTGCTCCGTGTGCGTGTGCCTGTTCCACAATCTGCCTGATGTTTTCTTCGTTATCCTCGATGAACGGCAGGATCGGCATCATCGTGACCCCGGTATGAATTCCGTGCTCAAAGAGTGTTTTCATCGCTCTCAAACGCGCGGATACGAGTGGCGCGCCCGGCTCCAGCTTTTTGCCCAATTCATCATCGGCGGTTGTGATCGTGAAGCTGACAGCCGCGAAACGTGTGTTGATCTCGCACAGAGTGCCAAGGTCTCTGAGCACCAGGTCACTCTTGGTGATGACGTGAACGGGAAACCCGAATCGAGCAATCGCCTTGAGCGCCCGTCCGGTCAGGTTCACGTCTTCTTCCAGAGGCATGTAGGGGTCATTCATAGACCCGGTGCCAATCGTGCCCTTGACCCGCTTGCGGGCCAGTTCTTTTTCCAGCAACTCGATGGCATTTGCTTTGACCAGCACCTCGGTGTTAAAGTTCTCGATCCGGTAACACTCGCTGCGCGAGTCGCAGTAGATGCACTGGTGCTGGCAGCCTCGATAAAGGTTCATGTTGTATTTGAAGCCAAACCAGTTATCCGGCTGCTTGACGTGAGATAACACCACCTTGGCTTGTATCTCTTTGATCATCTTCGAAGAAACTGATCTCTACAAGGAGAACACCCTTTGTCGGCCAACAACTGATGCAGACTCATCTCTAGCCTTCCAGAAGCTCGACGAGCGCCCTTTTCTCTTTCTTGCCCATATAGTGATAGGTCACCAATCTGCCGTTGTACACCACGTTGAAAACGCCATATGCTGAAGGCGCAGTATCCCGGAGCTCCTGACTGCTTTCTAGTTTGATCACTTGGGCTTCTACGCTTTTTTCCTCGGCCAACTCCAGATACTGCTTGATCGCGTCGTTAATGTAGGGGCACTGGTCAGCGTGAATGACCGTCAGACCCGAACCGTAGCGACTGGCTCGCTCGTCCCAATCCTGGGGGAAGGCGGGGAGCGGCGCAGCGTCGTCGAATCGCTTCACCAACAACTCAAACGACGGCGGCGCCTGCCCCACGACTTCGAACCCGTTCTGGAGAAACAACTTTTTTCCAGCCAGCCAGTGACGGCTGCTGGTCACCATCGCGACACCATGCTTTTGCCTCTGTCGCGCATCTTTAGCACACTCGCCCAGCAAGCGGGATCCGTATCCCTTCTTCTTTCCCTTGCCGACCACCCAGATGCAGTGAATGAGCAGGTAATTCGGAGCCTCGACGGCCCTCCAGGCAAATTCTCCCGGTGTGTATTCGATGAACCCCACGGACCGGCTACCTTCGTAGAGAATTTTGATTCTCATACCTTCCGCGAATCTTGGCTTGAGCCAAGCCAGCTTCTGCTGGTACCCGGCGGACTTGGGCTTGCTCTTGTAACAGAAGAATCCTTCCTCGGCGACGTTCGTACCGTCAACGGTGATGATCTCTACTCCATTATCCATTTTTTACTCCTTGATCTTTGTATCTTTACTGTTCGAACGACTCGACTGCCTCTTTCATCTTGGAAATCACATCTACCTCGAAAGGACAGCGTTCCATACATACGCCGCACTCGATGCAATCGGAAGCCCTGGTCGGAAGAGCGTCGTACATGGCCTGCAGCGCTTCCGTCATCTGTTGCTGCGCCCACTCTAGCGTGCGGATAACCAAGGCAACGTCAATCACGGACGGGCACGGCAAGCAGTGGTTGCAGTAGACGCACTCCCCGGTCACGTACTGCTGGAAATCAGAGAGGAGCATGGAAAAATCTCGTTCCTCTTCCGTGGCCTCCAGGTACGCCAGAGCCGCCGATACTTGCTCCACGCTCTCGCAGCCGGGAACGGTGGTACAGACACCCACCTGTGAGAGTGTGTAAGACAGGCATTGTACCGGCGTGATCGGCTCCGACTTTTTGAGTTTGAGCGCCGAGCCGCCCATCTGGTATCCCGACACGCGGACGGTTCGTTCCTTGCTCAACAGCTTGCCACCGGCAAAGGGCTTCATCGCCACCACTCCCACGTCGTGGGCGGCGCAAGCCTTGAGCAGATCCTTCTTGCCCGGCACGGCGTTGGCTGCCACGTTAATCGGGAACATGAGCACGTCAATCTCCCCGCTCTCGACTGCCCTCTGCGCTACCTCGACATTGTGCGCGCTGAGGCCAATGAAACGCGCCTTTCCCTCCTGCTGGAGACGTCGGGCCAGCCCTAACAATCCCTTGGATTGCATCACGCGATCGTAATCCTTGACGGTGTGAACGTTGCTCAGGAACAAAACGTCCACATAATCGGTGCCCAACCGCGAGAGCAAGTCGAGGAAGAACGTCTCGCTCTTTTTCACGCTCCGTGACTTGTGGTACTGGCCGTCTTTTTCCGTGGAGCCTAGATGCCCGGTCAGGAAGACGCGGTCTCGGCGTCCTTCCAACGCCGCGCCGATATTGTCCAGGTATTCGGGGAAAGAAAAGATGAGGTCAATGTAGTTTGCCCCACGCTCAATCGCTTCCCGGATGACGGCGACCACCGTTTCACGTGGTTTCTTGTTCAGATATTCCGTTCCCAACCCGATGACGCTGACGTCGAGGTTGGTTCTTCTTAACTTGCGAAACTTCATACTATTGTCGTTTTCTGTCATCCTCAAAGCACCTCCTTAGTACGTCAGCGGATGATTGATCTCAATCAAGTTGCCATCTGGATCGCGAAAGTGGACCGTTCGGATACCCCAATCGGGATGATCGGCAGGTCCAACGACAAAGCTGACGTCTCGTTCCGCCAATTGCTGACAGGCTTCATCCACATCACTCACTGCAAAGATAAGAGCGACGCTGTCCTGAGCATTGGTAGATACCGCTTTGCGGGCAGTGCCTAGGTTCTCGCTCATCTCCTGCTTGTCGAATAGGGCGATGTTCACCTCGCCAACCAGGAAGACAGCATACGTACCATCCTCTGCGCCAAAACCAACCTCGAAGCCCATCACATCACGATAGAACAAGAAACACTCTCTGAATTTGGATACCAACAACCTCGTGTATTCGTACTTGAAATCCATCTTGTCCCCCTTTTGCAGCTTATAGCACCTGTTCCAAGAACCGCCCCGTATAACTCTCCTTCACCTGTGCGATCTCCTCCGGCGCTCCCTGAGCGATGATGTACCCGCCCTCGTCGCCGCCCTCTGGCCCCAGGTCGACGATCCAGTCCGCCGTCTTGACCACGTCCAAATTGTGCTCAATAACGATCACTGTGTTGCCCGCGTCCGTCAGTCGGTGGAGCACGTCGAGCAGCTTTTGGATGTCGGCAAAGTGCAACCCGGTCGTCGGCTCGTCGAGGATATAGACCGTGTCGCCGGTCGAGACGCGGGCCAGCTCCTTCGCCAGCTTGACCCGCTGCGCCTCGCCGCCAGAGAGCGTGGTCGCGCTCTGGCCCAGCTTGATGTAGCTCAATCCCACGTCGGCCAGCGTCTGCAAGATGCGCTTTACCTTCGGCACGTTGCCAAAGAACTCGAGCGCCTCCTCCACGTCCATATCGAGCACCTCGGCGATGTTCTTTCCCCCGGCAGCGTGATGCCGGCCGTAGCGAATCTGCAACGTCTCCCGGTTGAAGCGCATGCCCTTGCAGACGTTACACGTCACCCACACGTCGGGCAAAAAGTGCATCTCCACTTTCTTCTTGCCGTGGCCCTTGCACGCCTCGCAGCGCCCGCCCTTGACGTTGAAGCTGAAGCGTCCTTTCTTGTAACCACGCGCCTTGGCCTCGGGCGTCTTGGCGAACAGTTCGCGGATGAGCGTCATCACCTTGACATACGTGGCGGGGTTGGAGCGGGGCGTGCGCCCGATGGGATCCTGGGTGATGTTGATCACCTTGTCTACGTGCTCCAACCCCTCGATGTGGTCGTGCTCGCCCGGTTTCTGCTCCGCGCGGTGCAGCGCCATCGCGAGCGCCGGATGGAACGTCTGAGCCACCAACGACGACTTGCCGCTGCCCGAGACGCCCGTGACGCAGGTGAACAGTCCCAGCGGAAAGCGCACGTCCAGATTCTTGAGGTTGTTCTGCCGCGCGCCGACGACCGAGAGCCACTTGCCGTTCGTCGGTCGCCGCTGGCCATTGGGCGACGTCACCTCTCGTTCCTTGCGCAGATAGCAACCCGTCAGCGAACCGGGATTCTCGACAATCTCCTGCGGCGTACCGGCGGCCACCACCCAGCCGCCGTTGACGCCCGCCCCCGGCCCCAGGTCGACGATCCAATCGGCGGTGCGCATCGTCTCCTCGTCGTGCTCGACGACGAGGACGGTGTTGCCCATGTCGCGCAGCCGCTCCAGCGTGTCGAGCAGGCGGCGGTTGTCACGCGAGTGCAGGCCGATGCTCGGCTCGTCCAGGATGTAGAGCACGCCCACCAGCCCACAGCCGATCTGGCTGGCCAGCCGGATGCGTTGCCCCTCGCCGCCAGAGAGGGTGGGGGCGGGGCGGTTCAGCGTCAGGTAGTGCAGTCCGACGTTCATCAGGAACTCGAGCCGCTCGCCAATCTCCTTCAGCACCTCCTCGCCGATCTCCATCTGCTGGGGCGATAGTTGCGGCCACAGTCCCTCGACCCAACGGTGCGCCTCGCCGATGCTCATCGCCGTCATCTCGTTGATCGTCCGCCCGCCGATGGTCACGGCGGCGCTCTCCGGTCGCAACCGCTCGCCGCGGCAGGCGGGACAGGGTTGCTGACTCATAAAGCTGGCGTACCACTTACGTGTGCGTTCCGATTTGGTCTGGCGGTAGCGGCGGCGGATGGAGTTGACGGTGCCTTCGAACTCCCACTCGCCTTGCCACTCGCCTCGCTCGCTCTCCGATTGCCAATTCACCGTGACGCCTCCGAACAAGATCGCCTGCTGACACTCCTCCGATAGATCGCGCCAGGGCGTATCCAGGTCATGGTCAAAGTGTTCGACGATCTGCTTAACGACCTTGTACGTGCCGCTGGATTTTTTCTTGCGCAGCTCGCCCCAGGTACGGACGCCACCCTCGTGCAGCGTCTTGTCCGGATCGACGAACAGGTCGATGTCGAACTCGATCTTGGTACCCAACCCGTTGCACCCGGGACACATGCCCATCGGCGAGTTGAAGCTGAACATCGCGGGCGTCAGTTCGGGAAAGCTCAGGTTGCACACCGGGCAGGCGTTCTGTTCCGAAAGCAGCCAATCCTCGCCGTCGCCCCGGTCAATGATAATCAGACCGTCGGCGGCGCGCAGGGCCGTCTCGACCGAGTCCGTCAGACGGGTCACAAACTCGGCGCGCACTTTGCCATCGTCGGACGGGGCGATCAGCCGATCCACGACCAATTCGATGTCGTGCTTCTTTTTCTTGTCGAGCGTGATCGTCTCGCTCAGTTCCCGCACCTCGCCGTCCACCCGCACGCGAGAAAAGCCGTCGGCGCGAGCCTGAGCGAACGCATCCTTGAACGTCCCCTTGCGGTTGCGGGCCAGCGGAGCCAACACCTGGAAGCGTGTGTCGCCTGGCAGCGCGGCCACCTGCTCGACGATCTCTTGCGCCGACTGGGCGTGCACCTCGCGCCCGCATTCCGGGCAGTGCGGTGTCCCCACACGGGCAAAGAGCACGCGCAGGTAGTCGTAGATCTCCGTCACCGTCGCCACGGTCGAGCGGGGATTCTTGCTCACCGCCTTCTGCTCGATGGCGATCGCCGGGCTGAGGCCGCCGATAAAGTCCACCTTTGGCTTTTCCATCTGGCCGATGAACTGGCGGGCATAGGAGGAGAGCGACTCGACGTAGCGACGCTGGCCCTCGGCATAGAGCGTGTCGAAGGCGAGCGACGACTTGCCGCTGCCCGAGACACCCGTGATCACCACCAGCTTGAAGCGTGGGAGCGTCACGTCGATGTTCCTCAGGTTGTGTTCCTTCGCTCCGCGAATGACGATCTTGTCGTGGTACATAACACCTCTTGTGATTTGATCAGAATGACACAGTTTTGCGTGACGAATCGGTTATTCACTGGATGTGTACTGCGCCGCGATGGCGCGGACTCGCTTGCCCACCAGGAGGCGCAGTTCCTCCGGCTCCAGTACCGTGGCGGTGGGGCCATACCACAGCGCCGTGTGCGCCGCCCATTCCAGATCCGACGTGGCAAACGTGACGACCACCGAGCCATCGGGTTGTTCCTCCAGCGTATCCCAGAAGGCGCGATTGTCCAGCGCCGTGAGCGCCGCCTCCGGTTCAAAGTGCATGCGGACCTGCACCCGAGGTTGGGAATATGCCTCGTCCTCTGCCGCCAGGTACTCCTGGACGTCGAAATCGGCTGGCGCGTCAAAGATCGTGTCCAGCAGCGTCAGTTCGATGATGCGATCGACGCGGAAAGTGCGGATCGCATCGCGCAGGTAGCAATGGCCGATGGCATACCACCAGCCCCAGCGATGGACCAGCGCGTAGGGGTCGACGTCGCGATGCAGTGGCTCTGGCTGGCCCCGTCCTCGATAGATCAGCGCCACCTGTCGCCGCTCGCGGGTCGCGCGTCGCAGCTTCTCGAGCAATGGAACCAGCGGCGTGTGATCGGCGCGGTGCATGCCGGTCGCCACCAGCGTCCGGCGCGCCCAGGCGACTTCGTGCCGCTGCTCGTCGGGGAGGACGTTGTTCAGCTTGGCCAATGCTCCCTGCGCGGCCTCCTGGTACAACTGGCCCCATATCTCTCTCACGAGGCTGGTTCCCAGGTATACGGCGACGGCCTCCTCGGGGGTGAGGACCAGCGGGGGCATCTTGTAGCCGCGCACCAGCGAGAAACCGCCATAAGGACCGCGCTCGGAATAGATCGGAATGCCCATCTCCCCCAGCATGCCGATGTAGCGGTGGACCGTGCGCACCGAGACGTCCAGTTCCTCCGCTAGCTCGCTCGCCTTCTGGCTGGGTTGTCGTTGCAGCAGCATGATCAATGTGATGAGCCGGGTCGCGGCGCTCGACATAGCATTCTCCCTCGACGATTCTATGACATTTTTCGTCAGTATTATACAATATGTTTATGACAATTTCTGACATAATTGTACTAGAATCCGGGAGAAAAGGAAGGGAACACCAAAGGGGAGGTATTGGTGTTCCCTTCCCTCGCGTCACATGTCGAGATACGAATAGCCTTCCTCGACTTTGGCCGCTTGCTCTGCCAGCCAGTCTTTCAGTCCCACCTCGCGGATGCGCTGCTGGTTCTCTGCGGCGATGGGAGCGCTCGTGCCGATCTCTTGCTGAGGTTTGTCGCAGTCGACCTCGGTGCACTCCCAGCAACCGGCGAATCCCTTCTCCCTGGCGCAGATACGAATCACACACCCAGGGTTGCCGCCGCCAGCCGGGCAGCCCTCGCAATCCTGCGTCATCAGCCATTCCATCACGCCCTCGAACTCGCGGTAGTGCTTCGTGGCCGGGACGAACTCGCCCAGCGTGGGCGCCCATTCCTGGTAATTGTAGGCCTTGAGCATATGATCGAGGGCCTGGGCTGCATTGCGAATCTGCCCAGTTTTAAGCCCGCAGGCCCCACAGTAGAGGCCGCAATAGGCCACCAGTTCTGCTCCATCAATTTTGTTCATCTGTCATCTCCTTCTGTCTATATAGCTGATAGTTGCAACACCTTGACGTTATACGACAGTATACTACACTGAATTTATGACAGTTTCTGGCATAATTGACGGGGCAGGATGAAATTGGGAATTTGGGATAAGATAGACGCGAGACGCCCGCAGGCGAAAAGTATCAGCAGGCGTCTCGCTATCTCTTCAGGCAGAGCGGGAGATGATGGGGACGACCAAAGTGTAGATGGGAAGAACGATGGCGCCAAATGCAGGCTCGTACCAATCGAGCAGAACGAACGGCCCGCCCAGGGCAAAGAGCCAGACCGGTACAGAGAGCGTGGATATGAAAAGCTGCGCCGACCGTTTGACGCGCATCACGCGGTAGAGCCAGAGCGGCGTGAGAATCGTCATGGCCGCGAGAGTGATCCACTGGAGCGTCAGTAGCGTTTCTCTTTCGGATGGTATTCTGGCATCGTAGCTGGTGCGCAGTACGCCGTCAATGGCGATGTAGGCCATCACGATCTCGGATGGGATGTGCTTGAGCACTCGCGATACGTAATCGTCTGCTGTGTTGATTGAACGTGCCATAGGTTTTCCTCCTGATGAGTTCGGGCACTGATTTGTGCCGGGGGTTTCTATTTCAGAGCGCGGGTAAAGGACGTGCGGAAACGTGGCGGAAGAAACTCGCCATCCAGAAACTCTTCCAATTGCTGGCGTTTGTCCTCCAAAAAGACCTGTGCCCCTTTTTCTACCGGCTCAAAGAGGCCATAGATCACGCTCCCGTCCTCCTTGCGCTGTCCCCAGGCTCCCACCACTCGACCGTTCACCCAGACGGTAGGCACAGCGTTCCCTGCGCGGTCAAAAATCTTCGCATGGTGCTCCGGTGCCAGAAAGCGGTGACGATCTTGGTAGCCCATAATGTAGGGATCGAGGCAAGGCAGTAGAAAGACATAGGGATCGTCCGCCGGGATAAAGCCGCGTAGTTGTTGAGCATCGTCCGCCAGCATCAGGTACTCGTAGTCCCAGTCCTCGAGGGCTACTTTTACCACCACCGATCCCAGTTGCTCCAAAGTTTCTTCCGTTTCGCCCTTGGTAAAGCCAGTCCACCACTGAACGTCGTCGAGGGTAGCCGGTCCGAAGGCGGCCAAATAGCGTCGCACCAGCCAGGTCTTTGCCTCCTGAGGAGCGATCGATTCCAGATCCACACCCGGCAGCCAATCGGAGAGCGTCGCGTATTCGTAGAGATTGCTGCGCCAGGTCCCCCTCGGACGGGCGCGGATGATCGCGCCTTGAGCGCACATGATATTGGATACCAGGTACGATCCGACGCCGATCTTGCCTTCGTAGGGCTTACCCACGCTGTGCCGGATCTTGGCCTGTAGCTCGGGCACGGCCTGGTTGATCTGCCGCACGGTGGATGATCCTCTCTCGGTCAACACGTCCAGCACCCGGCGTTGCAAGCCTTCGAGGAACGCCTCCACTTCCTCCTCGCGACAGAGGCCCGCCTGCACGAGCAAATCCCCAAAGCGGAGGGTCTCGGGTCGGAGGCGATGCTCGCTGTAGGCCTGGAAAAACAAGGGGGCCTCGTCGCTGGGCACGACGTGAAGCGTCACGCGCATACAGAGCAGCTTGATCAATGCGCGTTTCTCGTAGAGCGCATCCTCCAGCATCTCGCGCCGGAAATCGGCAATCCGTGCCCAGAGGGACAAGTAAGGCGCGGTCGGGTCGGTGGTGTGCAGAGCTACGATGTCGCGGGTTGCCTGCACCACGTCGGTGACGTGAGAGACAGGCAGCAGGTGTTGCTTGTGTGCCAGATAGCGATTGACTTGCGAGATCTTCAATCTACATTTCCCTCCACAGTCTTTAGTAGCCGCAGCGCGTCAAGCGTGATCCACTTGCTGGGCCGGTTGCGCTTTTCCAGCGGCCAGGTGCGAGAGACGGAGCCGCAAAGCCACTGTCCCTCCCCATTCTGATGAGCCAGGAAGAGATCGAACAAGGGAGCGAAACGCGGGTCGCGCCCATAACCGTGAGCGGCCAGCGTCAACAGCGCGCTGCGCAGATCCCAGACGCGGGGCACGCCGAAGGTGAACCAGCGTTTGTGCTCGCCTTCAAAATCATAGTCAGCATCCAGCAGCGCGTTGACCAGCCGTCGCACGACCTGTTCTGACTGCGGCGAGTGCATATCGGCGGGTAGCACGGTCAGGCCGTTGAGAGTGGCGATGGCGCCCCACAGGCAATCCTGATGGTCGTAGCGACCGCAATCGAGCGCGTCATTGGTGGCCATTTCCTCGACGACGAAGGAAAAGGCGCGTCGCACGCGAGGGTCATCACCCAGTCCAAAGTAAACCAGCATCGGCAGATGCTCGCCAGTGGTGCAGGGAAAGATGCCACTGCGACGCGTTTTCGTCAGCGAGAAACCGCCGCTTTCGTGCTGGCAGAAGCGCAGGAGAGAATCGCAACCGGCGGCCGTGCGCTCGTCTGGCTCGACGCCCAACGTGTGCAGAATGCCCAGCGCGCCTATCGCCCCCGTGGCAGTGTATGGTTTGGTCTCATCGTCGCCCCAGTGGCCATCGGGGTGCTGGCTGGCGAACAACTCTCGCACCAGCGGTTGCTGCGCGATGGCGGCTCTGGTTTCCTGCACGTTGGCATCGTCGGCGGGTCGGTCGAGAATATCGATCAGTGTCCAGTAGCGGATGGAGGGGTTCTCTGCCTCCAGCAGCCAGGGGATGGGGTTACCGCGCAGCACGTCAGGCCATTTTATTTCGTTCATCCTGGTCATTCTCAATCTTCGTTCAGGTTGTACTTCATAATCACGGCGTGCTTGCCGCCCTTGACCCGTTCCAAAGAATACACGTCACCCGCCGGTCCCTTTGCTGCGTTTGCCACACGTTTGATGTCGGTCAGGTCGTTCTCGTCAAGCTCAAAGTTGAAGAGACGCAGTGTGTCGGGCAGGTGGCGCGCGTGTCTTGCCCCGACGATGGCGGCGCCCACCTGATTTTTCTGGAGGACGTAGCGCGTGGCGACCGTCGCAATGCTAGACTCGTGCTTGTCGGCGATGTCCCTCAAGGTCGCCAGCAATCTCTGAAAAAGCTCCCAGTCGCCGAATTCCTCGATGATGAGCTTGTATTTTGTCAAGGAGCGATTCTCGAAAGGCGGTTCTGGCTCTGGCGCTCCCAGATACCGATCTGACAGAAAGCCGCCCGCAACTGTCCCATAACACAGCAGTGATATAGAATGCCGCTCGCAAAGCTCGACCATGCCCTGCTCCGGGCGGTGATCGAGCACCGAGTATTGGACTTGATTGGAAACGACGGGCACTCTTGCGTCTAATAATTCTTGCAGGTGCGGGACGTCGAAATTAGTCACGCCAATGTACTTGATCTTGCCTGCATCTTGCAGTGCCTTTAGGTGCGTCGCCGCTTCCACGT